>Ga0208248_1000471_pt1 | contig 11989 bp, 14 predicted proteins | sample CryBogmetaGMA5M_FD_184545 | JGI IMG/M metagenome (GOLD analysis project Ga0208248, IMG submission 184545) | Freshwater microbial communities from Crystal Bog, Wisconsin, USA - MA5M (SPAdes) | ecosystem: Environmental > Aquatic > Freshwater > Lake | place: Crystal Bog, Wisconsin, USA | collected...
ACGGCCTTGGCAAAGCCCATTTCGTGTGTGACGCAGAGCATGGTGATGCCGCCGCTGGCCATCTCGATCATCACGTCCAGCACCTCTTTGATCATCTCGGGGTCCAGCGCAGAGGTGGGCTCGTCAAACAGCATGATCTTGGGTTTAAGACAGAGCGCCCTGGCAATCGCCACGCGCTGCTGCTGGCCGCCGGAGAGTTGCAGCGGGTATTTGCCCGCCTGTTCGGCAATGCGCACGCGTTTCAACTGGATCATGGCTTTTTCTTCGGCCTCTTTCTTGGGCATCTTGCCGACCCACATCGGGGACAGTGTCAGATTTTCCAGCACGGTGAGGTGCGGAAACAGGTTGAACTGCTGAAACACCATGCCGACTTTTTTGCGAATGTCATCGATGGCTTTTACGTCGTCGGTAACCTCCACGCCGTCCACATACAGGTGGCCTTGCTGGTGTTCTTCCAGTCGGTTGATGCAGCGAATGAGTGTGGATTTACCCGAGCCCGAGGGGCCGCAAATCACAATGCGCTCGCCCGCTTTGACGTTCAGGTCAATATCGCGCAACACATGAAAGTTGTTGCCGTACCACTTGTTGAGTTTGTCGAATTTGATGATGGGTTCTGACATGGTGAACTCTTGGAAATGTTATTTTGAAGAAGACTTAGCGTTGCTTGTTGCGATTGACCTGCTTTTCCACCCAGATGCTGTAGCGAGACATGGAGAAGCAAAAAACGAAATAAATCATGGCAATGAACAAGTAGCCTTCAATCTTGAAAGGCCGCCAGTCGGAGTCCGAATTCAAGGCCATCGACAAGGCGCCGGTGAGTTCGTACAAGCTCACGATGGTGACCAGCGAGGTGTCCTTGAAGGTCGAGATGAAATTGTTCATCAAGCTGGGCACCACCATGGCCAAGGCTTGTGGCAACACAATCTTGCCCTGGGTTTGCCAGTACGACAGCCCCAGGGTCGCCGCGGCCTCGATTTGCCCTTTGGGAATCGCTTGCAGACCACCGCGAATCACCTCGGCCATGTAAGCGGCCGAAAACAAGGTGATACCCACCAACACGCGGATCAGCACGTCAATGGTGAAGCCCTGCGGCATGAATAGCGGGAACATGAAGGAGGCCATGAACAACACTGAAATCAGGGGCACACCGCGAATCAGTTCGACGTAAATGGTGCAAAAAGTGCGAATCGCGGGCAGCTTGGAGCGTCGGCCCAACGCCACCACCAGTGCAATCGGAAACGCCATGATCATTGACAGGGACGCCAGCAAAATCGTCAGCGGCAAACCGCCCCAGCGGTCGGTTTCGATCTTGCTCAAGCCCAGCACAGTGCCATACATCAGCATGAACACCGCGTACAGCACGACCACCCACAGCAGGGCCAGCCAGGGCCGCCAGAAGGCGCGGGTGCAACTCGACACCAGCAGCGCCAACATCAGGCCGGTAGCAACCAGCGGTCGCCATTGTTCCTCGAAAGGATAGCGGCCGAACAGGATGATGCGGTATTTTTCGGCCACAACGCCCCAGCAGGCGCCTACGCCTTCAACCCGGCAGGCATCGAAATTGGGTAACCAGGCGGCCCGGAAGAGGGCCCAGCTGAGAAATTGGGGGATCGTGTAGAGCAGGAATCCGCCAATCATCAGCGTCATCAACGACGTCATCAGGTCGCCAAAAAGATTGGTGCGGATCCAGGCCACCAGGCCCGACGTTTGTGTCGGGGCCGGGCGTGCAGCGATAGGTTTGAAGGTTTGTGCTGTCATGGGTGATGCTCGGGTCAGCGTTCTTGAATGGCAGAACGGGTGTTGTACCAATTCATCAGCAAGGAGGTGGTGAGTGAGGTGCTCAGGTACACCAGCATGACGATGGCAATGCATTCCACCGCCCGCCCGGTTTGGTTCAGGGCTGTGTTGGCAATCGACACCACGTCAGGGTAACCAATGGCCACTGCCAGCGATGAGTTTTTAGTCAGGTTTAAAAACTGGTTGGTCATGGGCGGGATGATGACCCGAAGTGCCTGCGGGAGCATCACCAGTCGCATCGACTGGCCTGGGTTCAGGCCCAGCGCGGCGGCGGCTTCGCCCTGACCACGCGCGACGGATTGGATGCCGGAGCGCACCACCTCGGCCACAAAAGCGGCGGTGTAGATGGTGAGACCCAACAGCACCGAAAGAAATTCCGGTGTCAGTGAACCGCCTTTTTCGATCGCAAACTCGCCCTTGATGGGGGAGTCAAACGCCATCGGCGCGCCGCCAGACACCCAACCCAACAGGCTGCCTCCCAGACAGATGGCTACGGGGACCCAAAACATGCTTTGGAGTTTGCCGGTGGCTTCAAATTTCCGGCGCGCCCATTTGAGGTAAAAAATATTAAAGACAATGGCTAAACCCAATCCGATGAGTGCCCAGAGTTGGCCCGTAGCCCACACCGGAATCGGGAAACTCAGGCCGCCCTTGCTCAGAAAAATAGGCCCCAGCGTCCAGGCATCAGAGGCCGCGGGCAATACCTCTGTGAACAGCAAGTACCACATGAGCAATTGCAGCAATACCGGCACGTTTCTGAAAAACTCGACATAGGCATAACACACGCCACGCACCAAAGCGTTGCGCGAGAACCGGCCGACGCCCAAAAGAGTGCCCAAAATGGTCGTCAAAATGATGCCAAGGATGGCAATGCGCAAGGTGTTCGTCACGCCCACCAGAAAAGCCTGCCAGTAGGGCTGGGCTGAATCAAAGGCGTAAAGGCTCTCGCCGATATCAAAGCCGGCAGGGCTGGTTAAAAAATCAAATCCGCTCTGGATGCCGCGGATCTTCATGTTGTAGAGCGTGTTGTGCGCAATAAACCAGACGAAGGCCGCAATCAGCCCGATGGCAATGATCTGGTAGATCAAGCCTCTGAAGGCCTGACTTCGCCAGGACCAGCTTTTCTTTTGTGGGGGCAACTGTGTGGACATGGGCGGGGTGCTTTCAGGGGGCATTTCAACGCCGTGAGCGAAGACTGGGGATTAAAAAAAGCTGCTGCAAGTACAAGGTATTTGTACCGGCAGCAACTTCTTCATCGTAGCGTGATCAGTGGGTGATCAGCGGACCGGGTAGGCGTACATCAGGCCGCCCTTGTTCCAGAGGTTGTTCAGACCGCGTGGCAGACCCAGAGCCGACTTGGGTCCGACATTGCGCTCGAAACTTTCACCGTAGTTGCCGGTGGCCTTGATGGCGCGCGCCAGCCAGGCTTTGTCGAGGCCGAGCAGTTTGCCCGTGTCTTCATTGCCGCCGCCCAGCAGGCGTTGGATCACCGGGTCGGTGCTGGCTTTCATTTGCTCCACATTGGCTTGTGTCACACCATATTCTTCGGCTTCCAGCAGGCCGTACATGACCCACTTGACGACTGCAAACCACTCGTCATCACCCCGTCGAACCATTGGGCCCAGCGGTTCTTTGGAGATCAGGTCGGCCAGGATGACGTGTTCTTTGGGGTCTTTGGCTACCTTGCCGCGGGTGGAGGCCAGGCCGGACGCGTCGGTGGTGTAGGCCACGCAACGGCCCGTGAAGTAGGCGTTCTCGGCAGCTTCCAGTTTCTCAAACACCACGGGTTTGATGCCCAGGCCATTGGCTTTGGAGTAGTCGGTCAGATTCTTTTCGGTGGTGGTGCCGGACTGCACGCAAACGGTTTGCCCCTTGAGTTGTTTGGCGCTCTTGATCTTGCTCTTGACCGTCACCATGAAGCCTTGGCCGTCGTAGTAGTTGGTCACGGTGTCGTGCATGCCAAGCGATGCGTCGCGGGTCAACGTAAACGTGGTGTTGCGCGCCAGAATATCGACTTCACCAGATTGCAGGGCTGTAAAGCGTTGTTGTGCATTCAGGGGCACGTATTTGACTTTTTCCGGGTCGCTCAAAGTAGCGGCTGCCAAGGCGCGGCAAACGTCCACATCCAGTCCGGACCACTTGCCGGCGGAGTCCGCAGCTGCAAACCCGGCCAAGCCAGTGTTCACGCCACAAACAACCTGGCCTCGGGCTTTGATGCCGTCCAGTGTTTTACCGGCATGCGCAGGGGCTACCAGGGCCGCGCCCATGACGGCGACGAGGGCCAGGGTTTTGAGTGATTTCAGGGTCATTTGTAAAGCTCCATTTAAAAAGTTGGATAGAAACGATCACGGTTTGTGGCTGTGCTCATTCAGGCTGCAAACTTTAGCAGCGACATCATGTGCCCCATATCGGGGTTTACGCTTGAAGATCATGCTGAAATTGCATAACTTGTTCGATTGTGTGATGCACTGATAAAAGTTAGAGCATTATTTGTGCCACAGTTTTTAAGTTGTTTGTCGCAAATAAAGCGATATTTGCACACAATGGGTGCGCAGGGTGAACCCCAGTGAGTGCTGTTCCCAAGGGTAGGATCAGTGACGGGTATTTTTCTGTATTTCTTTATATTTTTGGAGTTGATTTTGTTTCTAAAAACTTGCACGGGAGTCGCGTCATGACCCGTATGTCAACTTCTACTGCGCTACCTGCTGGCTCGCCTGAGAGCGCGGGTCTGTGCCCGCTGCGCACTGCACGGCTGATGGCGGTTATGCAATCCGAGGTTGATCGCCAGCGATTGCCCGGTGCCGTGGCCTTGATTGCCCGGCACGGCAAAGTGGTGTTGTTCGAGAGCCTGGGCGCGCTCGACCCCGCCACCGGTGTCCCGATGGGCAAGGATGCTATTTTTCGCATTTACTCCATGACCAAGCCGATCGTGTCGGTGGCGGTGATGATGTTGATGGAGCAAGGCAAGTTGCTCTTGAGCGACCCGGTGGCCAAGCACTTGCCTGAGTTCAGTGCCCAAAAAGTGTCGCGCATGGTCGACGGCGCTGTTCAACTGCAGGCGGTGAAGCAAGCTGCCACGGTGCAGGATTTGCTGCGCCACACGGCGGGCATGACCTATGAATTCATGGGCAGTGCGCCGGTGCAGCGTCAATATGCCCAGACCCGCATTGGCTCCCGCGAGCGCAACAACGCCGAGTTTTCGCATGAAATGGCGGGGTTGCCGTTGATGTTCGAGCCGGGCACCGCGTGGGAATACGGCCGCGCCACCGATGTACTGGGGCGACTGGTAGAGGTGGTCAGCGGGCAAACGCTGGGCGCTTATTTGCAGCAACACATTTTTGCGCCACTGGGCATGACCGAGACCTGGTTCAGCGTGCCGCCCGAGCACCACGCCCGCATTGCTGAACCCTTTGCCCGCGACCCCGAAGGCGGCGTGCCGATGCGCGTGATCGATGTGCGCGAGGTCGGCAAGCTCGAATCCGGCGGTGGCGGGCTGGCCAGCACGGCGGCGGATTACGCGAGGTTTTTGCAGTTCATGTTGAACAAGGGCGAACTCAACGGCGTTCGCCTGCTGGGCCCCAAAACGGTCGAGTTCATGACCGCCGACCACTTGGGCGATATTCCGGTGAACAGCACCGCTTCGCGTGCGTTATTGCCGCTGGGGCATGGCTTTGGGCTGGGTTTTGCGGTGCGCCGGGATTTGGGTGTGGCCACTGTGCCGGGCTCGGTGGGCACCTATTTTTGGGGCGGCATGGCGGGCACCACGTTCTTTGTGGACCCCGCCGAAGGCCTGTTTGCGATGCTGATGCTTCAAGCGCCGAACCAGCGCGAGTATTACCGAATGCTGTTTCGGGATTTGGTGTACGCGGCGCTACTGACCTGAATTACCAATATTTATAAGAAATCGGCTTCTAGCCCCCGTCCTACTTGCGTAAATAGCTATAAATTCAGGAGTAGCTAAGGTCAGCGGTCGTTTGTTCTGCAAGCTCTGCCTTGGGTGAACAGCTTTCGCCTGCACAGCCATGAATCTCTGCTTGCGGCAGGGCTTGCGGCGCGTGCACAACGCCGGTGACTGCGTCATAGCCAACACTGCGCAGGTGCAAGGCGAGGGCGGCGTCCATGCTTTGCGCATGTTGCGGGAACCAGATGCCGAGCTCGCTGGCCATTTGCCGAACCACATCGAGTTCACCGGCTTTGCCACGAACGTCCCCTTCGCGCATCACTTGCAAAATGACCTTGTGCTGCATGGTGTGGCAGTTGCTGGACGAGAAACGGGTGTTGAGCATCCACTGGTCTTCCCGCTCAAAATGCTCGTGGGTGTGGTCGATCAAGATCTTCCAGGCTGGCAGAAGGTCGGTGTCTGAGGCGGTCACGACGATAGCCAGCAAGTCGACAAACTCACGGTGCGTGTCGTCCATGAAAGGCAAATCAAGTGAGAGCGAATCAGACCATTGCAGTGTTGACATGTGCGTATTTCCCCAAAAAAGTGACGACAGCATACGGAAAAGCAGATTTTAAAACTTGACCAATGTCATGGAATAGGCAATTGCAACTTTCCAGCACGCGCCCTCCTTAGGCGCTAAGCTTGCGGCCCATGACTACTTTGTTTACGCCTCCTTCGCTCTCTGAGCCCAGCCAACTCGTCAACGTTCTCAGGCAGCAGGGCTTTGCTGTGCTGGATGCCCACAGCGTTAGCGACCTGAGCACTTGCCCGCTGGCATCGTTGCTTCAGCTGAACCCCCTGTGGGACGATTTGCCACCCGATGCTTTCCTTAAAGATGGAGGCCGTTACCGGCGTCGGCGTCACGCCAGCTTTGTAGTTAAAAACGATGAAGTCACGCTGGTTGCGCATCGGGCCCACTGGCAACCGCTGGAGTACAACGCCTTGCATGGCGGCATGGAGCGTTTATTTGAGCCGATCTTGCCCGCGCTTCTGGCGCAACCGGTGTGGCGCCAACTGCTGCTCTGGTTAGGCGAGGTGTGCTCGAAACTGAAAGGCACTAAACCCTGGTTTGTCGAGGCGCACCAGTTCCGAATTGACACGACCGACGGCATCGGGCGCCCGACCCCGGAAGGCGCGCACCGCGATGGGGTGGACCTGGTGGCGGTTTTTCTGGTGAACCGGGAAGGCGTCAAGGGTGGGGAGACCCGTGTTTTTGATGCTGCGGGGCCTAATGGCCAGCGCTTCACGCTGTCGGAGCCCTGGTCAGTTTTGCTGCTTGACGATGCCCGCGTGATACATGAATCAACGCCGATTCAGCCGCTTCAGTCCGGCGCACAGGGTGGCCACCGTGACACGCTGGTGGTGACCTTGCGCGCTGGGGGCTTTCAGGAAGTTGGTTGATAATTTGATTTTGGTCAAGGTTAAAACCGAGATGCAATCCGACACTTCATACTGTTAAAACAAGGAGATTCCAGCATGTTCAATCATATTCTCGTGCCCGTAGATGGTTCTTCAACCGCTCAATTGGCGGTTGACAAGGCCATCGGCATGGCCAAGGCTTTTGGCAGCAAGGTCACGGCAATTTTTGTCATCGATCCGTACCCGTTCACAGGTGTCGGCACCGACTTTGCTTACGGCCAGGCCGAGTACCTGAGTGCGGCCACCGCTGAAGCCAATGCCGCAGTCAAGGCGGCCAAGGTCGTGTTTGAGAATGCAGGTGTCACGGTTGAAACCTCGGTGATTGAGGCGCACGCCGCCTGGCGCGGTGTGGTTCAAGCCGCCGAATCGCTCGAAGCCGACCTGATCGTTATGGGATCGCATGGCCGCAGTGGCTTGGAAAAACTGGTGCTCGGCAGCGTCACGCAGGCCGTTTTGTCGCACACCAAACTGCCGGTGTTGGTGGTGCGGGATTGAATCAGCTACAAATTTAGTAGCTGCTCACGCTTATTAAACGGGGTCTGCAGGCCTAAAAGGCCGCAGATTCAAATCCAGCCGCTTATCTTTTCGAGGCGATCCAGCCATCGCTGCCTTTTACAAAGCGGATGGGTGCAATTCCTTTATTGGTGTTTCCCTGTCGTGTAACTTCGAGCTCAACATCGCATTTGTAGGCCTTCTCGCCATCCTCTTTGCAGCCAATCTTCTTGACGCTCTTGATCTCTGGCAGCATATCTTTGAACATATCCGTGCCTAGTTTGCCGCCCATTTGTGCCATTGCCTTTGCGTCCGCTCCCATTTGCTTTTCAATAGCTGTCTTAATTTCTCCTTCAGACGGAGCACCTCCACATGCCGTAAGAAGAAGCAAAGCGCCAGACGCGAAAAAAATCTGAAATGGTTTAGTTGTGAAATGCATAAATTCCTTGTAGTGCCATTGAACGTGTTCGCCTCCCCAGGCTACATCGCTTAATAAGCCATCGAATTCTCAATGAGTGGACAGGCATAAACGCCTAGTTAATTGAGATAAAAATGACTTAGATCATGAAAATATCAACTAGATATTGACTTGCGGCAAACACCACATGGTGAATTCAAAGGAATTTTGAAAAATGTAAAACTTGGCGCGACCATGGATCGGTTGCCTATTTGCTTTGCATAATACCTGTCGCACTCAACTTAAAAGCTCCAGCACCGATTGACAGTTAAGCTGCGGGCGCTTCGGGAAGCCCACTGACATATATGGGTCAGGAGTCATTGGGTTTTTGGCCATGAATGTTTTCAGAAGCCCGCTGCCGCCGTTCACGACAGTCAGCTTACAGGTTGCCCAATTCATCGCCCGTAACAAGCCGTTCGTGGCGGACTTCAATGTGACCAAAGCGGTCGTCGATCCGTCGAGAAACCAGTCATTCGTGGATGTGGACTCGGATAGTCACAAGTTGCCTTTATGGACCGGGTCTATTGGATGACCAGCGCCGGATCAATTGCCAGTGATGGACTGCGTCCTGCGCTATGCCAACCTCTGCGCCAAAGTGTCTCATCTTGCAACTGCCGCCAGTGGATGCGCGTCACGGCTTTTGAATACACCGCCTCCAATTCAACCCATTCAATTGCCAGTTCCGGTGACTCGGGCTCTATCACCCGCGACACAAGAAAATGCTTGTTTTTGGCTATGGGCTGTACAGCGGTCCATTTGGTCAGCAACAGCTTTTTGGGATGCAAGGGCGTCATATGGCGTGGTCACCTCAGTTTAAAGCGCGTGCAGCTTCAACTGCTCTAGTGACACTACTTCCAGCGCCTTGGCGTGGGTTGCTTCCAGATGCACTGGTGGCGCAACACCCGCCGACAAGGCCTCTTTCCAGCGCACTGCGCACAGGCACCACCGGTCGCCTGCGTGGAGTCCCGCAAACCGGTATTCGGGTCGGGGCGTTATCAAGTCGTTTCCGTGCGCCAGTGAATACGCCAGAAAATCACTGGTGATTCTGGCGCAAACCACATGGGTACCATGGTCGTTTTCATCCGTATGGCAGCAACCATCCCGAAAAAAACCGGATAACGGCGCATAGGAGCATGCCAACAGCGTGCCTCCAAGAACGTTCAATGCTGTCATGTCGATTCAATATCCTCAGGCCAGTGGGCGAAATTCGAAAGATGGCAGAATTGCCGCAAGAGATGGATGCTGCCACACTGCCCTTATCTGGTGGGATTTTGCGGGCATTCATGCACAACTACTTATCGAGTTATATCCATGCAAGATGACGAGCGCTGCTGTGGTGTTGGAACCTGCATCATTAACGCCCACGCCCTGTGTTGGTGCGGGCAGCAATGGGATGGAGAAAAAATGTTCCGTCCGACTACAGATGCGACACCACATTCCAGCTTTGAACCTGATTTGGCGATGCCTGCGGGCAGTGCAGACCCAGAATGAGTCCGATGGACAACACACAACTCCATACAGACTTTAGCCAGCGCTGCGTCGTGGACAGCAATGCGTTAACCTGGCATGCCTCGCCTTCGCCATTGGTGCACCGTCGTTTGCTGGCACGCGACGGTGCCGAGGTCGCAACGGCTACGTCCATTGTTCGCTACGCTGCCGGAGCGAGTTTTGAATCGCACAGCCATGAATTGGGTGAAGAGATTTTGGTGCTCGATGGGACCCTCAGTGATGAAGCTGGTGACTATGGGCCAGGCACCTACCTGAAAAATCCGCCAGGTTCCTGGCATGCACCGTTTTCAAAGAATGGCTGCCTGTTGTTTGTAAAGCTCCGTCATATCGACCCGGCAGATACCGACCGGCGTCTGGTGGATACCCGCCGGTCGCGTTGGTCTCAGGGGCTGGTGGAAGGCTTGACGGTTTTGCCACTGGCCGAATTTGGCACTCAACACACGGCCATGGTGCGCTGGGCACCCGGAACATTTTTCAACCCGCATCGCCACTATGGCGGTGAAGAAATATTCGTGGTTGACGGCGTCTTTTCTGACGAGTACGGAAGCTACCCCCAAGGGAGTTGGATTCGCAGTCCCCATCTCAGCCAGCACCAACCTTTTAGTCGAGAGGGCTGCCTGATTCTGGTGAAGACTGGACACCTGCCTGTCTTCAACAAGCCGTAAGCCTTGAAGAATCTGGCTAACCAATCGCACAGTGATGCGGATGTGGAGATGAGATTGCCAGACTCCGATCAATCAATCACTTATGTTGGCACGATGGTCCATTGGCGCCGCAAACAAAACGATACGCCGCTGGGTGTTGAAATTCCGGCAGCAAACCTCCAAGAACCGTTCACCACTGGAAAAGAACCGGCTCTAGATGAGTCATTATTCGCAGACGATGCGCACAGCCCTCGTGAAACACACCATTAAATTGACCATTTCGTTGACTCTCGGGGTATTTGGAACTACAACTATGGCCACTGAAGAACCCAAATTTGAACTGTTGTCCAAGCATGGACACATCGAATTGCGGCGCTACCCATCCTTTATCGTGGCCGAAACCCTTGTCGATGGCGACATGGATGCTGCTTCCGGCAAGGGGTTTCGCATCATTGCAGATTACATATTTGGAAACAATGTGTCTTCGGGTTCGACGCTAAAACAGGGATCGGAGAAGATTTCCATGACCGCACCTGTGACCATGGAGCCCGTTAAGCCAGCTTCGCAAAGAGTCGCCATGACTGCGCCTGTAGCCCTGCAGCCCTTGCCGAATTCGGGACAGGTTAGCCATGAGCCACAAGCCATGCAAGGCGCCAATCGATGGCGGGTGCATTTTGTGATGCCCAGCGCTTACACACTGAACACTCTGCCCAAACCCAACAATCCAGCCGTGCAGTTGCGCGAAGTGCCCTCCAAGACCTGGGCGGTGTTGAGCTATACAGGTTTCAACACCGAAACCGGAATCCAGCAACGCACCGATGAATTGGTGGCTTGGCTAGCTGCACAAAAAATTGAAACGACCGGTAGCCCGCAGTTGGCCCGCTACAACCCACCCTGGACTTTGCCGATGTTTCGCCGAAACGAAATCATGCTGGAGACTAAGTAACCAAGTGGCTTTTCGCTTTCACTGGCACTTACAAGTTTCTGTTGATTACTCTGAGTTAACTTTTCTCAGAGGGGCATTTTCAAGTCGTCGACGCGCCACCAAGTGACATCGTCTATGCCGTGCACCACTTGGTAGGCCTCCACCACCACCTCAAGCAGCACACAGTCTGGCGCTTGAGTGAACGTCGTGAGGTCTGGATGCTTTTCCAAGTGAGCACCCAGCAGGTCGGGGTGCGCTGCTACATTGATTTCTTGCACCCGCCCTACTGCACTCAGAACAAGACCGGTAGTTGTGCCGTCTTGGCTATGGCGCCGACTGCCATCCATTAGCACAGACACCCGCTGGTTTTGCATCAGGTTGGTGAATTTTTGGGTGTTACGGTAAGTGGCGAAAACTAGCCGTTGCCCGGCGTCGATTGGTGTAATGGCAATCAAACTGGTGTGTGGTTGTCCCGCATTTTCAGTGGCAAGTACGGCATGCCCTATGGTGTTCAGCAACTGCTGAATGCTGCCCCTGATGGAGTTGGAAGATGTCATTGAAGACCAAGTTGGCGGGCTGGCTAAAGCTAACCCGCGACGTTGAAAGCTTGCAGTCTACTCAAACCACTGATGCCCGGTAGCCATCTGAACGGACTAACACCTCCGTCGCATTGACTTTACGCGGCAGTCCTTCGCCCACGAGGGCCATGACCTGCTTTCGCTGCGCCTCAAACCATCACTGGCCTTGAGAGATTGGACTGCCAGCAAGCAACCTGTCGCGAACGACTGGACTCGCTGCACAAC
>Ga0208248_1000476_pt1 | contig 11917 bp, 8 predicted proteins | sample CryBogmetaGMA5M_FD_184545 | JGI IMG/M metagenome (GOLD analysis project Ga0208248, IMG submission 184545) | Freshwater microbial communities from Crystal Bog, Wisconsin, USA - MA5M (SPAdes) | ecosystem: Environmental > Aquatic > Freshwater > Lake | place: Crystal Bog, Wisconsin, USA | collected...
AGGGCTTCATCTGTCCGGCAAAGCCGTCCTTGCCGGGCAAGAGGATGCCCAGGGCGATGCCGATACAGATGCCGGTGATGACCTGGAAGTAGAGGGATTTGTAGATCGGTTTGCCTGCGCTCATTCACAACCTCCATCCGGGGTATAAGGATTTGCGGCGACACTAGACGGGATGGCAAATTTGGGCAAGCATATTGTTACATCCCGACACGTTCTTGGCCCCCGGGGCCAGCCTTTGCACCGGCCCAGGAGCCCTGACGCCTTTGGCCGCGCAAACCTGAGCTGCAGGCTCGACTCAGGACGCGCCTTCACCGTTTCTCCGGGCCGGAAACCGCCTTGGTTTATACTCCACCAAAACACTACAAATTACGTATCCGTTCCTGCCGGGAAGAGACCGCCCAGGGCTGGACCCGTGCGCAAAGAAGGGCTATGTCTCTGATGATCTTACGGCGTTGCGGCTGCCTCGCCGGACGCGCGGCTGAGGATTCCTGCAGATCCAAGGACGACGATTGCGGACGCACATAAGGAACGCATGAAATCATTTTTCTCATGGTCCATCCGCACACACGTGCTCCTGCTCGTGCTTGCCGCCACAGTGCCCGCCATGACCCTGGTCTGGTGGAGCGGCCAGGAGCTGCAGCGCAAATACGTGGAAAAGACCCAGGAGACCACCCGGCACATGGTCCAGGGCATGGCCGACGACCTGGAGCAGGTGGAGGAGAATGCCCGCGTCCTTTTGACCACCCTGGCCCAGGTGCCGTCCATCAGAAGGATGGACAAGGACGGCTCCACCCAGCTTCTTACCAAGCTGCACAAGCTGCACCCGAGCTACGCCAACCTCTCGCTCATCACCCCGGACGCCCGGGTCTTTGCCCTGTCCATCTCCTTCAGCGGCGTGGTGGACGTCTCCAAGCGCAAATATTTCCAGGACGTCCTGCGCACACGGCAGTTCTCCGTGGGCGAATACGCCATCAGCTACACCACCAAGCGGCCGGTGCTGCATTTCGCCCACCCGGTCTTCGACGACCACGGCAAGCTGGTGGGCGTGCTCGGGGCCACCTATGACCTCGCCTCCCTGGCCCAGGCCTTTGACGCCGCGGGCCTGCCCGAGGGCTCGGCCATGGCCCTGTCCGACTCGCGCGGGGTGCGCCTGTTCCGCTACCCTGATCCGGCCAGGTGGACGGGCCAGCAGGAGCCGCTCGCCCTCTGGGAGCAGCTGAACAGCCTGGGCGAGGAGGGCCTCACCGTGGGCACCGGGGCGGACGGGGTGCGTCGCCTCTACGCCATGAAACGCATCCGCCGCCACAAGGACGACCCCTCGTTCCTGCTGGCCCGGGTGGGCATTCCGGAGGACAAGGCCCTGGGCGAGGCGCGCTTCATCCAGGCGCGCAACATCGCCCTCACCGGCACGGTGGCCGTGCTGGCCGGGGTGCTGGCCTGGGTGCTCGGGCACTTCCTGATCATGCGCCGCATGCACCTGCTCATGGACGCCGCAGGCCGCCTGGGCCAGGGCGACCTCAAGGCCAGGAGCGGCCTGGGCCACCAGGAGGGGGAGCTCGGCCTGCTGGCCGAGGCCTTCGACAACATGGCCCTGGCGCTCGACGTGCGCGAGGCCGAGCGCGTGGAGTTCGAGCAGAAGCTCCGTCACCAGGCCCTCTACGACCACCTGACCGGCCTGGCCAACCGCACCCTGGCCATAGACCGCATCCAGCAGGCCCTGGAGCGCTTCAAGCGCCGCGACGACATCTTCTACGCCGTGGTCTCCATGGACCTGGACCGTTTCAAGGTCATCAACGACAGCCTGGGCCACGCCTTCGGCGACCAGGTGCTGGAGGCCGTGGCCCGGCGCATCGTGAACACCCTGCGCGGCCTGGACACCGTGGCCCGCTTCGGCGGCAACGAGTTCATCCTGCTGCTTGAGGAGCTGGCCACCCCGGGCGAGGCCATCCGCATCATCAAGCGCCTGCGCCAGGCCATCATGGAGCCGCTGATCATCGGCAACCGCGAGGTGCAGACCTCGGCCAGCTTCGGCATCGTGCTCTCGCCCAACACCTTTGAGCGGGCCGAGGAGCTCCTGCAGAGCACGGCCATCGCCCTGCACTACGTCAAGGCCAGCGGCCGCGGCCGGTTCAAGGTCTTCACCCCGCGCATGCTGGAGCACGCCCAGGAACGCATGTCGCTCGAGCAGGAGATGCGCCAGGCCCTGGAGCGCGAAGAGTTCGTGGTCCACTACCAGCCCATCTGGGACCTCGCCAGCACGGAGATGGTGGGCTTCGAGGCCCTGGTGCGCTGGCAGCATCCCCAGCGCGGGCTGGTGGGGCCGGGCTCGTTCATCACCCTGGCCGAGGAGACCGGCATCATCCTCGAACTGGGGCGCGTCGTGCTGGAGCGCGCCTGCAGGGATCTGGCCCGGTGGCGCGCCAACGACCCCACGGCACGCAGCCTGTTCATGGCCGTGAACCTGTCCAACAAGCAGTTCATGCAGTTCTCCCTGGTGGAGCAGGTGGAGGGCATCCTGAAGCAGACCGGCCTGCCCGCCGACCGGCTCAAGCTCGAGATCACCGAGTCGAACATCATGGTCAACGCCGAGAGCGCGCTGGTCATGCTGCACCGCCTGAAGGCCCTGGGCGTGCAGATCAGCATCGACGACTTCGGCACCGGGTACTCGTCCTTGTCCTACCTGCAGCGCTTCCCGGTGGACACCCTCAAGGTGGACCGCAGCTTCGTGGGCCGCCTGGGCCTTGATCCCGAGAACCACGAGATCGTGCGCGCCATCGTGGCCCTGGCCCACAGCCTGGGCTTAAACGTGGTGGCCGAGGGCGTGGAGGAGAACGAACAGGCCGTGATGCTGCACAAGCTGGGCTGCGAATGCGTGCAGGGCTTCTTCTTCTCCCGGCCGCTGGAGCACGACCGCGCCGAAGAGGCCATCGGCCGCTGCACCACCGACACCTAGCCGACCGCCAGAACGCTTGCCAGAACGCTTGCCAGAACGCTTGGTTGGCCCCCGGCTGCGGGGGGGGCTTGCTCCGCCGGAGGGACAGTGAACGGCACCCTGTACCAGCGCTTCATCGGCTCCAAGCTGAACCTGCGGGAACACCTGGCCGCGGCCCGTTCCATCATGGCCAACGAGCGCACCTTCCTGGCCTACCAGCGCACGGCCCTGACCCAGCTGGCCGTGACGGCCACCTTCCTGCGCTTTTTCGACCACCCCGCGCTGACGGTGCTGGGCTGGCTCCTGGTGCCGACCTCGCTTGTGACCATGGTCCTCGGCCTGGTGCGCTACCTGCGCATGCGCAGGCTCATCCACCTGCTGGAGGACAGCGCCGGGCCCAAGGACGCGCCGCAGCAGTCCACCGCAGAATAAAAAAACCCCCGGACTCGCCGGGGGCCTTGAAAACACGCACGTCAAAACGGTCCGCTATTCGCGTTCCAGCTCCTGCACCAGGCCGAGCAGGGTCTGGGCCTGCTCCACCAGTCCGGTCACGGCGTCCACGGCCTCGTTCATGGCCTCGGCTGTCTCCGAGGCGATGCGGTTGATGTCGTCGAGCGAACGGTTGATCTCGTCGCTGGCCGAGGACTGCTCGCCGCTGGCCGCCGCAATGGCGCGCACCTGGTCCGAGGAGCTCTCCACAAAGGACACGATGCCGGTCAGGGCCTCGCCGGAGTCCTTGGCCAGGCCCGTGGCCTCCTCGATGCGCAGCACGGCCTGGTCCACGTTGGTGATGTTGGCCCGGGTGCCCTTCTGGATGTCGCTGATGGCCTGGGCCACCTCCTTGGTGGCGGTCATGGTCTTCTCGGCCAGCTTGCGCACCTCGTCGGCCACCACGGCGAAGCCGCGGCCCGCGTCGCCCGCGCGCGCGGCCTCGATGGCGGCGTTGAGCGCGAGCAGGTTGGTCTGGTCGGCGATGTCGTTGATGACGCCCATGACCTGGCCGATGCCGTCGGCCTGCTTGCCCAGCTGGCCCATGTTGGTCTTGAGCCCCTGGGCCTGCTCGTACACGGCCTGGATGGCCAGGACCACCTTGTTGACCACACCCGCGCCTTCCTGGGCCTTCTGCTTGGCCTTGTCCGCGGCCTGGGCCGCCTGGTCCGCGTTGCCGGCCACGGTCAGCACCGTGGCGTTCATCTCTTCCATGGCCGTGGCGGTCTCGCCCAGGCGGTCCTTCTGCAGGTCCGAGCCCCGGCGCGAGGACTCAATGCGGCTGGAGATGTCGCGGCTGGCCTCGTTCATGCTCTCGGAGATGCCGCGCAGCCTGCCGGCCGCCTGGAGCAGCCCTTCCCTGGTGGCCTGGGCGGCGTGGGCCTTGGCGGCCTCGGCCTCGGCAATGGCCCTTTGCGCCACCTGGGTCTCCTCCTCGGCCAGCGTGCAGCTCTTCTCCGCCTCGTGGATCTTGTCGCGCATGGTGCCGACCATGCTCTCGATGGACAACTGGAGCTGGCCCATCTCGGCGGGGTAGCGCTCCTCGTCACGCGCCTCCAGGTCGCCCGCGGCGATCCTGTCGGCCACGCTGGTGAGCTTGATGATGGGCCGCGAGATGATGCGCACCAGGAAGTACACGAGCCCGGCCAGGATCACGACCAGGGCCCCGACGAGCCAGATGAGCTGCACGCGCAGCTCGTTGGCCTTGACCTGGATGTCGTCGGTGTAGAGCCCGGTGCCGATGATCCAGCCCCAGGGTTTGAACAGCTTGACGAAGGAGACCTTGGGGTACAGCTCGGTGGTGGCGCCGCCCTCCTTCTTGGGCTTGGGCCACTGGTAGGACACGAAGCCCTCGCTGGCCTTGTCGCAGACCTCCACCATGGCCTGGAAGAGGTTCTTGGCCCCGCCGGGATACTCCTCGCTCTTGCCTGCGGGGTTGTCACCCAGCCAGAAGGCCGTGGCCTTGTTGAACTTGGCGTCGTCCAGGACCTTGCCTTCCAGGGCGGGCGCCGTGGGGTGCATGACCATGGTCGGGAAGGGTTTGCCGGTGTCGTTGATCCAGAAATACTCGTTGTTGCCGTAGCGCATGTTGCGCAGGCGCGTGGCTGCGCGCTTCTGGGCGTCCTCCAGCGGGAACTCGCCCTTGTCCACCCGGGCCTGGTACTCCGAGACGAGCGTGTAGGCCAGGTCGATGGTATCGGCCAGGGAGGCCCGGCGGCTGCGCAGCAGGTCTTCCTGATAGTAGGGCATGAAGTAGAAGAAAATCAGGCCGATGAACACGGCCACCACAGCGGCGAACAGCCCGTAAAGTTTGGCGGCTGTGCTGACGTTCTGGAGTCTGTCGCGAATCATGGGGGAACCTCCTGCGGATGGGCTGGCGTGTAGCGCTCGCCACGCATCCTATCGGTCGGGCAGTATGCCGACTTTATCCTCTTTGATAGGATATACCTATAACAACGCTACGGGGTTCACGCAAGGAGGGGAGGATACGTATTATGCATCAGCCACGGCAATAGATGGCGCACACTGCGGCCGGCCTAGCGGAAGAAACGCACCGCGCCCACCCACAGCGTGCCCTGGCCCGGCTCGGTGCGGCCCGCGTCCACCCCGATGCGGATGTCCTCCATGCTGTCCGGCCGGAGCACCAGATCCCCGGGGGTCAGGCCCAGGCGCGCGGCCTCGGCGGGCCAGGAGCTCTCGACCGCCAGGGACCGGAAGGGCAGGCGCAGGACCTTCCACTGCGTGCCCACATGGAAGGCGCCGAAAAAGCGGTCCTGGGCCTTGCGGTTTTCCGTGTTGGAGGTGGTGATGCGGATGATCCCGGCCAGGGGCCGGCTGGCGCGCACCGCAAACTCGATGCCGCGCGAACGGTAGTGGTTGCGGTGCTCGCTTGAGCCCACGCAGGCGCAGGCTCCGGGCACCGCCTGGCCCAGGTCGAAGTCGATGCGGAAGGCGCCGGCTGGACCGGATGGGGCGGCCTCGACACCCGGCGGCCCGGCCTGGGCGTCCAGGGCGACCGTAAAGCGCAGCGGCCCGGAGCTGTTGCGCGCCAGCGGCCAGGCCGGGTCGCCGGGCACCACGGCCTCGTCCTGGGCAGACAGGGGCGCGAGCTCGGCCGCCAGGGCCGGGATGGACAAGACGGCCAGCAGGCCGAGCAGGCACAAAAGGAAAAGTCGGCGCATGGAGACTCCCGGCAGAGACAGGCTGTGGGAGCACATAGCGTAGAAGCGGGGCGGGCTCAAGGCCTGGGGCCCCAAAAGGGGGGCAGCCCCCGCCGGAGGGTGCGGAGGCTGCCGGAACGGGCCGGGCCAAGGCCGCGCAGGTGGCACATCTGCGCGCAGGGGGGCTCAGCCGAAGAAGTCGCGCACGTACTTGAGCGCCAGGAACACGATGAGCACGGAGAGCATCCACTTGATGTAGCGCGCCGGGATGTGCTTCTGGCAGCAGGCGCCCATGTACATCCCGCCCATGCCGCCGATGCCGAACAAAAAGCCCAGGAGCCAGTCCGGGGCCACGGACATGGTCGGGTAGAAGGGCGCAAGGGCCTGGTAGAAGGCCACGCCCGCCACCGAGGTGATGAAGGTGCCCATGAGCGCGGCCCCGGCCACGGTGTACACCGGCAGGCCGAAGAAGGACACGAAGAAGGGCGCGATGATGGCCCCGCCGCCGATGCCGTACACCCCGCCCACGATGCCGACGATGAAGGAGAGCGACAGGATGCCCCAGGTGGGCACGTCGTAGGTCTCGCCGTAGAACTCGTAGGCGATGCGCGTGCGGGTGAAGCGCACCACGCGCACGGCGGCCAGCTTCTCGCCGTGCTCTTCGCTGGCCTTGGCCTTTTCGCGGAAGCGCGCCACCTGCTCCTGGAAGCGCTTCTCCGCGGCCTGGGCCGAGGTGAGGCCGCCCGCGTTCTTGGCCGCGCGCATCTGCTTGATGAGGTCGCGCGCCATGCGCAGGCCGATGTACAGGAGCACGGCCGCGGCAAAGAGCTTGAAGTTCTTGGCGTCCGGCAAATACTGCACGCGCACGATGGCGCCGATGAACACGCCCGGCAGGGTGCCCACGATGACCACCCAGGTCAGGGGCCAGACCATGCGGCCCTCCCGGATGTAGCGCCAGACGCCGCTCGGGATGGCCACGATGTTGTAGAACTGGTTGGTGGAGCTCACCGAGGGGTTGACGTAGCCCAGCACGCTCATCTGGAAGGGCAGGAGCAGGAACGCGCCGGACACCCCGCCCATGGAAGTGAAGAAGGAGATGACGAAGGAGACGATGGGCGGGACCCAGGGCTGGACCTCGATGCCGGCGACGGTGAAGAGCATAACGGCCTCCCTTCTGGCGGGCTGTGCGGCGGGCAGCTCGTCCAGCCTCGCTCATGTCCGCTGTCACGAAATACCCTGTTCGAGTGACAATGGAATACCCCGCGGCACGGAAAATGTCACCTCTTTTCTGCCTGTTTTCTGACCAGCGCAAGACTTTCGCCCCCCTTGGCAGGGGATGCATTTCTCCGTATATCGTATGGAACGCGCGCGCCATCGGGCCTCACAGGGGCGCGGCACAGGAGAGAAATTGGGCAGCACAGCACGACCAGACGGGCCAGGCGCGGCGGCCAGCGCGGACGACACCCGGCCAAGCGGCCAGCGCGGGCTGGACGCGCAGCAGCTCTCGGCCCTGGAGCAGGCCTTCAGGACCTGGGTCGCGGCCGCGCGCCGCCAGACCGACCGCCTCTCGCGCCAGCGCCTGCTGCTCATCTTCCTGCTGCTGCGCGCAACCGGCGCGCGCCTGGGCGAGGTGCTGGCGCTCAACCCCGGCCGCGACCTGGACCTGGCCCCCATCGAAGGACAGAGACGGCCCGTGGTCCGCTTCCGCGCAGGCGCAACCGTACGCGAGGTGCCCCTGCCCGCGGACGTGGCCGGGGAACTCAGCGCGGCCCTGGCCGACCCGCAGCTCACGGACAGCCTGGAAGACGGCCTGGCCCGGCTCTTCAGCATGGACCAGGGCCACGTGCGCCGCAAATTCTACGAGCGGGCCATCGAGGCGGGCCTGCCCCGCGAACTCGCCAGCCCCAGCGCCCTGCGCCGCTCCCTGGCCCGGAGCCTGGTGCGCCAGGACGTGCCCCTGCCCGTGGTCCAGCGCCTGCTCGGCCAGTCCTCGGCCGACCTGACCGCGGCCTTCTGCGACTACTCTGCGGACGAGGCCGGGCGCATCGTGGAGGACTACCTGAAGCGCGAGGAGCGCCGCAAGACCAGCGCGCGCAACCGCTTTACCGGACAGATCACGCGGGTGACGCCCGGCCCGGTGGTGAGCCAGATCGAGCTCACCAGCCTGGGCGGGTTCAAGGTGGTGAGCGTGGTCACCCAGGAGAGCGTGGAGCGCCTGGGCATCGCGCCCGGCGTGCTGGCCACGGCGGACATCAAGGCGCCCTGGGTGCAGGTCTCGGCCGAGGCCGAGGAGCCCCGGTCCAGCGCGGCCAACCGCTACCCGGCCGTGGTGCGCCGGGTGCTGGCCAGCCCCGTTGACCCCGTGGCCGCCGAGGTGGTGGCCGAGCTCGCCGACGGCACGCGGCTGGCCGCGGTGGTCACGGCCGAGAGCGCGCAACGGCTTCACCTCGCCAAGGGCTCGGCGGTCTGGGTCAGCTTCGGGGCCTTTTCCGTGATCCTCAATTTCGGCTGACGCGGGCACACCGCGGGGGAGGCCGCATGGCCGAGACAAAAGCGCGCGAGGCGCGGCTGTGGAAGCCGCTCAAGGACAAGGCCGTCCACTGCCGCCTGTGCAGCCATTTCTGCGTCATCAAGAGCGGGGAGCGCGGCCTGTGCGGTGTGCGCGAGAACCGTGACGGCGCCCTATTCACCCTGGTCTACGGCCTGCCCGCGGCCATGAACGTGGACCCGGTGGAGAAGAAGCCGCTGTACCATTTCCTGCCAGGCACGCGCACCTTCTCCTTCGGCACCATGGGCTGCAACATGTCCTGCACCTTCTGCCAGAACGCCGACCTCTCCCAGCCGCCGCGCCTGGGCCGCAAGATCACCGGGCAGCGCGCCGAGCCCGCCGACCTGGTGGCCGCGGCCCTGGAGAGCGGGAGCAAAAGCATCTCCTACACCTACTCCGAGCCCACGATCTTCTTCGAGCTGGTGGAGGACACGGCCCGGCTGGCGCGGACAAAGGGGCTGAAGAACATCCTGGTGACCAACGGCTTCATGAGCCCGGAGTGCCTGGACGCCTTCGGCCCGTCCCCTTCGGGGCTCATTCAGGCGGCCAACGTGGACCTCAAGGGCTTCAGCGAGGACTTCTACCGCGAGCGCTGCGGGGCCAGGCTGGCCCCGGTGCTGGCAAACCTCAAGCACATGCGCGAACTGGGCTGGTGGATCGAGCTGACCACCCTGCTCATCCCGGGCCTGAACGACGACCCGGACGAGCTGTCCGCCCTGGCCGCCTTCATCAACACCGAGCTCGGGCCGGACACGCCCTGGCACCTGTCGCGCTTCCACCCGGACTACAAGCTGCTGGACCGGCCCGTGACCCCGCACGAGACGCTCATCAAGGCGCGCGAGGCGGGCTGGGCCGCGGGCCTGCACTACGTGTACATCGGCAACGCCTCGGGCCCGGGCTTCGGCGACACGCTGTGCCCGGCCTGCAAGGCCCTGGTGCTCGGCCGCGACGGCTTCCGCAGCCAGCCCGGCGGACGGCCGGACGGCCAGTGCCCGGCCTGCAGCGCGGCCATCCCCGGGGTCTGGGCCTGATGCCCAGCGCTCCGGTCACCGCTTCGGGCAGCGCCACTCCCGCAGCTTTCGGCCTGCGCCTGCAAGGCCTGATCTTTGCCGCGGCCCTGCTGCCCAGGCTAGTGCACTACTGGTACGTGCGCGCGACCCCGCTGGCGGGCCAGTACGTGCCGGACCTCTCGGCCTATCTCTATCTGGGCCAGAAGATCGTGGACACCGCCTTCTTCTTCGTCCAGCCCATGGTCATGAGCCCGGGCTATTCCCTGCTCATCGCGCCGGTGCTGGCGCTCCTCGGGCCGGACATCCCGGCGCTCGTGCTCATCAACGCCCTGGCCGACGCAGGCTCGGCCGTGCTCTGCGCGGGCCTGGCCGCCCGGATCGCGTTGCCGGGCCTGGAGCGCCGGGCCGGGCTCCTCACCGGGCTGCTGTACGCCCTGTGCGGGCCGCTCATGTTCTACGCCCTGCTGCCCCTGGCCGAGGGCCCGGCCATCTTCTGCCTGCTCACGGCCCTGACCCTGTTCTTCCGGGCGCGCACCAGCAATGACAGCAGCCCCGGCGGCAGCCCGGGGCTGTACCTGGCCGGGGCCATGTTCGCGCTCTCCGCGCTGCTGCGGCCCAACCTGGCCCCAGCCGCGCCGCTCTTGGCTTTGGCCTGGTGCCTGCCCGCGTCGACCTCCTCGCTCTCCGGAGGCCTGCCGCGCCGGATGCGCCTCAAGGCGGCCGGGCGCTTCCTGGCCGGGATGCTCCTGGCGCTGGCCCCGTTCATGGGCCACAATCTGGTCATGGAGGGTCGGCCCACGCCCTTCGGGTTCCAGGGCGGCTTCACCTTCTACAGCGGCAATTTTGAGGGCGCCAGCGGCGTGGGCAACAGCCTGCCCGGCTTCAGCAACACCCCCTACCTGGTCATCGTCCAGGCCTGGGAGGAGGCCTCGCACCGCGCGGGCCGCCAGCTCACCCTGGCCGAGGCCGACGCCTACTGGTACGGTCAGGGTTTCCAGTTCTTCGCCGGGCACCCGGCCGAGGCCGCGCGCCTGCTGGGCAAGAAGGTCCTGCTCCTGGTCAATGCCCAGGGCCAGGACGCCTCGGTGGACCTGGAATTCAGCAAGCGCTTCTCGCCCGTGCCCGGACTGCTGGCCCTGCCCCTGGGCGTCTGTTTTGCCCTGGCGGCCGTGGGCCTGCTGCGCTCCCTGTCAGGACAACGGCGCACGCCTGAAAGCCTGGCCCTGGCGCTCACCCTGGCCTGGGGCGCGCTGTCGGTGGTGCTCTTCCAGGTCACGCCGCGCTACCGCAGCGTGCTCTTGCCGCTGGTGCTTTGCTTCGCCGGTCCGGCCCTGGCCGAGCTGCCCGCCCTGCTGCGCCTGCCGGGCAGGCGTTTTTTCGCCCCGGCCCTGGTGCTGACCGTGGTGCTCGGCCTGGCGCACATCCCGCTCGCCATGCTGGTGGAATCGCCCGGCCTGCTGGCCCAGGAGAACGAGCGCCTGGGCCGCTACTACCTCATGACCGGGGAGCAGCGGCTAGCCCGCGAGGCCTTTGATGCGGCCATCAAGGAGGCCCAGGCCCAGGGCGCAGCCTCGGACTCGCCCTGGACCAAGCAGCTGCGCCTCCTGCGCGCGGCCAGCCTGGCCCTGGAAGGCAAGGGCCGACAGGCCCAGGGCGCCGCAACCAAGGCTTTGGACGCGCCGCCCGCGCCCTAGCTGGCAGCCCTGCTTGCAGCCAGGCTTGCAGCCCTAACTTGCAGACGGGCGGCCAGCCGCGTATGCTGCGGCCCATGGCCACCCCCAAGCACGTCCAGCCCTTCCTCGTCTTTGCCGACGAGGCCGGCAACATCTACGACCACCCCGAGCTGCTCATGCTCTGCCGCCGCGGGAGCGAGCTCACCCCGCCCCGGCCGGACGAGCTCATGCCCCTGCCCGAGGGCAGCGAATTCTTCCTGCTGCCGGGCCGCAGCGCGCTGGGCCTGGACCCGGAGACCGGCCAGGTGGAGCAGCTGGACGAACTGGCCGTGGCCGTGTTCGCCAGCCCGGCGCACACGCTCTCGGCCCACGCAGCCTATATTGTCCAGCCCGGCGCGCCGACGCTGCCGCTCTTCGCCTACGGGGCCGTGGGCTGGGCCGAGGGCCGCTTCTGGGTCTGCGCGCGCAAGGTGGACCAGGACCGGCGGCAGGTCTTTGAGGGCATCCCCCGCGAGCGCATCGAGAACGGCGCGCGCAAGCTCTTGACCGAACTGCCCGGCAACCGGCTGGTGCGCCATTTGACGAGTTGCGCCCTGACCTATGGC
>Ga0208248_1000478_pt1 | contig 11907 bp, 9 predicted proteins | sample CryBogmetaGMA5M_FD_184545 | JGI IMG/M metagenome (GOLD analysis project Ga0208248, IMG submission 184545) | Freshwater microbial communities from Crystal Bog, Wisconsin, USA - MA5M (SPAdes) | ecosystem: Environmental > Aquatic > Freshwater > Lake | place: Crystal Bog, Wisconsin, USA | collected...
GTCCTGGTCCTGGCACAACGCCATCACCGTGTCGGAGGGGAGTCCCTGCTCGCTGCCGAAAACCGCCACCCGGCCGTTGGGCGAAAGCCTGACAATGCCATCGCCCTGCATCCCGGCCCAAACCTCGCCATCGCGATCCTCGATCAGGGCATGGACGCGGCCGCCGGGCGACACCCCCTGGACGGGTGCCAGCCGGCCGCTGGCGGGTTCATAGATCATCAGGCCGTTGCCGGTTCCCACCCATATGCGACCGCGCCGGTCTTCCAGCAGGGCATTGATATTCACCGCGGAATTATCGCCCGGGGCGGGATCCGCAATGCACTCGGCCCTCCCGTTGGCACAACGCCAGAGGTAATCGCCCTGCGTGCCGATCCACAGCGCGCCATCCCGCGATTTCAGCAGGGCGGAGATAACCGCCGTTCGCGACACCGGGGCCGCCTGATAGGGGCGGAAGGCGCCGGGCATTCCCTCGAGCAAGCCGCCACCGGTCACCCCCGCGAGCAAGCCCACCGCGGGATCAGGCAGCACTGCGGTAAAGGTATGCCGCTCCAGCATCTGCCTGGAATCATAGACCTGCACCATTTTGCGGCGCAACCTCAACAGCCCGCCACTCGACCCGGCCCAGACATTGCCCTCGGTGTCACGGGCAATGCACAGGATCTCGAGCGGGTAAAATCCGTCACGAGGCGATAGCGCAGTCCAGGCCCCATCCCGGAGACACCACAAGCCACTGGTCGTGCCCACCCATAATTCGCCCGCGTCAAAGGCACGCAGCGCCGTGATGCGCCAACGGGGATGGCTGCGGTGCGGCGGGACCGGTACCGCCTCCCAGCGTCCCGCAATGCGGCACATGAGGGTTTGCTCCGAAGCCGCCCACATCACTCCGTCCCGCCCGCTGGAAAGGTACTGGAGTTCCCCGCCGGGCGGGGTCGCCTCGAGCTCAAAACTCCCGTTTTCAAAGCGCAGGATTGCCGGGCCGGCCGCCAGCCAGATGCGCCCGTCGCGCCCCATCTCGGCGGCATTCACCTCGATCGAGGGCTTTCCCTTCAAATCCGGTAGGCTGAAAAAACGCGAATGCTTGCCCTCCAGCCGGTACACGCCATTGGAACCCGCCGCCCACAGAACCGGCTTGTCCCCCAGCATCAGTCGCCGCACGGGGATGCTTGGCGGCAGGATAGAAACGGTTCCCACACTTGCATCGGGGCGGGGCGCCGCCTGATAGGCCCCTGCGGCACCGTAAACCCATATGCCCCCCGTCCTGTCTTCGAGCAGGCCGGACCCTGCCGAGCCCCGGTGTGGTCCACTGATGATGTCAAACCTCAAGCCATCAAACCGGGAAACCGTCTTGTCGGTAAGGCACCAGAGATAGCCATCGGCGGAGAACAGCAGACCGCGAACGGAATCCTCCGGGAGGCCCTCCTCCATCTGCCAGCGCTGCACCGCGTAATCATCCAGCAGGCTTCCCGGCTCCGCCGCCGCAAAGGAAAGGCCCGCCCAGGCCATCAACCCCAAGCACAGGATCATGATTAACTTAGCGTGTGGATGTGCCATTTGCCTCACTGTATCAACGGGGGGACATGTAGACAAAAAAAATCAACGGGGAGGTGGTGGGGGATGCTCTTGCCATAACTTGCGGAGGAACAGCTATGAGCCATCTGCCACAGGGGGATGTGACATCACCGAAATGACTATCACCACCTCGCCCGCTGACAAGGACTATGATCAACGACACCCCCCATTCCCGCAATCAGAAATATCCTGATTTTGCATCAGGGTTTTTCTGATGCCGCAGGATCCTGAATGGCACCCACCAAGGCAAATAAAACCTTGATAATTTACCCGGTGGCATGGACGCGCTGGGGCGATCGCGGTATAATGTGGGTGTGGGAGACAAGGGTATAGTCAAGTCAAGGCCGGCTTTCGGCCAAGGAAACTTAAACCGACTTACCCGGGCAGCGGAGGACGGCGAGGAAAAAGAGAGTCTCCCTGGGAAAGGGAGCGACACCAGGTAGGTTCATCACAGGTGTCGCTCTCATTTTTATGTCCTGATCGTCACATGCTCGAAACGCGGTGCCAGCAGGTGATTAACGGCAAAGGCAACCAGATAGGCAAACGCGCAGATCCCGAAGAGAATGGCATACCCGGTGGTTTCATTGCCCGCCAGCTTGTAGTGATCCAGCATCTTTCCGGTCAGGATCGGGAAGATCATGCCCCCCATCGAACCCGCCATGCCACCCAGCCCGATGATCGAGGCGATGGCCCGCTTCGGGAACATGTCGGACACCGTGGTGTAAAGGTTGGCCGACCAGGCCTGGTGCGCGGCCCCCGCCAGCCCGATCAGCATGACGGCGGACCAGTCACCGACCCGGGTCACAAAGAAGATCGGCAGCACGCAGACGGCAAAGACAAGCATCCCCGTCTTGCGGGCACGGCTCACGCTCCATCCTGATTTCGCGAGATGCCCGGTTACCCATCCGCCAAGGATGCTCAGCACGGTCGTGATCCCGTAGATGGTGACGAGCAGCGGCCAGCTATGCTTGATGTCCAGGTTGCGGGTTGTCTTGAAATAATCCGGCAGCCAGATCAGGAAGAACCACCAGACCGGGTCGGTGAGGAATTTTGCCAGCACAAACGACCAAACCTGGCGGTACCCCAGGAGGGAGGCCCAACGGATCTTCTTCACGTTACGCATCTCTTCACGATCGCTGAGGATGTGCTCCAGCTCGTCCGGATCCACGCCGGCATGTTTTTCAGGGACGTCGTACATCCGCAGCCAGAACCCCAGCCAGATGAAGCCCACCAGACCGGCCACAATAAAGGGCATGCCCCATCCGAATTTGATGGCCAGCAGCGGCACCACCGCCGGGGCAAGCAGCGCCCCGACGTTGCATCCGGAATTGAAAAGACTGGTGGCAAATGCACGCTCCCGGCGGGGAAACCACTGCGCCGTGCTTTTCACGGCGGCAGGGAAATTTCCGGCCTCGGCCAGGCCCAGCAGGACACGGCAAAGCCCGAACGCCGCCACGGCCAGCGCGGCAGCGCCAACAACCCGCCCGCCGACCTGGACACTCGCATGGCCGGGCATGATCGCCACAAAGGCGTGCGCCATCGCGGCCAGGCTCCAGCCCACCATCGAGACCGCGTAACCCACCTTGACCCCGAACCGGTCCACAAACCAGCCGAAGAACAGCAGGCCCAGCCCGTAGGCCGCCTGGAAAAGGGAATTGACGAGGCCGAAGTCCGCCTTGCTCCACCCGAACTGGGCGTCGAGGAACTCCTTGACCAGCGAGAGGATTTGCCGGTCGATGTAGTTGATCGTCGTGGCAAAGAAAAGCAACGCGCAGACCACCCACCTGTAATTTCCCTTGAACATACCCAACATCCCTTTTTGAATCCGTTGTTTTCCTCCTTGTCTATTTAGCGTGCCGACCAGCCGCCGTCAACCGCAGGAATGAGCGGAACATAAGAAAACCGGAAGCGCCATATGAATCAGGCAGGGCGAGGCGTCCCGGCCGAGCCGTCGCGACAAGGGTGCCATCAGTTATGGCGGGATTTGGCGACTTGCTTCCCTGGAGCGGGAGGACTATGCTCGTCCACAGGATGGGACGTAATCAAGGAGCGGTGAATATGAAACCGGTTAAGTCGAATTTTCTCGCCAGAACCCTGCGGTTCGTCATTCCGGGATTATTCCTGGCTGGCGCAGTTCAGGCACAGTCGAAGGAGACCAATACCATGAGCAGTATCCATGACTTCACCATGAAGCAGATCGATGGAACGGCCACCCCCCTGTCGAATTACAAGGGCAAGGTCGTTCTGATCGTCAATGTGGCCAGCCGGTGCGGCTTCACCGGCCAGTATGCCGGCTTGCAGAAACTCTATGACACCTATAAGGACCGAGGGCTGGTCGTCCTCGGCTTCCCGGCCAATGACTTCCTCTTCCAGGAACCGGGCAGCAACAAGGAGATCGCCGAGTTCTGCTCCCTGAAATACCATGTGACCTTTCCCATGTTCGAAAAGATTGTCGTAACAGGTGGCCATTGTCATCCCCTCTACAAGTACCTGACGGACAAGGCGACCAACCCGGAGTTCAGCGGCAAGATCACCTGGAACTTCAACAAGTTCCTCATCGGCCGGGATGGACGCATCCTGAACCGGTTCGGCAGCCGGACGGAACCTGAAAACAAGGACGTCACCGCCGCCATCGAAAAGGCGCTTGGGGCGGACAAGTGAGGCAATCCATGGCGGACCCCGAAAAAATAAGGATCGGCGTCAGTGCCTGCCTCCTGGGCCAGCCTGTCCGCTACGATGGTCAGCACAAGCATGACCACTACATCACCGACACGCTGGGAAAGTTCTTCGAATTCGTCGGCGTGTGCCCGGAGGTGGAGTGCGGGCTGGGTGTCCCGCGCGAGTCGATGCGGCTTATCGGGGATCCCGAGGCCCCGCGGCTCGTGACGACCCGCACGGGGATCGATCTTACCGAGCGCATGCTGAAATGGGCGACCCAGCGCGTCAAGGCACTGGAGGATGAAGGCCTTTACGGCTTCATCTTCAAGTCCCGCTCACCCAGCAGCGGGATGGAGAACGTCAAGGTCTACAGCGAGAAGGGGATGGTTTCGGGGAAATCGCCGGGGCTGTTTGGGAAAACCTTTCAGGCGCATTTCCCGAACCTGCCTTGCGAGGATGAGGGACGGCTGAACGACCCTGACCTGCGCGAGAACTTCATCGAGCGCGTCTTCACGCTCTGGCGCTTCCGCCAGGCGGTCAGCACCGCGCCACGCCTGTCGACACTGATGGAGTTCCATGCGCGGAACAAGTTGCTCATCCAGTCCCACCACGAATCCCTGATGCGCGAGATGGGCCGCGATCTGGCGGCGCTCAAGCCCGCCCAGGCCCGCGCCCACATTCCGGTCTATGAGGCCAAGCTGATGCGGGCGCTGAAGACCCTGGCCACCGTCAGCAAGCACACCAATATCCTCCAGCATATGCTCGGCTACCTGCGGGAGCTGGCGGACGACGCGGACCGGCAGGAGATGGCCGCCCTCATTGAGCAGTACCACCAGGGCCTCATCCCGCTGATTGTGCCGGTAACGATGTTGCGCCATTACGTCAACAAGCACGACATCGTCTACCTGAAGGACCAATACTACCTCGCCCCCCACCCGATGGAACTCAAACTCCGCAACCATGCCTGATTGAGGCGATTACGTGGCGCCCACACAGTGGACGCCACAAGAGGTTAAAAGCTCGAGCGTGGTTTTACCCTCTCCGTTGCGACCACTGCACGGTTTTACCCTCTCCGTTGCGACCACTGCGCGGTTTTACCCTCTCCGTTGCGACCACTGCGCGGTTTTACCCTCTCCGTTGCGACCACTGCGCGGTTTTACCCTCTCCGTTGCGACCACTGCGTGGTCGCAACATCCAACGTCACCGCATTGAGCCGCAAACAGGCCTCGCGGTCGAGGCGGGCATAGCGCGGGAAGGCGCCGGCCACGGAAAGCTCGAGAAGGCGCCCCTGGGCACACAAATCGAAGAGCCTGCCAGCGGGTTTGTAGCGCTCGCCGAAGAACTGGTGCGTGAGGCGGATCGCCCGGCCGCCCTGCGCCATGACCTCCTGGAGCACGCGCTTCTCGAATGGCGAAATAAAAGGCGAGACAAACACATACCCTTGCGCCAGGAAATCATCAAGCTGTTCCGCGATTTGCAGCCACTGTGCCTCCGTCGTGCGGCGCGACAACTGCACGCTCACCCGGCGCGGATGCTCCAGCAAGAACCGGTTACCCACTCCCCGGAGCGGGAGGCCGTCGGGCAAGGTCATCAGCATCGCCACCTTCTTAAAGAGCGCGGGATTAGCCTTCAACAACCGATACCGGCGCACGTTATCGCGGATGTAGGCCGCCTCGCGCGCCAGATGTTCGGAATCAAACACGAGGCTGTCGTACATCCCCTTTTCGAAAATGCGCACCCGACTACCGCCGGCGGCCGCGGTGCAGCCCCGGTTCACGCCCAGCTTGAACCCGCGGATCACGCGCTGCAAGGTCACGCCCGCGGGAAGATCACGTACCACATGGACCAGCACGTGAACGTGATCGGGCATAATCTGGTATTGCCCGATCTTGACCTGGGGGTAATAACCGGGAATACCGAGCAATTCCTGCCGCACCCGGTCTCCCTGCGGCGAGAGCATGAACTCGGTCTGCGTGATGTTACAAAGCCGCATGCCGGGCAGCGCCTTGAGCGTCAACATCGCCACGCCGGCGCGGTCGTAGTGGTAGTTTCTAGTGGAGCGGTTGCCCATGATGTGGGAAAAGTGCGGTGTTCACGCCGGGGTTATCACGCCGAAGCCCAATGGATTCTTCAAGGTCGCACCATGCCTCCCCGGTGTTTGGCAAAGGCGCACAGCGAGTCGACGACGGTTTTTCCAAAGGAGGGCTTGAACTCAACAACGTCTGACTCGCCCTTTGAAATTATTCCATTAACTAACATATTGCTAATTAATAGCATTAAGAAAAGACGCCTCAGTGGTCAAGCAGGAAAAGCAAGCGGCAGCGAACAACCCCTGCGAGGATGAGGGGCGGCTGAACGACCCCGACCTGCGCGAGAACTTCATCGAGCGCGTCTTCACGCTCTGGCGCTTCCCGCGGCCTTCAGACCTTGATGATCCGGGTTTCCGGTTTTCCCTGCTGGGAGGGCGATGAGGAAAGGTAAGGTTCCGAGGCATAGCGGGCGAGAGTCCTGAATTCCTCCAGGAGCCGTGTCATGGTTTCAATAGCGACCTCTGTATCCCTGACGATTTCCAGGGTTTCCTGCGGGGTGGGACTTTTTTTCAGGCGGAAGAGGCACATACCCAGGACGGTGGCTGGTTGCCCGAGGTGGTGGCACATGGCGCCCATGCTTTCCACCATCACGCGCTGGCGTTCCGCCTCCAGTTCAACCGCATGGCGGCGTTCCAGCATATGGATCCGGTCCTCCGCCAGCTTGACGAGGCGCTCCATGTGGCGCTGGACGGCGGCCAGGTCATCCTCATCCTCCGTGAGGGTCACCTCATCGGGGATGCCGCCATCGGCGAGGGTGCTCAAATAGCGGCGGAGCCGCACGATGCTGACGGGGTACTTCAGGAGCAGGGTGTATCCCAGCAGGATGACGAGCAGGACGACAACGCCGGCGCCCCAGACGGCTTCGGGCGGCAGGGTGGCGCCGTCGAGATGGCCCTTCCAGATCCAGGCCAGGATCAGCGTCGGGAGGACCGTGATCAGCAGGGCCGCCACCGCCACCTGTCCCCAGGCGCCCCGTCGCGAGAGGGAGAGCGACTTGCGGGATATGCGAAGCGGCGGTCGATGCGGGCTTGTGTTCATGATGCACCAGGCATTCCGAATCTGAGGATAGTGTATCGTTCGGAAGGGAGAGAGGGAAGAGAATACGCAATGGTCATTATCCAAACATGGGTAGCACCCCCACCCGATCACAAAAGCTGGCTTAAAAAAGTGCGTGCGGGGACGACCACCGGGTCTTTCTGGAGAAAACAGTCTGACTCGACATAAGGCTCTTCGATAACCACCTGAAATGCATGTTTGGCGCCCGCTGCGCCTGCATGAGCGCCAGCGCTGGCGAAAGATGTGATTCCGCGTTTTTCACTTCGTGTTTCTGCTTGTCGCGGATAAACGATTCATTAAAGACTCAACAAATACCTGATCAGGGGAATATACTGGACATGACCGATACGCCCTGGCGTGCGGTGCCGACCCAGAATCAGGCTGTTTTTATAGAGCATGACTTGTTTTAATTCCTCCGGTCGGATCTGCGTGGTCCATTTGATTTCGACAGGAAAAAACGTCTCATTCTGCAAATAGGCAATATCTACCTCGCCTTTGGCACCCTTGATATAATAGGTCTTGCCGTATTTCCGGTAAAAGTGCGCCACAGCAACCGTCTCGACCAAGGCTGGAGTGCTTTCCACCGTCATTTTTCCCAGCATTGTTTCTACGGCGTGAAAGATAAACGGATCCTCAAAATAGAGTTTCTTCGCCTTTTTAGGTGCCGCCGACAAGGTATGTTCCGCCAAAGCCTCCTGGACGATCACCGCATGCATGTCTTCAAGGATCGCCACATAGTCACTCACCGTCTTGTGGTGCTCAATCGAAAGCTCCTTGGCCAGCGAAATCCAGGAAACCTGCGAAGCATAGGTCTTCATCATACCCCTTAGCACTTCAAGGAGATACTTCTCCTGCTTGTTGTGTTTCAGGATATCGCCACGTAGCCACTCCGCATACGTTCTGTACGTCGCCGCCTCGATGCGTCCGCCCCTGAGCATGTCCGCTATCGCTGTCAGATAGCCGCCATGCAGGAGATACTCATCAAACAGGGTTTCAAGTTGCGGCAGCCGTTCCTGATAGTCGGGCAAATCAATGGCCGTGTCCGTATCCTTACAAACGGCAACCAATCCGCTCAACTCGGGCACTTTGAGTGTTACCGTCTCGGCAAACCCGAGCGGGTGAAAGACGAAATCCACTCGAGCCGACCGGCCTCGCCGGCCGGCGAAGCGCTTCATGGCCTCACGCAGGATTGCACTGTCAGACCCGGATAAAAAGAGTGTTGTCGATTCCAGGATCCCGGCGTCGGCCAGAAACTTAACCGCCTTGTCCCAGTCTTTCACATAGCCGATTTCATCAACGACAATAACCTGCCAGCCGCTCTTTCCCTCCAGCTCTGACACAATCTCCCGCCGCAGTTCGTTATCATCCCGGATCAGCTCCCCGGTAATGAACGAAACATGATCCGGCCGCACCCTTCCCTCGTTCAACAGTTTTGCAATGAACTGTTTCAGACAAGTTGTTTTGCCGACCTGCCGCCCGCCTGTAATCATGAGAATGCCAGGTTGCAGGAATTCCAAGGAATTAATCAACGGTGAAACATACGAAAAGGGTTGCAAGGCCGCACGTCGCAAATGCGGATCCTCGCGCAAGAACCGCTCAGGAGACTCCCTGAACAGGTTATGAATCTGGAATTCGTCTTTCATATTTTCAGAGGTTATTTATCTGACCATATTTAGTCAATAGGTATTATCCAAACATGTTTTGCGATATTCACAATCAAGCTGAAGCGCTTCCATAGTCGGGTAGGGGTAATCCCAGCTGGCCATCGAAAACAGTTTGAACAGAAGGAAAGGAAGGAAACGAAAACTGTTGTATTATTCCGCCTCCGGCGGAACGAGAAAACCCTTTCTTTCCTTCCTTTCCTTATGTTCAAACTCTTGGCGCAACCGCAGTGCAGCATAAAACCCTGCGGGAGGGGTAATCCCTTCATCGCCTACCTCCACCGACGAGAGGTCGGTGGGCGGCAAGGAGCCTGATAGCCTGGCGCTTTATCCTCTACGGAGCAGGGATTTGGCTTTATCCATCTCGGAATGCTCAAACGCAGGGGCAAAGTCATCGACTTCAGCTGCGGCCAAACCCACCCCGGCGCCCGTTGCCAGCGAGCGCCAGCGGGAAACGGCGCTATGGACCTCCGCCAGGACCGCAAGGGCCTCGGGCCTTGTGAGATGAAAGACGTCGGCCTTTTCAATCAAGGTCTCGATGGCCGTGATGGGGCCGGTGTCTTCGCTTAACCAGGTTTTCGACTCGCGATCCTTGTCCGGGAACGGGTTGAGGTCGAATGCCGGAGCCAGCCGCCACAGCCCGTTTCCCACATACAGGAAGCCCAGGTTCTGCAGATGGTCGTCGACATTGGTGATGAGGTGGTTGAAAACCATGCGTCGCCAGAGCTGACGGGCGTCCGCCTTCACTGCGGCACACGCCATTCTCATCGCATCGACCACTTCGGTGTAGGCGTGTTCTTCGTTGCGGCCTGCCTGCAGGAGAGAGGCCGCCGACAGGTAAGCAACCCTGCCATGGTCAAGGGTCCGGTCGAACCGGCTGATCACGGCGATGGGGGTATCCTTAACGATCACGATACGAGCGTTCGAGGTCTCGATGCCCGCCAGACGGGCAAGGCGCAGAGCGAGCACTTCGCCTCGGGTAACGCTCCGCTCGTCTTTCACGCTTGGGAACTTTCCCAGGGCAAGCGTTCCGTCATCATCCAGGACGGTGCACTTGGGGCGCATCCCGCCCAGCGAGGTTCCTTTCCCCAGGAGATAGCTCAGATCCTGCGCTGACTCCTGGCTGCGCTCGACGGCACGGCTGGCCTCGAACATGTGTTCAAGTTCCAGCAAGGGTGCAGTCGCCTGCAGGCCCTGCTCAACGGTGCGGAGGTAATCTCCCTTCTCATTGCGCAACCGCAAGGCACCGATACGGCTGAAATCATCCACGGCGCACAGGTAATCGAGTTCCGTCAACGCCTTGAGTGAAGGGTCCCTTTTGCGATCTTTTGCATGAGCCCGGGCAATGACTCGACGCCCCCAGGCATCAGGTTCCGTATCGGCAAGTGCCAGGAAGAATCGCGGGTCATCCCGGGTCGGCGGTTTACGCACCTGATGACCCGGCGCGAGGGCCAGGTCAGGCGAGACGGAGAACCGGGACGGATGCCGCAGCCAATCCTGCCCATAGGCAAAGACCGAGTACTCGCGGGCGCCCTCCTTGACATAGGCGAGCGTTCCGACTGGCAGCCCTTCCTTGCCGATGCAAACATCGAGCTGAGTCTTCTGTGCGTTTCCTGGCTTTTCCGGGGTGGTCTTCACAAGGCCCCTTTACCATCCTTGGGTTTGCGCACGCGCTTGGGGACCCGCTCGTCCATCAGGATGAGCCCGACGGTATCCTGCGCGGAATCCAGCAGGGCGTTGATTTTGTCCAACTCCCCAAACACTTGCAAGGCGCGCGCCAGGTACTGCAGGGCGGTTCCGGGATGTCCCGCCTCCATCCGGCGTACAGTCATGACGGAGGTGCCAAGCCGTTCGGCCAACATGGCCTGGGACAAATTGCGGCGTCGTCTCGCCAATGACAAATCCGCGCCCAGTTTCTTGAGCGCCCTTTCAACCGGCAAAGGCAAAGGAAGATTCATATAAAGCACACAATAGTTGTTTTTATATCTAGCAATCGTTCTTATTAGTGCTTTTATATGACAGCGCAGCCCATGAAGTCAAACGAATTTGGAATGGGTGCATGTCAGTTCCGTAGGGGTAATCCCAGCAGGCCATCGAAAACAGTTTGAACAGAAGGAAAGGAAGGAAACGAAGAGTATTGTATTATTCCGCCTCCGGCGGAACGAGAAAACCCTTTCTTTCCTTCCTTTCCTTATGTTCATACTCTTGGCGCAACCGCAGTGCAGCATAAAACCCTACGGAAGTGACATGCGCCCATTTGGAATGAAGCTTGGGCGCACCAAGATCCCTCCGGCCTTGCGTGCCGCGCCGTAGCCTTGCGGAGGCGGGCGCCGGAGTGAATGAAGCTGGGAGGCGGGTGGCGTGGGAAGCCGAAAAGACGAGGCTTACATTACTTAGGCAATGGCCTCGTTCAAGCGGGAGGCTACACATAACACGCTGGCGGTGTCGGAGGGTGTGTATTCCGGGATGAAGCGGTTCAGGGTGGCCTTGATCCGGCCGGCGTCATGCGCATTGGCACCCTCAAGGAGCTCGGCTAGGACCGACTGAGCGTGTTCGTGATGGGCCGCCGTGGATTGCCCGTTTCGCCGCAACACCATGATCTTCTCGTGGGCGGTGGGGACAATGCCCTCGCCATGGGTGATCAGCTCCTCGTACAACTTTTCGCCCGGGCGCAGCCCCGTGTACACGATCTTGATATCCCGGTCCGGCTCCTTGCCCGACAAGCGGATCAGATCCCGCGCCATGTCGGCGATCTTGACGGGGGTTCCCATTTCCAGGATGAAGATTTCCCCGCCCTCCCCCAGCGACCCGGCCTGCAGGACCAGCTGGCTGGCTTCAGGGATCGTCATGAAGTACCGCGTCATCTCCGGATC
>Ga0208248_1000480_pt1 | contig 11903 bp, 17 predicted proteins | sample CryBogmetaGMA5M_FD_184545 | JGI IMG/M metagenome (GOLD analysis project Ga0208248, IMG submission 184545) | Freshwater microbial communities from Crystal Bog, Wisconsin, USA - MA5M (SPAdes) | ecosystem: Environmental > Aquatic > Freshwater > Lake | place: Crystal Bog, Wisconsin, USA | collected...
GGCCATGCACGATACCTTCCGCAAAGACATTGAATTATTGCAAGAAGCTAAAGTGGATTTAATTGCCAATGAAATTAAATTCATGAAAGACCGATTGATTGGTTTAGTGAACGGAAATCATTATTACAATTTTTTATCTAACAAATTGTCAGGGCTAAATTCAGATCAGCTTTTGGCTCAGAAATTAAATTGTAAATATTTGGGAGTTTGCTCTTTAATTAGGGTTACGTTTCAGTTTTCAAAAAATAGCGATAGGCATCCTATTGATTTCTTTGTTCATCACGGAATGGGAGCATCAAGATTGATTGGAGGAAGTTTAAACCGGGTAGCGCAGATGTTTGAAGGAGTGGAAGCTGATATTGCGATAATGGGCCACGATCACAAACGTGGAGCCGTTCCTACGACTCCAAGATTGTTTTTAAGAAATCATCCATCATCTGGCCTTGAAGTAATGCAAAGGGAAACTTGGGCAATTAGAAGCGGATCTTACCTAACAAACTTTCGTCCCAATGAAGTGAACTACAATGTTGATTCTTGTAGGCCGCCTTCTTCATTGGGACATGTTGAGATTCGGATTAAATTCATCAAAAAAGAAACAAAGGTGAATGGAAAACGAAAAGCAGATGTTCAGAAGATCATCCGTTGCTTATCTTAATTTGCGAGGTGGAGGGCCAGCGGTAAAGCGAGTGGTCTTTGCTGAAGAAGCTTTATCGACCGAATCCACCTTGCACCTGTTATAAATAGAGATCATTGCCATCGTGCCATAATCTCCTGCTCTGCCCGACTTCTTAATCATCAATGCTTGCTCTCTAATGACCTTTAGAGCCATCACAGCTCTGATGTAGTCACCAGACTCATCTTTCTCAAATACCCAGCCCCAAGCCAATTCTGGATCGGCAAATGAAGCTGAGATAAGTGAAGGCTTAAAATATTCCCTCCAAAGTTGTTTCATTTTAATAATTCCCATGCCATTTTAACCACTGCTGGAACTTGTCCGTTTCCAATGGCTGCAAGTCTGTCCACCCTATGGGCCATCCCATTAGCCATTCTGTCCACTCCGGGTTTATCTTTCCCCCAACGAATGTTGCCAATAGTGGCGAATTTCTTTTGAATTCTGCTGGATAGGCTCCCTCCCTGGCGGTGTGCTTTGTTGGAGTAGGCAAAAACCCACATTCTTTTTCTTTGATGTTCTGCTCCGCAATCGGAAGCTGAGACAATTCCCCATTTTGCATCATACCCCAATTCGGCAATATCTTTGAGAACAACACTAAGTCCTCTTGTTCTGAGCAAAGGACTGTTTTCGATAAAAATAAATCTTGGTTGTATTTCACCAATAACCCTAGCCATCTCTTTCCACAATCCTGACTTATTTCCGTTAATTCCTGCGCCTTTCCCTGCACTGCTAATGTCTTGGCAAGGAAATCCTCCGCAAACGGCATCGGCAAGTCCTTTCCATGGTTTTCCGTCAAAGGTTCTAATATCGTCCCATATTGGAAAGCGCGGCAAGATGCCATCTTGTTGACGTTGCAAGAGGACTTTTCTGCAATAAGGTTCAATCTCGACAGCACATATTGTGGTATGTCCGAGAAGCATTCCGCCGAGGATGCCCCCCCCTGCTCCTGCAAATAAGTGTAGCTCATTCATTTCTTCTTCTTTGACAATGGATGGCGGCCACCGGCAATAACATAAACGATGTTTTTGCTGCAACCTACAATCTGAGCAATGGAATCAGCCGTCATATTCTTTTTGGCACTCATCTCCATGATTAAATCATATTCTTCCTGAGTGACCCGCTTATACATTGGCCTAGGCTGTTTATGATTTGGCTTTGCTTTCTCGACTAATTTTGACCTTTCAAACTCAGCTTTGTATTTCTCCCGAATGTATTCCAACGTGCTCATGCACGATTCAATCTGTTCACCTGTTACGATCATTTGTTTATCCTTTTTGATGCACTTGCTTTTCCCCTAGCAACTGCTTTGTTATAGTTTTCCGTATCTTCCTTGTAATCCTCTTCTGCACGTTTCTGGTGCCACATTCCGTTTTCATCCATGCAAAAGAAATGTTCGTTGTCAAAAATGACTGAAAAGGCATAAGCCCATTCGGAGTCACTAGATCTGCAAATCCGTTGCAAATACTTCTCGTCATTGGGAAGTCCTTTGCAATGAGTATGACTCCTGTAATGCCAGATTGCCCTGAGGTATCCCATAGCAACTCCATCTGGCAATCCTTCAACTGCTGGAAAGAAGTCTTTTCCATAAAACTTCATGTATTGATCTGGCTTCATAACTTCTGCCAAACTTTTGAGTTTATGTCAGATTCAATCAGTTGCTTAGTTCCTCCTTTGCGGACAAACTCACGAACATCTTTGATTGGGGATATAGGCATCCAAATGACAGACGAAAGGCCAATCTCTTTCTGTAGCTTTTTGGCTCCCTCGTTCCCAGCCCTTCTTCCGTTCTTCATTGAATCATTGTCAGCGACAACGACCACCTTGAAGATTTTGGACTTTATCAAATGCTCCTTTATCATTTTGCCACCGGCATTGCAGGAGGGCCTTCCAATGGCATATAAGCCTAGCGTCAGCATCGCAGCGGTATCGGTTGGCCCCTCGACAAGATAAGCAACTCTTTCGCCTTTAATTTGAATCTGAGGAATAAAGATTCCCGATCTGCTACCAGTGACCGCCCATTTCTTTCCTTCGTTGTTCCGTAACCGAATGCCGATGATTTCATTGTTCCCGTCTCTCATTGGAAAGGCCCAAGCATTGTATTCAAAGGAATATGATGCCGATAGGTCAATCAAGGATTGAACTGATACGCCAAGATCAATGGAATGCTTGTAAATAAGAGATTCATCCTTTGACCAACGCTCAATCATCGACGCAGCATTGATCCTTGGAGGAGCCTTTTCCCGCTTTGGCATTGGAATGTATTCAATTTTCTTTCCTTCAAAGAAGTGATACCAACCTCCATCTTTTGATGGATGCTCAGATGCAACCCGCATACAGACGTATGCAACATCACCAAATCGACAAGTCCAATCATTGTGACCGCACGATGGACATGGTTTTTCTTTTGTAAAATGAGGCCAGATCATAGTTTTGATTGAAAGTTGCCAGCGAGTCCGAGCGATAGGCTATAATAAGAAGATGAGTGAGTTAAACTAATCTAAACCTATTTCCCGGTTGTTCGCTGGCTAAATTGTTTTCTTTTTCCATCCACCCGCTGAAATATTATCAATCTTTCCATCCACTCGCTGAAATATTATTAATCGTTTGTTTCGCTTGATCGAATGACATTTCAGTATCGTAACCGTATTTCTTTAGCACCGCAGCTTGTTTAATGCTGCATTTATTGTTTGTCCACCTGTCGATGATGATGCCCACCATCTGTTTCGCTTTGGAGTATTCCAAAGCATCTGGATCAAAGCCAGCCTTTTTTAGCAATCCTCTCATTTTCTCTGAAAGTTGCTTGCCTTCGTCCCATCCACGAGGTTGATTTGGTTTGATTGAAAGAATGTCAAACGGATCAATCTTTTGAGTCTTGTATTTGGACTTGGCCACAAGCCTAGCCTTTCTCGCCTCAGCCGCAAGCCTTCTTTCCTCAAACTTCTTTTCCTCTTCCTCAATCTGCTTGTCCATCCGCACCGGCCTTCCAGCCTTAATTGCTTCACGGATAACAGACTCTCTGACTTCATCAATCACATTCCCGCCTAGAATGTCAGCCGTAGTCATCAGTTTATGCCTTCCTGAATTGCCAACGAAATCGATGATGCAGCAACTTGGTTTGATGCTACGCTGGATCATCATTCGCCTCAGGACGGGTGCAGGAACGCTATTAAGCTTGCTGGCTATGGATTCATGCGGACGGGTGGCTCGACCCGCCATTTGAGCATACAAGGCCCTAGACTTGGTTGGCCTTGCCATGCTGATGATTTCAACACCGGAATCATCGAATCCTTCTGTGAACACTCCGCAATTCCATAGCCATTGGATCTTCCCAGATGCAAAGTCTGCAATGATTGCTTTCCTTTCCTCTTTATCAGTCTTTCCGCAGACCCAAGCCGACATTCCAGTCTTGTGACGATTGAATATCTCCGAAAGCACCCTTGCATGATTCACTGATGCCGCAAAGCCGATTCCTCTTTTGCTGCCAATAATGTCAATCGTTGAAGAAGCTACGCCATGCAGATTCTTCTCTGATTCCATCACTGCCGCCAAGTCTGCTCCGTTAAGATCTCCAGCCGTTGTCTTTACTTCGCTGAAGTCTAGTGATTCAACTGAAACCATCTGTTGCTCAATAGGAATCAACCATCCATCTTTGATTGCATCCATCACCTCGTAATCAAACGCAACCGTTTCAAAGACTTGGCCCAAAGCAGATTCATCGCCTCGATCCGGTGTAGCCGTTACTCCCATCACAACCAAATTTGGATTGGTCATGTAATAATCAATGACCTTCCTATAGCTGGGAGATACGGCATGATGACTTTCGTCTATGACCAGCAAACCAAAGTCCATTGGATCAAACTTTGTCATCCTGCCGCCGCCATCGCCTCCCGCAACATGAGTTTGAATCGTTGAAATGATGACGCTGGATTTGGGATGAAACAGGCCGCATTCCTGAGCAGCTTTATGTTCACCCATCTCAACATCAGCTTTCAACCCGGTCACACGTTCAATCTTATCTCTGGCTTGCCAAATAAGCTCTTCACGATGAGCCAGCACCATTGAACGCTTGGGTTGTTTTCTTTGGATGACATCAGAAAACAATAAAGTTTTCCCAGTTCCAGTAGGCATCACGACCAAAGTAGATCTGGCTCCATTCTCCCATTCAGAAAAAACAGAATCAGACGCTTTGCGCTGATAATCTCTAAGTTTCACTTCTCTCCTTCCAACGATCAATCTCTTGATCTTCTTTGTAATCTTGCTTGTCCCAAACTTCTATTTCTCCAATTCCTCCGCATTCAGTGCATTCAGCCTTATCGCAATTTTCTTTGCAAAAAGAACAAATATCCCTGTGCGTTCCGCATAATATTTCATTGCAACAATCTGAATATTGAAGATAACCAAGTCCATCGCACCGCTTACAATCTATAATTTTGCTCATTTTATCAATCTTTCATTTTTATCTAAACAATGATATGACTCCTAACAACACAATAAATATCCATCTAATCAATGTGATCCAACCCAACAATTCCATTAAGTTGTGTATGTTTATATCTCAATCCCTTTCACCTTTGCCAACATTACGACTCGTTGCTGCCATGTGGCGTGAGCCTCTGACCAGTTGTTCGGCTGTGCTGTGTTCTTCGCATCTGCGGAGCATTGTTTGATTAGCTCATCACTGTATTGAGCCGACTTATATTCATTTAGCGTCTCCTCCACCATCCAGCACAGATGCAGGAGTTCTGTGTCCAGGACTCGCTGGAAAATTCCAGCAATAAACTGGCGATTCCAATAAAATGTCATTACCGAATAGTAAGTAATTTCATTCGGAAGCATTTTTGCCAGCGTCTTTTTGAGTTGTTCGTCGGTGTAGTTCATAAACTTTTTAAAAGAGTTAGCGACAGAATCGTTTCGTGCGTTCGTTGTTTTCATCGGGCATCATTCCTTCCGCGATTATGCAGTGGCAGATTTGCTTGTGGTCGCAGATGTTTCCGGCTTGGTGCAGCATTTCTCCACGTTCGGATTTGTCCCAGTCATACGCCCACACGATTGTTTCTTGTCCGCGCATAAATCCTTCGCAGGTGTCGAATGCTCGCTCTATCGTGGACACAAAGTAGCATTTGCCTTCGTGCCAGACATAGCTTTTCCAGATTGGCTTATTGGGCATGTATTCCATAATCGTTCTAATCTGCTCTGACAGCATTTTTGCCAGTGCTTGTTTGTGTTGTTCGTCGGTGTAGGTCATATCAATTACTTTTTATCCTTCAACATACGCTCCAACGCGATCGACAGCTGCTTTGAAAACCATTGAGCCATACGAAGAGTTGTCTGTTCGACCACTTGAAATTCTTGGTGATCTATGTGAAGGTAGCAGTTCCATTTGTCATTTATCTTTACAACTCGCGTATAGCGTTTGCGGATTTCGTTAAGGTTCATGGTTTTAATTTCTTGGCGATTCAGGAAGTTTCATCCAATGGGTGGGTTTGTAATCGTGATCAACATTTAACTCTAAATTATACCATGCATCTCCATCAGTATCTGACCATTGCCATCCACCAAGATCACGATTAATTGTTCGTCCGCCAATGCAAAAATGTTTGTTGCAATACATCAACACTTCTACATTGAGCGGAGGAAGGTTATCGTCGGATATTGAAATCCAGCCGTCAATTTGTTGTTTTACTTTATCCTGCAATTCAACAATCTGATAAGAGAGATCTAATGCTTGCAACCGATACGCAACATTCCTGTCCTTCGCCGCCGCGCATTCCAAGACCAGTTCGGCATAAAGTCGTTTTAGTTCTGCGTATTCAGCGCACAAAGATATGATTTTTTTGTGACTGGTCCACGGCGTTCCACATGATATGCAGAGTGTTTCAGTTGTGTTCATTGCTTGTCCTTTCTCTCATTTGCCGATTTATCAGAATACATCTTTCCATAACGTATGGTCAGCTTGTTAATGTTATCCTGAAGAACTTGCTCCCGAGTAATGTTAAGTCTCTCTCTTAATCCTTCCATGTAAAATTCCAAATCACCAAGCTCTTCAATGATGTTTGGAATGTCCAACGGACGAAGATAGATAACGCTCTTTTTGATTGCATCCAATAGCTCTCCAGCTTCACCGGATATGCCAAGAGCCATGTGTATAAGATGAGCATCCCGGCTGGTCATCTGAGACAGGATGGTTCTGCCATCTTTGCACAATGCCTGAACTAATTCAGGATGAGTCATTACTTCAGTTCTTTGCACGCTTCCAACATCCTTATTTTGATTTTCCATAATGCTTTTATTTCTATTTGATCCACCGCTTGTTGTGATATTCCGAAATGTTCCCCAACTTCCTTTTGGGACATAAAATGCTGCAACTGATTCCTTATTTCAGTTACTTCCTTCCGTCTTGATTTCCAATTCTTTTCGTATTGTCTAGGATCTTGAGTCATAGACTTCAATTATAGTTTCTTCAGCTTGGCCTTTGCCTGATTTTTTTTGGCTGATTTCAACTTTGATTTGATCTGGCGTGTCGTTAGGTATGACTCCAGCGTATCGGAGTAAGTCAATGTGATATTTCCCGCAGAGGTTATCTTCGTCGAGGAGCCGCTTTCTAATGCTTTTAATCCGCACAAGAAATCTTTGGCTAAATTGTCCTTGAACTTCTTTCTGGTCCAATGCTGCATCCCCAATATTTGATTCCAGCTTGGCAATCTTTCTGATAGGCGGAGTCGAAATATACATTTCATTTCCTCAAGGCTTTCTTTTCCTCAGGAATAAACGTGTCCCAATAGAACTTGCTGATGAATCCACGACCTTTGCAAGTGTTGCATTTTCCGATAATTCCTTGGCAATCCGGGCAAACTGCATAAGGAATTGCTCGTTTCATATCCAACTGAATCTGGTTCAGCTTGGCAATATTGTCGGTCAAGTCCACCTCAACAAACAACGGATCTTTATTGTCTTGAGCCTTCATCAACGCAGCTTTTAATGATGACGCAAGGCCAAGCAATTCCCTTGCAAACCCGCCTTTCTGCCACAGGTCAACGCACTCCACCGGAACTTCAATGTCAAACTCATCAGCAATAAGGTCAGGTAGCTCCACAAGCTTTCGTATTGCCGCTGAGGTGACTTCACCTTCAATGTCATCCACGATCTGTTTGCGGCGGGGTGGCGGCACTTTGGATAGCTCCCTAGCTGCACGTTCAGACTTAACCTTGGGAAAGTCCTTCACCACCTTGGAGCTTTCAATTAAGCGATAGGCATAAGAACGGCCAATGCTCCATACCTTGTCGCAATACTCTTCAAAAGTCTTGTATCCTTCTCGGTAAAGCTTCTTGTCTTGAATCTCCATCAAGGCATTTCCAACTTCAACAAATGTTTCAAGCTTGTCTGATATTTTCTTCTCCAGCAATCTTAGCTGAGATCTTTCCGTTGTGCTTAGCGTGGTTGTAAGTTTCATAAAGTAAGTTTGGCGGTTTTAATCAGATCCGCCAACTGATTGAACTAACGATTAGACTTAGCTGCCATCTGCTCTGCTTTCTTTTGGGTTGACCCAAAGCCAAGCACCCTCCAAACCGTTGTCTCTTCAGGAATGGTTTTCTTTGAGACTACTGTTTTCCCATCATAAATAGGAACGACCATTTTACGCTTTTCGTATCGGCCTACTTGGAACCTCAAAAAGTCGTGAACCAATTTTTCGTCAATTCTCAATGTGTTTCCCATAACAATTAAATGCCAAGTTTGTCTGCAATCTGGCCCCATTCGGTGGGTGACAAGTCATTACGGCCATTGAACAATTCATCCTGTGGAGCGTAGTAAATCTCCCCAATCTGATCCTCTGGCAATCCATTGTATTTCTCGCACAACTTAGTCCAGATTTCTTCTCCGCTGGAAACGCGAGGAGCCTTAACCGCAGGACGAGCAGGAGTCACCTTAACCGGAACAGGAGCGATGTCTCCGTCATCCTCATCGGCAACCGGAACAACTTTCTTAACCGGGGCTTTTGCCACTGGTGTTGCAATCGCCTTAAACTTGCTGCCCCACTTGGACAGCACCGCCTTACGATCCTGAACAGGCTGAGGCATCTGCGCCCCAGAGTTAATTGGATTGATCCATTTGATCTTGAATACTGTTACTTCTTCAGTTTTGCCTTCTGGAATGTAGGTTTCATGTTCGCCGACAATGGTAAAGGCAATTTCCGCCGTTTCCATATCTTCCAGATCGAACGGATTAGCTCCGTCCCATCCGAAGATCTGTTTCATGTTGTCAATGGAGCGAGTCTGGAGCGTTCCATCCTTCTTTGCGATTGTAACGGTGGTCTTGCCGCTCCAATCGGCTCCGGTTAACACAATCGGAACGGCAACACATAGCGCACCGGACTGCGTCTCATAGACGACCATCTTGCCGTTTGTCTTTGCGGGATACGTTCCCGCTGCTGGTAATACTTTGCTCATAACTATTTTCTTTCTTTTGGTTGGTTGGTTTTACTTAAGGATGCTGTTCCAGATTTCATTTCCAAGAACAACGTCAAAATTCTCTCCGGTGGTTCGTGACTTTGCCATAAAAGTAGGACGTTCTGCGGTGTAGAGTGTCCTTGTGCCGCTTCCCTTGGCCTTGCCGTCATCAACGGCAACATCGTAGCCAAGGAACAAAACATGATCGCACCATTCTTTTAAACGATGACGAATGGATGCCTTTCCGCTGTTAGGCGATTGAAGGCGAGGCTCATATCTGATCCAATCTTCACCATTGGGATTGGGGACATTGCTGGTGCAATCATGGGCAATCAGAATGACGTTACGTCCTGCGCGAACATGACGGTCAAGGTCGCCAAGGATTGTCAGGAACGTATCAAACACAAAGCTGTAGCCTTTGCCATAGCCGTAGTCCTCGACTGAGGATGCCATTGTGCCGCCTTCTTTCTTCACGGTTTTAAGCGTATGCGCCACCGCCAACTCTTCAAGCTTTGTTGCCGTGTCGATGACAATGGTCTTGATGCTATCCCAGCCATCCGATTGAATTGCTTCCCGTGCTGATTTCCAATCAGGGCAACTGACTGGATAGGGAAGCTTGATGTTTTGATCCTTGAGTTGCCCCTTCAGGATGCTGAGAGATTCATCTGCATCGATGAATGCCACTGGGCCGGGTGCTTGGCAGGCCAGCGTCGTCTTTCCGATTCCTCCCGTTCCGTAAAGGAGAATGCGCTGGCCTTTGGGCTGTTCAATGGAGCCAAAGACGACTTTGCGCGTTGACTGACTCACCGGAACTGCCGGGACAGGCGCGGGTGCGCGTTGAGGTATTGCCATATTTTAGTTTGTTTCGTTTTGTTTTTCCAACTCAGGATTGAACCCTTCAATCTTGAATCCTTCGGGCGGATGTTTCACGTCCACCGTCAAATTCTGTAAGCAAAATGATTGATAGCTGCAAAAGTTGCAAGTCATTTCACTAACATTTCTTGGCCATGCGTTTTCTTTGCGTTCCAGCCCTTGTTCATTTGCGCGTAGGCTGATTATAAGTCTCGATATTGCATCACGTTGCAACTTGAACGCCTCAAGATTATCCTCAAGGATCGGAACCTCTTTGCGGACAAAATAAAAGTCCGGTCGCAAAGAAATATCTTCCAAAAGGCGCGCAGAAAACTCATCTGGCGTCTCAATGTGGCACTGGAGCGTCTCCCCTTCTCCTGCGCTTTGTTTAGGCTCACCGTTCTTTTTCAGCACACGATTTCCAGCGGCATCCAATACGATTTTCATTCCCGCTTCATCAAGGTCATTGACTTGCTTTGGCTTGATCGTTGGCTTGCGCGTTACGTCATAAAGCACCGTCGAAACATCCCAGTCCAATTCTCGCGCAGCAAGGATGTATTGGTAAAGCTGCATGTTGAACGCAAGACGCAACCAGTAATCAGAATCTGGCTCAATGCTTGCGGAGGTTGTCTTGCCTTCAATCAAAGCCATCCTGCCATCGCTGAGAGTTCCCAGCCCGTCCATCTTTCCCTCAGCGGTAAAGCCGTGACCGATGGGGAATTTGAATTGAACTTCAGCATGAATCTTTCCGCTGCCTTCGCTTGCCCCATAAAGCCGATAGTAGGCCAGCAATAGCGCGGCGATAGTGGCGCAGCTTTGTTCATCCATTTCCAGTCCTTCGGGAAGGGCCTTAGACAGCGCAGCATCATAGTCTAGGCCATTCCACCTTGCCTCCATTGCCCTAGCCCATGCGGAGCCTATTCTAAGGGCTAGCGAGGTCTCTGTTTTGCGCAGGCCAACCTCGTAACTCCAGTAGGCGGATCGAAGGCATTTCATCATTGCTCCCATGCGGGAAGCGGTTAAGACGTTGTTTTTAATTTTGCGCGCAGGAATCGTTTTCATTTTGATTGTAGGTTTCTGCAATTGCGGTTGCGAATGTTTTCGGTTTGTTTGGCCCACGGCCTTTGCGTTTGACTACTTTGTGACGAGGCAGCTTGCCCAGCCTTTTAATCATGGTCGAAACGCACCAATTAACTGTGTTGTCAGAAAGGTCTGGGAATTTCTGTTTTGCGATTTCAAGGATTTCAACCTTTGTTTTGCCTCCCGCTAAAATAAGGGAGTCTATGTATTCAATCTTTCCTATTGGCTCAAGCATTGGTTTCTTGGTTTCTTGGTTTTCTGGAGGGAAAATAATCCCCCGGCTCTCGACTATAGCGGCGGGAGCCGCTGGAGAGGAGTCGGAGCCGGGGGCGGGTGCGATGTTGTCAGCAAGACCAGATTTTATGGTGACTATATCTTGGACTGGGTCAATCTCAGCAGAGGTCCTAGGACCACCCTCACCACCAGTTGAAACATTGCCAACAATGAAAAGAGAACACATTGCGCGTGTGATGGCAACATAAAATATATTATCCTCTTCTATGCCTTTGCCTCTGCGGAATGTTTCGTTCAAGATAAAAACACGTTTCCATTCTAAACCTTTGGCTTTGTGGACACTAGACAGCACAACGGCTGGCTTGCTGAACTGCGTTGTGTCGTCAAACAAACTAGAAATGCGCGTTTCAATGTCGTTGATTCCAGAGGCGTTTTCAGCAACGGCAATCAAAGTTGCGGCAATGTCGTCGCTTTGCTCCATGCGTTTCTTACCGTGCTTGGTGTTTTCAAGGCGTTTGCGCGTCTTTTCGAGCCAAGATCCAACTCTTTCAATGAAATGGGGAACACTCTTTGCCTTCATTGAACGAACCATTGTGGACAGTTGTTTGCCAAGATCTCTT
>Ga0208248_1000482_pt1 | contig 11879 bp, 11 predicted proteins | sample CryBogmetaGMA5M_FD_184545 | JGI IMG/M metagenome (GOLD analysis project Ga0208248, IMG submission 184545) | Freshwater microbial communities from Crystal Bog, Wisconsin, USA - MA5M (SPAdes) | ecosystem: Environmental > Aquatic > Freshwater > Lake | place: Crystal Bog, Wisconsin, USA | collected...
CATCACGGGGCCACCGCCTTTGTACGGCACATGGATGCCGGTGGTGCCGGTTTGCAGCCAGAACAACTCGGCTGTCAGGTGATCGCTGCTGCCATTGCCAGAGGAGGCAAAGGTCATCTTGTCCGGGTTGGATTTTTGGAAGGCCAATACATCAGCCATAGATTTATGGGGTGAACTTGTAGGCACGACCAACACGTTGGGTGCTTGGACGGCAACGGTGATGAAGTCAAAGTCTTTCAGTGCGTCGTAGGGGACTTTGGCCAACAGGTGAGGCGCAATCACAAACGGACCTAAGGACGAGACTAGCAGCGTGTGGCCATCGGGTGTTGCGCGCGCTACAAATCCTGCGCCAATGGTGCCCGTCGCCCCCGCTTTGTTGTCGGTGATGAAGGTGCCACCAAGTTTTTCTTGCAACTTGGGCGCCAAGGTACGCGCAATCAAATCCGTCGAGCCTCCCGGAGGGAAGGGGACGACCAAGGTGACAGGCTTGTCAGGCCAAGCGTGTGCTGCGCTCATCGTTAAGATGCTGGTCAGCATGGACAAAAGCAGACGTCTTTTTTTCATCAGATATGTCCTTGATGAGCGAAGGGATGGCGCTTCTTTTTAGGCGCCGCGGGTGTTCGTGTAGATGGCGTACAGCGAATGGCTGCTGGCCATGAAAAGTCGGTTATTTTTGGCGCCGCCAAAACATAAATTGGCGCAACGCTCAGGCAAGTGAATGTGACCGATGGCTGTGCCATCGGGTGCAAAAATTCGCACACCATCGAGTTCTTCTGGTTTGGCATGTGCCGAGCCATCGCTGCCCCAGCCGCACCAAATGTTGCCGTCGACGTCCACCGCGATACCGTCGAGTGCACCTGGGCCTTGTGCATCGATGACGGTACGAGGGTTAGACAACACGCCTTGCGCGCTGACGTCATACGCCAATACTTTGCGATGAGGTTTGGCGCGACTCTCAACCAAATACAGCACCGATTCGTCAAGTGAGAAAGCTAGACCATTCGGGCCTGCAACATCGGTCAAGACCTGCTGCAATTTGCCATCACTTGGGTTGATGCAGTACAACGCGTGGGGCAATTCAGAAATGGCAGGATCCCCCTCCCAGTCACCAGAAATGCCGAATGGGGGATCTGTGAACCACACCGTGCCATTGCGCTGGCACACGATGTCGTTGGGCGAGTTCAATAGCTTCCCCTCAAACCGATCGGCCAGCACGGTGATGCTGCCGTTGTATTCGGTGCGGGTGATGCGACGCGTTTGGTGCTCGCAGGTGAGCAAGCGGCCTTGTGCGTCGCGTGCCAAACCATTGGCGTTGTGGGAGGGGCTGCGGAATTCACTCACCAAACCGGATGCGTCGTCCCACCGCAAGATGCGGTTATTGGGAATGTCTGAGACCAACAAATAGCGGCCATCACCGAACCAAACCGGACCTTCCGCCCAGCGCATGCCGGAGGCCAATTGCTCGACGCTGGCACTGAATAAACGCAGTTTTAAAAAACGTTCATCCAACACTTCGACGCGCGGGTCGGGGTAACGTGCTTGGGTTTGAAAGGTAATGGCAGGTCCAGTGGTCATGGCGTTATCGTTATTTCAAGATCAAGTTAGGCAGCCACATTGAGAAGGATGGCACGTAGGTGACCAACATCAGCGCGGCAATCAAACCGCCGTAGAAAGGCCAAATGGTTTTCATCACGGTGCCCACGGACACGCCACCAATGGTGCAGCCCACAAATTGGGTGGTGCCCACGGGTGGGGTGTTCAGACCCAAGGCACAGTTGATCAGCATGACGATGCCGAATTGCTCGGTGCTCATGCCCATTTGCTGGCAGATGGGTAAGAAGATGGGGGTGCAAATCAGAATGGTCGCTGCCATGTCGAGGAAGGTTCCCAGCACGAACAAGATGACGTTCACACACAAGAAGATGACCCACGGGGTGGTGCTGAAGCCAGACAGCATATTGCCAGTCAATTCGGCAACGCCGTACAGACCGATCAAGTAGCCAAACATGGAGCTGATGCCAATCAACAAGAGTACAGCGCCTGTGCTTTTCACGGCTTTGGCCGCAGCTTTCAAGAACTGGTCACGGGTGAGTTTCTTGTAAACCATGGTTGCCAAGAACAAAGCCCAAACCACCGCCACAGAGGCGGACTCGGTCGCTGTAAAAGCGCCAGACAAAATGCCTGCAATGATGATGACGACCACAAACAAACCGGGTAATGATTGCGCAAACGAATGACCTACGACGGCCCAACCGGGGAATGTGCCCGCGGGGTAGCCACGCTTGACAGCAACGGCGTAGGCCGCGATCAAGTTACAAATCGTTAGCAAAATGGCTGGCACGATGCCCGCCAAAATCAAGGCCGCAATACTCACCTTGCCGCTGGCTGCCAGCGTGAAGATGATGAGGTTGTGGCTGGTTGGCATCAATGCACCCACCAAGGAAGCATGCGTGGTGACGTTGACGGCGTAGTCAGCGTCGTAGCCTGCTTTTTTCATTTGCGGAATCAGCACAGCACCCATCGCTGAGACGTCCGCCACGGGTGAGCCAGATACGCCACCAAACAAGGTACAAGCCAGCACGTTGCTCATCCCCAAACCGCCGCGCACATGGCCAGCGAGGGACTTGGCGAAATCCACAATCTTGTCAGCAATGCCGCCGTACATCATGATTTCACCGGCAAAGATGAAGAAAGGAATTGCAAGGAATGAGAACGGATTCATGCCCGAAATCATTTGTTGAAAACCTACAGCCAAGGGTAGGCCTTCAAACAGCAGTGTCGCCAAAGAAGACAAACCAATAGAAAAAGCCACGGGCACGCCCAGCAGCAACAAAAGCGTGAAGCTCACGCAAAGAATCGTCAATGCCATGCTGGCTCCACCTCTTCACCGCTCAACAAGGCGATGATGTGCTCTAAAGAAAACAAGGCAATCAACGCACCGGCTATCGCGGGTGGTGCGTATTTGAAGGCCTCGGATAAACCGAGGGTTGGAATTTTGTAATCCCACACGCTTTGTGCCAACACGGCACAGTTGTAAGCCATCACCACACCAAATACCAATACCAAGGCGTGGATCAGCAGCTCCATCTTTAGGCGAACGCTTTCAGGCACGAGCACCAACAAAGATTCCAAGCCAATGTGGCCCGCATCTCGAACCCCTACTGCCATGCCGAGCATGGTCACGTAGAGGACGAGCAACACCGCGCCACTCTCCGCCCAAGTGGGCGTGTCGTTGAACACGTAGCGGCCAATGACTTGGTAGAGCACGGCGGCGATCAGCAGCACTAAGCCGCCGACGCCTACCTTCAAACAAAGCCGCGCGAGGGCGGCACAAAAACGTGTGTACATGAATGACTTCTTATTTGACCGCGTTGATGCGTTTGACCATGTCTTGAAGTTTTGGATCCTTCAAGAACTTGTCATACACAGGCTTCATGGCTGCTTGGAAGCTGGCTTTGTCTACGTCGATGATTTCAGCACCTCCCGCTTTGACGATGGCGAGCGATTTGGTTTCGCGTTCATCCCACAGCTTACGCATGTAGACCACAGACTCTTTGGCGGCAGCACGGATTTGCTTTTGCTCTTCGGCAGACAGTGTGTCCCAAACTTTCTTAGAAAACAGCAAGATTTCAGGCGCCATCGAGTGTTCAGTCTTGTTGTAGTACTTTGCGACTTCGAAGTGACGTGAGCTCTCGTAAGAGGGGTAGTTGTTTTCAGCTGCGTCGACCAAGCCGGTCTTTAGCGCGGTGTACACCTCGCCATAAGGCATTGGCGTGGCGTTGGCGCCCATCGCTTCGAGCAATGAAACCCACAAATCGCTTTGCTGAACGCGCACCTTCAAGCCTTTGGCATCGGCCAAAGTTTTGATGGGCTTTTTCACGGTGTAGATCGAGCGTGCGCCGGAATCATAAAAAGCCAAACCGATAAAGCCTTGTGCTTCGCAGTCTTTCAAGATTTCTTCGCCGATCGCGCCGTCCAATACCTTACGCATGTGATCGGTAGAGCGGAACAAGAACGGCATAGTGGGAACCATGGTGGCTGCACAGATGTTGTTCATGGGAGCCACGTTCACGCGGGTCATGGCGATGGCGCCGAGCTTGGTTTGCTCAATCGTGTCTTTCTCGTTGCCGAGGGCCGACTTTGAGAATACTTTGATGCTGTGCTTGCCATTGGTGGCTTTGCTCAACTCTTCACCCATGTGGCGCACGGCTTGCACGGTCGGGTAGTCGTCGGGGTGAATGTCAGAGGAGCGGAATTCTGTGGCGTTTGATGCCATCGCAAACAACGAGGTTGCCGCGACAGCGACCAAGGTTTTGAGTAAATTTGAACGTTGGTTCATGGGTATCTCCTGTTGTGGTTAGAAATTCAGAAAGGTCCAGCTTTGACAAAACCACCGCCTTGGAAAATCACGGCGGGGTCATTCAAATCGAGTGTGGGTTGCTTGGCTTCAGCCGCTGCGCGGAAAGGCTCCGAGCTGTCTTGTGGGCGGTAGCCGATGTGTCTGGCTGGGGTGTTGTCCCACCACGTATGGTTGTTGTCGGACATGCCGTAAATCACGCTGTAGCCCACCACGGGTGAGCTGAGACTGGCGATGACCAAACGCTCGAGGTCGTCGTAGCTCATCCAGGTGGCCAGCATGCGGCGATCTCTTGGCTCTGGAAATGAGGAGCCGATGCGTAAGCACACGGTTTCGATGCCATAGCGGTCAAAGTAGAAGCGAGCGAGGTTTTCGCCAAACGCTTTGCTAAGCCCGTAATAGCCGTCGGGCCGCACTGGCATGGTGGGGTCGACCACCTCGTCTTGGCGATAAAACCCGGTGACGTGGTTGGAGCTGGCGAACACGATGCGGCGCGTGCCATGGGTGCGAGCGGCTTCGTATAAGTTGTATGCACCAATGATGTTGGCTTGGACGATGTCGTCAAACGGTTGCTCCGTTGAGATGCCACCCAAGTGCACCACGGCGTCCACGCCCTCGAGCAGTTTGAACACCGCAGGGCGGTCTTGCAATGCGACAGGCATGAGCTCTTCGCCTGCGGCAGCATTGCCTAAATCACCCAAGTCGCTGATTCGAAGGACATCGCAACGTGTTTTCAGACGGGGTCGCAAAACGCGGCCCAAGCCCCCAGCTGCACCAGTCAATAGCAAGCGGGAGTACATGTGTGAAGAGGGAGATGCCATAAGAGTCGCTTTACGTAGAAGTCGGTGTTGAATTCCTGATAATTTGGTAGCGCTACCAAATTTAATAAAAGGATGATAACCACGTAAAAACTGGCAGTCAATGCTTTTGTCTTGGGGTTTTCACTAGGGGCGTGCTGTCGCGCTCAATGATCGAAAAGCCGACGTCAACGATGCCTGGGCTGACCTCGCGGCCCTCAGCTCTGTCCATCAAAAACCGAGCCGCTAAGGTGCCAATTTGCTCACCGTTGATGCGGACGGTGGTGAGCGCAGGCACCATGTCAGCCACAAACGGCACGTCGCCAAACCCGATGACGGCGATATCTCTGGGAACGTTGATGTTGCGGGCACGGGCTTCGGTCATCACGCCCAAGGCCAATAAGTCGGAGCTACAAAACACGGCTTGCACATCAGGGGCTTCGGCCAAGATACGCGTGAACGCCTCGCGGCCACTTTTGAGCGAACGTGAGGCCCCTACATTGACGATGAACACGGGCGGCAAGCCTTGCTGTGCCACCGCGTCACGAAAGGCCACGGTTCGACGGCCGGCGCGTTCATCCTCGGCGTGCACGATAGCAAATTTTTTGTAACCTTTGTCCATTAAGAATTTAGCCACTTCTCGCCCGATGTCCGAATGGGAGAAGCCAATCAGCATGTCAATGGGCGTGGGGGTTAAATCCCAAGTTTCGATCACGGGAATGCCTGATGCCAGCAAGCGTGTGCGCGCCTTGCCAGGCGGCAGAATACCTGTGAGAAAGATGCCATCAGGCCGGCGGCCAATGATGGCCTCTAGCAACAACTCTTCTCGATCTGCAGAGTAGCCCGATTGACCCAGCATCAGCTGGTAGCCCGCATCGAACAAAGTGCCGTTCAAGGCTTCGATGGTTTCCATGAAAACAGAGACCACGGTGCTGGGGACCACGGCGGCAATTAAGCGACTGCGCGAGGAGGCCAAGCCACCTGCCATGCGGTTGGGGACATAGCCCGTGCGCTGCACAGCCTCTTGTACTTTTCGTAGAACTTCAGGAGAGACTTGATTCGGCGTGTTGATGGCGCGTGACGCGGTGATGGGGGCCACACCCGCAAGTATGGCCACATCACGCAGCGTGATCGCACCACTGCTGCGGCGTGAGCGTTTGGGCGTTTCTTTGTCGTTCATGAATTTCTCTTGCGTGTTTGACTATGGTACCGCTATCATTGCATTTGTAAAGGCTTTGTACTCAGCCGAATGATAGGAGACCCTTGATGACCCCATTGACCATCCGCATGCAGGCACGCGACAACGTTGCCATTGTGGCCAACCACGGCGGATTGCCTGTAGGCACGGTGTTGCCCAGCGGCTTGATCTTGCGCGACCCCGTTCCACAAGGCCACAAAGTTGCCTTGGTTGATTTGCCGGTGGACAGCGCTGTGCTGCGCTACGGCATTGCGATTGGTTACGCCTTGAAAGATATTCCAGCCGGAAGTTGGGTGCATGAGCGTTTGCTCAAGATGCCATCGGCGCGTGAATTAGATAACTTGCCGATTGCAACCATCAAGCCTGAGCCGCTGCCGCCGCTGGAGGGCTACACCTTTGAGGGTTATCGCAACGTCGATGGCTCCGTGGGCACGCGCAATATCTTGGCAATTACCACCACGGTGCAATGTGTGTCGGGTGTGGTCGAGTTCGCAGTCGAGCGAATCAAAACCGAGCTGCTGCCACAGTACCCCAACGTAGACGATGTGGTGGGTTTGGAGCACACCTATGGTTGTGGTGTCGCCATTGACGCGGACGGCGCAGAAATACCCATTCGCACTTTGCGCAACATCAGCCTGAACCCCAACTTTGGTTGTGAGGTGATGGTGGTGAGCTTGGGGTGTGAAAAATTGCAACCGGAGCGCTTGATGCCGCCTGGTGCCATTCCTATCAATGACCAGCGCGGTGAAACGCTTGATGTGGTGTGCCTGCAAGACGACACACACGTGGGCTTCATGTCCATGATCGACTCGATCATGAAAACAGCGGATCAGCATTTGAAGCGTTTGAATCAAAGACAACGTGAAACCGTGCCCGCCAGTGAGCTAGTCGTGGGCGTTCAATGTGGCGGCAGCGATGCTTTCTCTGGTGTGACGGCCAACCCTGCTGTGGGTTATTGCACCGACTTGTTGGTGCGCGCAGGTGCGAGTGTGATGTTCTCGGAAGTGACGGAGGTGCGTGACGGCATTGACCAGCTCACCGCACGTGCCAGTACCCCCGAGGTGGCGCAAGCCATGATTCGGGAGATGGCTTGGTATGACGCCTACCTTGCCCGTGGGCGCGCCGATCGCAGCGCCAACACCACGCCTGGCAATAAAAAAGGGGGCTTGTCGAACATTGTTGAAAAGGCGATGGGCTCCATCGTCAAGTCGGGCTCTGCGCCGATTTCTGGTGTTCTGTCGCCCGGCGAAAAGCTCAGGCAAAAGGGCTTGATTTACGCGGCCACACCCGCAAGCGATTTCATCTGCGGTACCTTGCAACTGGCGGCGGGCATGAATTTGCACGTGTTCACGACGGGGCGCGGAACGCCTTATGGCTTGGCAGAAGTCCCCGTCATCAAGGTGGCGACACGGACCGATTTGGCGCGCCGCTGGCACGACTTGATGGACATCAATGCGGGCACGATTGCCGATGGCACAAAGACAATTGAAGAAGTAGGGACAGAGCTGTTTGAGTTGATGCTCGACGTGGCCAGTGGTCGCAAAAAAACATGGGCTGAACACTGGAAGTTGCACAACGCGTTGGTGTTGTTCAACCCCGCACCCGTGACCTGATTCAAAACAAGGTAACGCCTCGACTAAACGATCTTCACGCTGAGGTTGGGCAAGCCGTCGATGTGCATTTCAATCACATCACCGCGCACCACAGGCCCTACGTTCTCGGGTGTGCCTGAGTAGATGATGTCACCAGGGAACAGCTCAAACGCCTCAGAGAGCTTGCTGATTTGCTCGGCCACGGACCAAATCATTTGATTCAAATCTGCTTTTTGTTTGACTTGGCCATTGACCTTGAGCCAAATATCACCCTGGGTGAAATGCCCGGTTTGCGCTAGCTTGTGGACTGCGCCGATGGGGGCTGATTTGTCAAAGCTCTTGCCAATTTCCCAGGGCTTCTTTTGATCGCCCATGCCGCGCTGCAAGTCGCGTCGCGTCATGTCGAGACCCAAGGTGTAGCCATAAACCAAGTCGAGCGCCTTGCTGACCGCAATATCGCGTCCGCCTTTGCCTAGAACTGCAACCAACTCTGCCTCGTAATGGTAGTTTTTGGTGAGGGAGGGGTAGGGGTGACCTACCACTGTGCCGGCCGCAACGTATTGGATCGCATCCGTTGGTTTTTGAAAAAAGAAGGGCGGTTCACGGGTGGGGTCTGAGCCCATCTCGCGTGCGTGTGCTGCATAGTTCCGGCCAATGCAATAAATGCGGCGAACGGGAAACATGTCTTCAGAGCCGACGATCGGGATGTAGATGCCGGGCACGGTGAAAGGCGTTTTTGGTTGGTTCGAGGCAAAGCCAGGTGTTGCGCAACCGACCAAGGCACCCGTCGTAACGAGTGCGGAGTTTTGAAAAAAGTGGCGACGTTTCAAAGCAGGTCTCCTGTGTGTATCCGAGTGGATTTACGATGGGTGGTGTTTGGCATTCTGGGTCAAGCCGATGCCAGACGCCAGTAGGGTTTGACGCTTGGGTTACTCCTCTTCATTTTTTATGCATGTCCTTTATTCTTTTCGTCGCTGCCCCTACGCCATGCGTGCGCGCCTAGCCCTGCGCGTGAGTGGGGTGACGTATGAGCACCGAGAGGTGGCCCTGAAGGCCAAGCCGGAGCCGATGTTGGTGGTGTCGCCCAAGGGCACTGTTCCCGTCCTTTGCCTGTCCACGGGAGAGGTCTTAGAGCAAAGCCTCGACATCATGCGGTGGGCCTTGATGCAGAACGACCCCGAACGTTGGTTGCCTTGCACGCCAGCATCGTGGACGGTTTTCAATGCCACCTTCGACCGACTTGACGGTGAGTTCAAAGCGGACTTAGACCGATACAAATACCCGCAACGGTTCGGGCTCATGGATGGGCTGTCACACAGAACACAGGGCGCGGTTTGGTTGATGGCACTCGACACCCAGCTGCAATCGTCCGCTTTTTTGGCCGGGCCCACTTGGGGCTTGCTGGACGCCTGTGTCGCCCCGTTTGTGCGGCAGTTTGCTCGCACGGACCGTGTGTGGTTTGAGGCGCAGCCTTGGCCATATTTGGTGCAGTGGCTCGCAGCATTTGAGAACTCAGAGGCCTTCGTTGCCGTGATGCACAAACACCCGTTGTGGGTGCCGCCGCAAGTTTGAGCTTGCTGGTCTTATTCCGCTGACTTTAAAAAATCCATCACCAATTGCCATTGCAAGGGCACGTTCAGTGCGGGTGCATGGCCGCAACCCTCAATCTCTTCGGTGCGCAACGAGCCTTGGGTGCCTGGGCCGCGTCTGTGCATGGCTTGGATGGTGTCGGTTGAAATTAAATCTGAGTTGGCGCCGCGCATCACCATGACGGGAATGTTCAGTGCGTCGTACTCGGTCCACATCGGGTACTCGGGCACTTCACGGAAAAACTGCTGTGTGATGTTGGGGTCGTAGTGCGGGGTCACGCGGCCATCGGGCAAGCGGCGGGTGGAGGTCTCAGTCAGGTGTGTCCACTGCGCATCAGTTTGTTGGCCAAATGGGGCGTAGGCTGCACGGAAAAAGGCTTCCAGTTCGGGCACCGTGTCAAACGCAGGCGGGCTTCCTGCGTAGGCTTTGATGCGATCGACGGCAGTGACTGAAATTTCGGGGGCGATGTCGTTGAGGATGAGGCTGCGAATGCGGCCATTGAAGGCAGGCAGCTCTGCTGCAGCCGCGCACACCAAGCCCAGCGCACCGCCCATGGAGGTCCCAATCCAATGCGCGTGGGTGATGTGAAGTGCATCCATCAAATCCAGCGTGATGCGCGCGTAAGTGGCAAAGCTGTAGTCGTCTTTGGGCGCGTGGCTCCATTGGCTTAAGCCACGACCAATGGTGTCGGGGCAAATCACGCGGTAGCAGGGCGCGAGTTGCTCGGCCAAGGCATCAAAGTCTCGGCCCGTGCGGGCCAAACCGTGCCACGCAATCACAACAGGCAGCGATGCATCGCCCCACGCGGTGTAGTGGATGTTGAAGCCGTGACATTGCAAATAGTGTGAACTGGGTTTCATGGTGATGCCTTTGTTGGCGTTATTTTGCCTAGTGCCGTTGATGGCTAGCTGACTTGGCATGCGCAGAAGACCGACGCTGCACGGGAGCGTTTACGATGGGGTCATGCAATTGCAAGATATTTTGTACTCCCAAGGTTTTGGCACGCGCCGTATTTGCGCAGGTCTGATTCAACAAGGCCATGTTCAGGTCGATTTCGGCGAAGGCTTGGTCACGTGTGACGATGCGCTCGAAGATGTCGCCGTCCATGAAGGTTTGTCCTACACCGTGCAAGGCGTGCCTTGGCCTTATCACGCCAAGGCTTATGTCCTCCTGCATAAGCCGGCCGGCTACGAGTGCTCGCACAAGCCATCGGCTTGGCCTAGTCTCTACACCCTGTTGCCACACGCGTTGCGTCAACGACCGCAAAAAAGTGCGGTGCAAGGCGTGCAAGCTGTGGGGCGCCTGGACCAAGACACCACGGGCATGTTGGTGCTGACCGACGATGGCCCGCTGATTCACCGCATGAGTTCACCCCGTCACCACGTGCCCAAGGTGTACGAGGTTACGACGGACGATCCGCTCGACGACAACCAAGTGCAACGCCTGCTCGACGGCGTGGTTTTGGACGATTCCCCAAAGCCCGTCAAAGCCGCGGCATGTGTGGCCGTGGCCGAGCATCACTTGCGCTTGACGCTGACCGAAGGTAAATACCACCAAGTCAAACGCATGTTGGCTGCGGTGGGTAATAAAGTGGTGGGTTTGCACCGGTCACACATTGGGGCCATGCCTTTGCCGGCTGACTTAGCACCAGGTCAGTGGCGCTGGCTCAGCGAAGATGAGTTGAAGTTGTTAGCTACAAACGTTTAACTTGACGGTCTTTTTGGCTCGTTTGCGCTGTGTCAAACGAAATTCGATGGAATTGAGCCTCACGCGCTTAGGGGCGAGGCCCCGCTCGTTACACTGGGTGTAGATTTTTTCGAAGGTGTTTTTTTGTGTTTTTGACTCAACGTTTGACGCTAGTTTTGGCCAGTGCGCTGGTGTTCGCAACCTCTGCCGCGCAAGCAGGTAACCCCATTTTTGTACTGAATTCATTGGACGCCAATGTCAGCGTCATTGACGCCAGTACGTGGAAGGAAACGCGCCGCATCGCCACGGGCAAAGAACCGCATCACATCTACCTCACGCCCGACGAAAAGTCGGTCATCGTGGCCAATGCGGGCAGCGACTCTCTGACGTTCATTGACCCACGCACAGCCGAAGTGCAACGTGTGGTGCATGGCACTTTAGATCCCTACCAGTTGCGTTTCTCACCCGATATGAAATGGTTTGTCACGGTGGCTAACCGTTTGAACCACATTGATATTTACCGCTGGGACGGCAAAGAGTTGACGCTGGCCAAACGCATTCCTTCCAGCAAAACACCGAGCCACATTTGGATCGACACCAAGAGCACCACTGCTTACGCGAGCATGCAAGACAGCGATGAGTTGGTTGCGGTGGATTTG
>Ga0208248_1000484_pt1 | contig 11828 bp, 10 predicted proteins | sample CryBogmetaGMA5M_FD_184545 | JGI IMG/M metagenome (GOLD analysis project Ga0208248, IMG submission 184545) | Freshwater microbial communities from Crystal Bog, Wisconsin, USA - MA5M (SPAdes) | ecosystem: Environmental > Aquatic > Freshwater > Lake | place: Crystal Bog, Wisconsin, USA | collected...
GGATGAGGGCACAGGGGGCGGGGCCCAGGTGCTCCCGCACGGCGGCGGTGAAGTCGTAGGTGCAGAGCCAGCGGTCCACCAGGCTGGCGATGCCCCGGTACTTGCGCAGGTGGCGCTCGTAGTGCTCGTGGAGGGTGACCGCAGTGGGCAGGCGGACCCCCAGGCGGGCCAGCCAGGGCAGGGCCCGCTGGACCCCCTTGTGGTTGCAGACCACCAGCAGGTCCGGGCGGGTCTGGCGGAGCCAGCGGAAGGCGCCCCAGGCCCCCGGGAGGTGCAGCACCTCGACCACGTTCGGGTTCCGCTCCCGCAGCTCCGGCTCGATGTCCCGCTTGCCGGGCTCCTTGCGGAAGAGCACGGTCACCTTGACCGGCTGATCGGCCAGGGCTGCCACCTGCTCGATGAGCACCCGCTCTCCGCCCCCGAAGGACAGCTTTCGGTGGGCAAACACAACATGCTTCACGGGACTCCTGGAATGGGTCCAGGATAGGATGACTGACCCCTGCCGTCACATCCCGGGCCAACTCTTCCACAGGTTGCCATGTCCCTTGCTTCGACCCAACGGATCCTGCTGGTGGAGGATGAGCCTGGCCTCAGGGAGGTGCTGACCCTGGCGCTGGAGGGTGCGGACTTCCTGTGCGAGGCCACCGCCGGTCTGGCGGAGGCGCAGCGGGCCTTGAAGGAGACCACCTTCGATGGGGTGCTGTCGGACCTCAAGCTCAAGGATGGCTCCGGCATCGAGCTGCTCACCTGGATGAAGGAGCAGGGCCTGACCACGCCGGTGGTGATCATGACGGCCTATGCCACCACCGAGACCACTGTGGAGGCCCTCAACCAGGGAGCGGTGGACTTCATCACCAAGCCTTTCCGCCACGAGGACCTCATCGCCACCCTCCAGGGCCTGCTGGCCGCAGCGGTGCCCGAGGCCCCGCCGCCCCAGGACCTGGGGGAGCTGGTGGGCGTGGGCGTCATGATGCGGAAGATCAATGCCCTCATCGGGAAGGTCTCCCGGGCCGACACCACCGTGCTGCTCACCGGGGAGAGCGGCACCGGCAAGGAGGTGGTGGCCCGCCTCATCCACCGCTACTCGGACCGGACTCGGGGCCCCTTTGTGGCCGTGAACTGCGGGGCCCTGCCCGAGGCCCTGCTGGAGAGCGAGCTCTTCGGCTACGAGAAGGGGGCCTTCACCGGGGCCAACACCCTGAAGCGGGGCCTCTTCGAGGAGGCCGGCGGGGGCATCCTGTTCCTGGACGAGATCGGGGAGCTGCCCCTGTCCCTCCAGGTCAAGCTGCTCCGGGTGCTCCAGGAGCGCAAGGTCCGCCGGGTGGGGGCCACCGAGGAGCGGGCCGTGGACGTGCGCCTCATCGCTGCCACCAACCGGGACCTCCAGGCCCGCACCCTCTCCGGGGCCTTCCGGGAGGACCTCTTCTACCGGGTGAACATCCTCCAGATCGAGATGCCCCCCCTGCGGGACCGTCCCGAGGACCTGCCGGTGCTGGCGGAGCACTTCATCCGTCGGGCCTGCCGGAAGCTGGTCCGCCCCCCCATGCAGCTGCACCCGGAGGCCATGGCCCAGCTCCTGGGGCATCGGTTCCCTGGGAATGTGCGGGAGCTCGAGAACCTGATGGAGCGCTGTGTGGCCCTCAACCCGGGCGGTCCCATCACCCGGGATCTGCTGCCAGAGGGGGTGGGCCCCGCCCCGGAGCCGGACCCCGGCTCCCTGCCGGCGCCCCTGGCGATCCCCCCGGAGGGCTTCGACCTGGAGGCCTGGAGCCAGGCCCTCAAAGGCTACTTCCTGCGCCGGGCCCTGGACGAGGTGGGGGGCAACAAGACCAAGGCGGGCAAGCGCCTGGGCATGACGTTCCGTGCCTACCGCTACTGGCTGGCTGAGCTGGGGGGCGTGGAGGCCCTTCCGGAGCACTTCCCCTGGCCTTCTTCATTCCCCCCACCGGTCCTCGATGAAGCTTCGGGAACCGATGGTCCGAAGGAGGCATGATGCCCATGAATGCTTGCTTTTTCGGCCATCCCTGGCACACTGAAACGCTCGGATGCGACCCAGCCGAGCCCTCCCACTGGACCCCACCCATGACGACCCCCGCCGCTCGCCGCAAGAACCGAGGCTTCTCCCTGCTGGAACTCCTGGTGGCCATGATGATCATCGCCGTTCTGGGGACCCTCGGGTTCTCCCAGTACCGGAAGCACTCGGCCCAGGCCCGCTACCTGAAGGCCCAGGATGACCTCAAGATCGTCGCCGAGGGCCTGGACCAGTACTACCTCAAGAACGGCTCCTACCCTGACTTCGGAAGCTTTGATGCGATGGTCGAGGCCAACTCGGTGCTCGTGAAGGGCAGCCTCATCCGGGTGGGCATGTCCTCCACGGATCCCTTCAACCAGCCCTACGAGGGCAAGTCCAACCGTGGCAACTACGAGCTCAAGTGCGCGGGAGATCCCAACAACCCGGAGGATGCGGGCCCCATTGTGCGGACCCCCAGCCAGGTGACCGGCTCCTCTCCGGTGAGCGGGGCCAAGCAGCCCGGTGCCGCTGGCGCCCCTGCCGACGGCGGGACCAAGAAGTGATCCACCTCCGCAAGCTGCCCCTGGAGGGGCTCCGCCTGAAGGGCACCACCGAGCGTCTGGCGCTCGAGGGTGACGTGTCCCTGCGGGACCTGGACTGGTCCGTGTTCGCCCTGGCGTCCAATGGGGATGTGTTCCTCGAGGTCAAGGGGCAGGGCGTCTGGCAGGGGACCTGCAGCCGGTGCCTGGCGCCCCTGGACCGCCCCCTCATGGTGGAGAGTCAGTTCCTCGGCAGCAAGGACCCGGATCTCGTGGGCCGCGGCTACCACACCCTGGGCAGCCAGGATCTGGACGTGGTCTTCCTGCCGGAAGACTCGCTGGACGAAGGCGAGCTGGTGCGGGAGCAGTTCGAGCTCCATGCCCCCATGCACCCCCTCTGCACCGAGGCCTGCAAGGGACTCTGTCCCAGCTGTGGCAAGAACTGGAACAAGGGCCCCTGCAGCTGCAGCCCGGATGCCATCCAGGCCCCCTCTGCCCTCAACCAGGCCCTCGCCAAGGCCCTGGCAGGAATCAAGCTGGACCCGGAATCCTGAACCCCTTAATCTGTAACATTGCGTTCATTACCTAGGAGCTTCCCATGCCTAATCCCAAGCGTCGTCATTCGAAGGCCCGCCGCGACCGTCGGCGCACCCATGACTCGCTCGAGGTCCTGAGCGCCAGCACCTGCCCCAACTGCCAGACGCCCAAGCTGCCTCACCGCGTGTGCCCCAGCTGCGGCTTCTATCGCGGCAAGCTGGCCGTCCGCGTCGCTGCGAACGCCTAGCAACCCATGACCACCGAGGGCGGAACGGTGGCTGGCCACCGCATCGCGCTGGATGTCATGGGCGGCGACAATGCCCCCCATGCCACCCTGCAAGGTGCCCGGGAGGCCCTTGCGGCCTGGCCGGGGCTCCACCTCATCCTGGTGGGCAATGAAGGGGTGATGCGGCCCGAGCTGGCGAAGCATGGGTTCACACCGGCGCTGATGGAGCGGGTCGAGATCGTCCACGCCTTCCACACGGTGGGCATGGAGGACAAGGCCACCTGCATCCTCAAGGAAAAGAAGGACAGCTCCATCCGGGTGGCCGCCCAGCTGGTCCGGGAGGGCCGCGCCCACGGCGTGGTCTCCATGGGTCACACCGGTGCCGCCATGGTGGCCTCCAGCCTGGTCATCGGGAAGCTGGAAGGCGTGGACCGACCCGCCCTGGCCAGCGTACTGCCCAACATGAAGGGCGGCCCCACCGTGCTCCTGGATGTGGGCGCCAACGTCGACTGCCGGGCCGTGCACATCGCCCAGTTTGCCGTGATGGGCTCCGTCTATGCCGAGGCTGTGCTGGGCCTGGCGCGGCCCCGCGTGGGCATCCTCAGCGTGGGCGAGGAAGACGGCAAGGGCACGGACGTCACCAAGGACGCCACCGCCATGCTCCGCCAGCTGGAGATCCGCTTCGAAGGCAACGCCGAGGGCCGGGACATCTGGAACGGCAACTTCGACGTGATCGCCTGCGACGGCTTCGTGGGCAACATCGTGCTCAAGTCCAGCGAAGCCCTGGCGGAGGGCATCATCAGCGGCCTGCGCGAGAGCTTCATGCAGAACGCCCTCACCAAGTTCGCTGGCCTCCTGGCCAAACCCGCCATGAAGAACTTCAAGAAGAAACTGGACTACGCCGAGTACGGTGGCGCCCCGCTGCTGGGTGTGAAGGGTGTGAGCATCATCGGCCATGGCCGCAGCGATGCCAAAGCCGTCCGCAACGCCATCCGCGCCGCCCTGAGAGCCGCCGAGCACAACCTGCACGAGCGCATCCAAGAGCGAGTCGCCCTGCTCCTGCCCCAGGACTGACCCCGCGCATCCGTGGGTCATGAAAGGGCTTTTCACCGCCAAGGCGCCAAGAGCGCCAAGTAAAGATCTCTTTACCCGCCCTGCAGTCCTTGGCATCTTGGCGACTTGGCGGTGATATTTTTTCTGTACTGATTGTTAAACCAGGGGGATTTCCATGGGCAAGGTGGCTTGGCTGTTTCCGGGGCAGGGGTCCCAGGCGGTGGGCATGGGCGTGACCCTCGCTGAGGCTGAACCAGCCGCCCGGGCGGTGCTCCAGGAGGCCGATGCGGCCCTCGGCTTTGCCCTCTCTGCCCTCATGGCCGAGGGGCCGGAGGAGACCCTCAAGCTCACCGAGCACACCCAGCCCGCCATCCTCACCCACAGCATCATGGTGGTGCGGGCCCTGGGCGACCGCCTGCCGAGCCCTGACTTCGCCGCCGGGCACTCCCTGGGCGAGTACAGCGCCCTGGTGGCCCTGGGGGCCCTGAGCTTTCAGGACGCCGTGCGCACCGTGCGGGAGCGGGGCCGGGCCATGCAGGTGGCAGTCCCGGTTGGGGTCGGGGCCATGGCGGCGATCCTGGGGATGAGCCAGGCGGACGTGGCGGCCAGCTGCGACGAGGCCCAGGCGGCCACGGGCAAGGTGGTGGTGCCCGCCAACTTCAACGGCCCTGGCCAGATCGTCATTGCCGGCCACGCCGAGGCCGTGGACGCCGCCCTGGAGGCGGTCAAGGCCCGTGGGGGCCGAAAGACCATGAAGCTGCCCGTGAGCGCCCCCTTCCACTCGCCCCTCATGGGGCCGGCCCAGGCCCACATGGCCCCCATCCTGGCCGGCCTAGCCTTCCAGGCCCCCCGGTGCCCCCTGGTGAACAACGTGGACGCTGCGGCGGTCGCCGACCCCGAAGCCCTGCGGGACGGCCTGGTCCGCCAGATCCCGGGTGCCGTGCGCTGGCAGGCCACCCTGGACCTGCTGCTGGACCAGGGCGTGACGACCTTCATCGAGCTGGGACCCGGCAAGGTGCTGGCCGGACTGGTGAAGCGCCAGGCCAAGGAGCGGGGGCTGGAGGTCCAGGCCCTGAGCCTGGGGGCGCCCGAGGACTTGGCCCAGCTGGCCTGACCGACGGCTGGCAAGACGACCCAACCGTAATCTGTGATCGAAAACAACACCAGACAGGGGTAGGGTGGAAGAAACGCCACGACCCTGTTTTTCGTGTGCGGGGTGCTGGGCTAGGCGCAGCTGTCTGGCCAGTCCTCATCCACTCCCGACCTGGAGGTGCCCATGCGCAAGGATCTCGTCTTCGGAATGGCCGGATCAGGAGGAGACGGCATCGTCTCGGCCGGCGAATCCCTTCTTCAGGCCGCAGCGGCCGAGGGCTATCACGGCGTGATGACCAAGAGCTTCGGATCCCAGATCCGGGGCGGTGAGTCCTCCTGCCGGGTGCGCATCAGCACCACGCCCATCCTCAACCCCGGGGGCAACCTCGACGTGGCCGTGGCCCTGAACTGGGAGGACTTCCTCAAGTTCGGCGCAGAGCTGCCCGTGAGCGGCACCACCGTGGTGATCTACGAGGCCGCCACCAAGATCCTCGAGGCGGACATTCCCCTGGTGGGCGTGACCCCCCTGCAGGTCATCGCAGTGCCCATCGCCCAGATGGCCAAGGAGACTGCTGGCACCGAGCGCGCCAAGAACACCGTGGTGCTGGGCCTCATCGCTGGCTGGTTCGGCATCGGTGCCGTGGCGGTCATGAAGGGCATCCGAAAGAAGCTGGCCAAGAAGGGCGAGGAGCTGGTCGAGGCCAATCAGCGCGCCTTCGATGCGGGCCGTGCCTTCGCCATGGAGCACCCGCTCAAGACCAGCATGAATGTGGTTGCCTCGGACACCAAGGGCCAGGTGAAGCTCATCACCGACGGCAACGACATGTGCGCGGCGGCGGCGATCTTCGCCGGCTGCCAGTTCTTCGGCGGCTACCCCATCACCCCCTCCACCGAGATCATGCAGTTCTTCACCGACCACGTCTGGAAGTACGGCGGTGCGGTGCTCCAGGCCGAGGATGAGATCGCCGGCATCGGTGCCGCCGTGGGCGCCTCCTTCGCCGGCAAGAAGTCCATGACCGCCACCAGCGGCCCCGGCCTCTCCCTCAAGTCCGAGATGATGGGCCTGGCCAGTATCGCCGAGCTGCCCCTGGTGATCATCGACGTGCAGCGTGGTGGCCCCTCCACGGGCCTGCCCACCAAGACCGAGCAGTCCGACCTCTTTGCCGCGGCCTTCTCGGCCCACGGCGACGTGATCCGACCGGTCCTGGCCCCGACCTCCGTAGCCGACATCTTCCGCATCACCATCGAGGCCTTCAACATCGCCGAGTACTACCAGACGCCGGTGATCGTCCTCTCCGACCAGGAGATCGCCTCCCGCAAGGAGACACTGGATCCCATCGACACCACCCAGTTCAAGATCATCAACCGCCTGGTCCCGGCGGGCGCCGACCTGGTGGACTACAAGCGCTTCCAGCAGACCGAGAACCACATCAGCCCCATCAGCCACCCGGGCCTGCTCGGTGGCACCTACCTGGCTTCCGGCATCGAGCATGTCGAGTCCGGCGCGCCCACGAACAGCGGCGATGTCCACCAGCGCATGAACGAGAAGCGCACCCGCAAGTTCGATCCCCTCAAGGATCGCAAGGATCTGTTCGAGGTCACCGGCAACCCCGATGCGCCCATCGCCATCATCGCCTGGGGCAGCGTGGCGGGTGTCTGCCGCGAAGCCCTGGAGATGGCTCAGGCCGAGGGCATCAACGTGAAGCTGCTGGTGCCCTACCTGCTGTACCCCGTGGCTGAGAACGTCTACAACGACTTCTTCAAGTCGGTACAGAAGGGCATCGTCGTCGAGCAGACCCACCTGGCCCAGACCTTCAAGCTCCTTCGCATGCATGTTGACCTGCCCAAGGGCCTCAAGTCCCTGGCCCGCAGCGGCGCGAATCCCTTCCTGCCCGGCGACATCGTCGCGGCTCTCCATCAACTCCTCTCGGAGCTGCAGCGCAGCCACGAGGGCCAGCTTCAGCCCCAGGAGTGAGGTCAACCATGAGCGCAACCTGCGAATTCCAGGCAAAAGACTACAAGAGCAGCCTCAAGCCCATCTGGTGCCCTGGCTGCGGTGACTTCTCCGTGGTACAGGGCATCTACCGTGCCCTCGCCGCCATCGGCCGGCCGCCCCATGAGATCGCCTTCGTGTCCGGCATCGGCTGCTCCAGCCGCATCCCCGGCTACACCACGGCCTACGGCTTCAACAGCGTCCACGGCCGCTCCCTGCCCATCGCCCAGGGCATCAAGCTGGCCAACCCCGACCTGCTGGTGCTGGCTGCCGGCGGCGATGGTGACGGCTTCTCCATCGGCGGCGGGCACATCGCCCACCTCATTCGCCGCAACATGGACATCACCTACATCGTGATGGACAACCAGATCTACGGCCTCACCAAGGGTCAGCTGTCCCCCACCTCCCAGAAGGGCCGGGTCACCTGCACCTCCCGCTTCGGCAGCCTGGAAGAGCCCGTCAATCCCCTGCTCTACGTGCTGGCCTACGGCGCTGGCTTCGTGGCCCAGGCCTCGCCCACGGACCTCGTGGGCATGGCAGCGACCATCGAGGAAGCCATCCGGTACCCCGGGTTCGCCTTCGTCAACATCCAGTCCCCCTGCGTGACCTACGGCGAGGAAGCCCAGCAGATCAAGGGGCTCAAGGCCATCAGCGAGAACCTCGCAGCCATGGGCCACAACCCCGCTGACCGCCTCGCCGCCATGGACCTGGCCCAGCAGTATGGCCAGAAGATGCACCTGGGCGTGTTCTACCGCAACCCCGAGCCGGCGCCGACCTATGATGGCCTGGTGCGGGAGCGGCAGGCTGCGCTCTCCAAGAATGCCCCCCCCAAAGAGCAGATCCTGGACCTGTTCATCAAGAAGTGATCGAACCTTCGCTCACCGCACGACTGAAGGAAAGGCCCTGACATGGCTACCCGCGGCATTGATTTCCAGACCCTCTCCCTGATGGACGCCCTTGACCTGGCGATCCTCATCGAGGATGAGGCGCAGGAGCGCTACGAAGACTTTGCAGCCCAGATGGATCAGCACCGCACCCCCGCGGCAGCGCGCTTCTTCCGCCTCATGGCCTTTAACGAGTCCAAGCACGGCGAGGAGCTCTCCGCTCGCCGGGCCGAGCTCTTCGGTGAGGCGCCCCGCGCTGTCACCCGGGAGATGATCTACGACATCGAGGCTCCGGACTTCGACGAGGTCCGTGCCTTCATGACGCCCCGGCAGGCCATGGAGGCCGCCCTGGCCTCCGAAGTGAAGGCCCACAGCTTCTTCCTCGCCGCCATTCCCGTCCTCAAGGACGCTGGCGTGAAGGCCCTCTTCGAGGAGCTGCGCGACGAAGAGGTCTACCACCGGGAGCTGGTCACCGAAGAGCTGGCCAAGCTGCCCCCGGACAGCGCCGTCTCCGACGAAGACTTCGTCGACGAGCCCGCGCCCCAGTAGGGCTCAGCTCATCGCACAGAAAAATGGAACTGCTCACCGCCAAGGCGCCAAGAGCGCCAAGAACTGCATGGCCCCTTGGGCGGGGGCACCAGTCCCGTATCTACTGGGGGCACCCAGACTGACTGCACGGGTTGTATCCCGGGTGCGCCGGAAGCCGCCTGCGGCGGACCCGTGCGGGATACGCCGAGATCACTTGGCGTCCTTGGCGTCTTGGCGGTGGGCTTTTCATCCCAACCCGCACCGATACTCCGGCATGGGGTCTTCGTGGTAAACGCTTTTCTTCTTTTTCCCGACTGAACCCGGCAACGGTTTCAGTCTGCTGCCACCGGTCCCGTTGCCTTCCCCTGCCGCATCAGGAAGAGCAGGGGGAAGAGCAGGAAGCACATGACGCCCATGAACCAGAAGGTGTCGGAGAAGGCCATCATGGCGGCCTGCTTGGAGACGGTGCCGTAGGCGGCGCCCTGGGCCATGTGGGCGGCGTCCACGGGGGAGAGGCCACCCCGGCTCACGCCCAGCTGGGTAGCCCGGTCCACGAAGCCCTGGAAGGCTGGCGCACCCGGCGAGAGGTTGCCGATCAGGTTGGCCTGGTGGAACTGCGACCGGCGGGAGAGCAGCGTGGTCACGATGGCGATGCCCGTGCTGCCTCCGATGTTGCGCACCAGGTTCATGAGCCCTGCGGCATAGGCGGTCTTGTGCGGCGGGATGTGCTGGAAGGCGAGCACGTTGATGGGGATGAACAGGAAGGCGAAGCCCAGGCTCTGCACCACGCGGGACATCATGGCGGTCTTGAAGTCCACCTGGAGGTTGAAGCCCGACATCTGGATGAGGCCCAGCCCGCAGACCGTGAAGCCGATGCCAATGAGCCAGCGGGTGTCCACCTTCTTCAGCAGCATCGCCACGATGGGCATCATGAACATGACCGCCAGACCGCCTGGACTGAGCACCCAGCCGCTGAGCAGGGCCGTGTAGCCCAGCAGGGTCTGGAGGAAGATGGGCAGCAGGGCGAGGCTGCCGTAGAGCACGAAGCCGAGCACGAAGAGCATGAGGATCGAGACCGCAAAGGTGCGGTCCTTCATCAAGCGCAGGTCCACGATGGGGCGCTCCTTCCCCAGCTCGTAGATCACGGCGAAGATCAGCGCCACGACCGCCACGATGGCGAAGAAGACGATGAAGCCCGAGGAGAACCAGTCCTTGCGCTGCCCCTCGTCCAGGACGATCTCCAGAGAGGCCAAGCCCAGGGTGAGGACGCCGATGCCCAGGTAGTCGAACTTCCCGCCTTCCTTGAGCGATAGGCGGTGGAAGTTCGAGGGATCCTTCACCAGAGCGCTGGTGAGGGTGAAGGACAGCAGCCCCACCGGGATGTTGATGAGGAAGATCCAGTGCCAGCTGAAGTTGTCTGTGATCCAGCCCCCCAGCACCGGGCCGATGATGGGGGCCAGCACCACGCCCATGCCGTAGACGGCCATGGCGGCACCGCGCTTCTCGTGGGGGAAGGTCTCCACCAGGATGGCCTGGGAGATGGGCTGCAGCCCGCCGCCGCCCAGGCCCTGGAGGGTGCGGAAGAAGATCAGCCAGCCCAGGGAGGGGGCGATGCCGCAGAGGAAGGAGGCCACCGTGAACACGACCACGCAGGTCAGGTAGAACCGCTTGCGGCCCATCAAGCTGGCGAAATAACCACCCAGCGGCAGCACCACGGCATTGGCCACCAGGTACGAGGTGAGCACCCAGGTGGTCTCCTCCACCGTGGCCGACAGGTTGCCCGCAATGTGCGGCAGCGCCACGTTGGCCACGCTGGTGTCGAGCACCTCCATGAACGTCGCAATCATCACCGTGAGGGCGATGATCCAAGGGTTGATGGGCCGGGAGGCGTTCATGGCGATGGGCTCGGTCTACTTCAAAATCACTGTGGCTTCGACGTTCATGCCGGGGCGGAGGATGACTTTGCCGGCTTCGGCTTCGTCGATGCGGATCTTCACGGGTATGCGCTGGACCACTTTCACGAAGTTGCCCACGGCGTTCTCCGGGGGCAGCAGGCTCATGCGCGAGCCGGTGGAGCCAGCAATGGAGTCCACGTGGCCCTTGAGGGTGGCGCCGTTCATGTCCACCTTGACCTCGACCTCCTGGCCGGGGCGCATGCGGGCGATCTGGGTCTCCTTGAAGTTCGCCGTCACCCAGGTCTGGTGGAGCGGGATCAGCGTGAGCAGGCCCTGGCCGGGCTGGATGGTCTGGCCCAGCTCCACGAAGCGGCGTGTCACCACGCCCTCCACCGGCGCCAGCACCTTGGTGTAGCTCAGCTGCAGCTCCAGGCCGTCCTGGCTGGCGCGGGCGGCATCCACCTGGGCCAGGGCCGAGGCCAGGCGGGCCTCGCCAGCGGTAACCGCCACCTTTCGAATATCCGCTTCGCGGCGCAGGGAGGCCAGTCGCTGGGTGGCGGCGCGCCACTCCCCATCGGCCACATCGGCCTGGGTGCGATAGCCGTCGAACTGCTGGGCGGAGATCTCCTGGCGGGCGGCCAGGGGCTGCATGCGCTGGACGTCCATGCGGGCCTTGTCGAGGCTGGCCTTGCGGGAGTCGAGGTTGGCCTGGGCGGTCTCCAGGTCGGAGCCCTTGGCCTGCTGGAAGGAGACCTGGCTCCGCTCCAGCTCCGCGCGAGCGCCCTCCACCTGGGCCTTGGCCTGGGCCAGCGCCGCCTTGGCCTGGTCCAGGCGGGCCTGGACATCCCGGGGGTCGATGGCCACCAGGAGGTCCCCGGCCTTCACGGCCCGGTTGTCCTCGGCAAGGACCTTCTCGACGCTGCCGTAGATGCGGCTGGAGACCGGCACCAGGTGGCCGTCCACCTGGGCATCGTCAGTGCTCACGCGGTTCCGGTTGACGAACCACACGCCACCCAGCAGGAGCAGGGCGAGGGGGGTGCCGATCATCAGCATCCGCATGGCCTTGGAGG
>Ga0208248_1000495_pt1 | contig 11646 bp, 7 predicted proteins | sample CryBogmetaGMA5M_FD_184545 | JGI IMG/M metagenome (GOLD analysis project Ga0208248, IMG submission 184545) | Freshwater microbial communities from Crystal Bog, Wisconsin, USA - MA5M (SPAdes) | ecosystem: Environmental > Aquatic > Freshwater > Lake | place: Crystal Bog, Wisconsin, USA | collected...
TTGCAGCAGCGCGGGCACGTCACGCGACAGGTCCCACATCACCGTGGGGGTGACGCCAATGATCTGCCAGCCGCCGGGGCTGGCCTGCGGATAGACGGCGCTGAAGGTGCCCGCCAACCCGACCGCGCCCGCCGGAATGCGCGTGCGCGGGGTACTGCGGCGTGGCACGTTGAAGCTGGGGTGGCCGCCGCTCAGGTAGGCAAAACCCGGCGCAAAGCCGGTAAACGCCACGGTGTACTCGCTGTCGGTGTGGCGGCGAATGACCTCTTCGGGGGTGATACCCAGCAGCTCGGCCACCTCCATCAGGTCGTCGCCGGTGTAGTGCACGGGAATCTCGATCAGCGTGCCGCTACGTTCGGCGCGGGCGCTGACATCGCGCTGGCTAATCTGGCGCACCAGCTCGGCCAGGCTGCAGGCACTGAGGCGCCACTGGACCAGAATCGTGCGGGCGGCAGGCACCAGCTCTTCGATACCGGCGATGGGCTCGTTCTTGAGCGAGGCCAGCAGTGCCAGCGTTTGCTCCAGGTTGTCCAACTCCACCAGCAAGGCGTTCAAGTTGACGGGCAAGAACCGCATCATGCCGCCGCGACTTCAAATGATGCGATGGTGACACCAGCCTGCGTCAGGCGGGCGCGCACTTGGGTGGCGACCGCCACCGCAGCAGGGTTGTCGCCATGCACGCAGATCGAGTCGGCCTGAATCGAGACCCGACTGCCATCAATGGCTTCGATCACCCCATCGCAGACCAGGCGCAGCATGCGCTCGGCAATCAGGTTTGCGTCATGCAGCACGGCGCCGGGTTCGCGCCGCGACACCAGTGCGCCCGCCGGGGTGTAGGCGCGGTCGGCAAAGGCTTCGGCCACCACGCGCAGGCCCTTTTCTTGAGCCCAGCGCAGCAGCGGCGAACCGGCCAGTGCCACCAGCGTCAGGCTGGGGTCGATCGCGCGGATGGCGGTGATGACATCGTGGGCTTGGCGGGCATCGTGGGCGATGGTGTTGTACAGCGCGCCGTGGGGTTTGACGTAACGCACGGCGGTGCCTGCCGCTGCGGCGAGTCCTTTGAGCGCGCCAATCTGGTAAATCACATCAGCGATCAGGTCGGCGCTGTCCACATCCATAGTGCGTCGGCCAAAACCGACGAGGTCGCGGTAGCCCACATGCGCGCCCACCACCACACCGTTGGTCTTCGCCTGGCGCAGCGTGCGCAATATGCCCGCCGGGTCGCCGGCGTGAAAGCCGCAGGCTACGTTGGCGCTGCTCACCAGGGCAAGCATGGCGGCGTCGTCTCCCATGCGCCAGGCGCCGAGGCTTTCACCCAAATCACTGTTTAAATCGATTTTCATAAGCTATTCCTGAAGGGCTGCGCGGTGGGCCGGGCAGCGCGGGTCAATGTCATAAGTCTGCGCTTGCGCTCTGCCAAATGCACCAAAGTGCTGGCATTGCGCGTCCTGGTTATCGGAACATCAAGAAGTTCAGCAAGAACACATTGGCCAACAGCAAGGTCAACGCCGTCGGAACCTGTGCCCGGATCACCCCGTTTCGGTCTGGAAGCTCCAGCAGCGCGGCTGGCACGATATTGAAGTTGGCCGCCATCGGGGTGAGCAAGGTGCCGCAGTAGCCCGACATCATGCCGATGGCCGCCATCACCGCCGGGTCACCGTGGTAAACGCCCATCAAAATCGGCACGCCCACGCCGCCAGTCATCACCGGAAAGGCCGCAAAGCCATTGCCCATGACCACTGTGAACAGCGCCATGCCAATCACGTAAACCGCGATCGCCACAAAGCGGATGTCCATGTTGATGTAGCTGGTGGTGACAAAGGCCACGGCCTTGCCCACGCCCGCGTCCGAGAACACCAGGCCCAGCATGCCCAGCATTTGTGGCAGCACCAGGGCCCAGCCCAGCGCTTCGGTCAGGCGGCGCGATTCGCGAAAGCCTTGTGCCGGGCTTTCCTTCGTCAGCCAGCACACCAGCCCGAACGAGATCACGCAGCCCAGGCCCAGGCTCACCAGCGTGGTGTTCTTGGGGTCAATCAGCGGCAGGCCGCCCACGCTGAGGTACTTGGCCGACAAGGTGCCGATCACCGTGACCAGCGGAATCGCCAGCGCGGGCATAAACAGCTTGTTGCCCAGGCGCTTGGCGCTTTCAAGGTACTGCTCGGCCGTGCGTGCCACATGGCGCCCCGCACCCACGCCGTTGAAGCCCGCGATCAAGGCCATGACGACCACACCCGTACCCACCCAGAGCGGCGGCAGCTTCTCGCCAATCAGGAATACGGTGGCGTAAAGCGCCCAGAACAAAGCGCTTGAATAACGCTTGGGATGGCTGCTGTCAGCCAGCGTCATGCCCGCCGTGATGACCAGAATGGCGCCGACCAGGTAATACAAATATTGGATAGAAAAAATCATGGTCAGACTCCCTTGTTGCTTGCGTGTTGCGCCATCTCACGCGACAACATGCTGTCCAGGCGATTGAGGCGCCAGGCGTGGATGACAAAGGCGCAAATCGCCGTTGGAATACCCCACACGGCAATGCGCATTGGCTCGACATCGACCCCCGCTTCGTGCAAAAAGGTGGTCATCAGCACAATGGCGCCAAAGGCCACAAACAAATCTTCACCAAAGAAGAGGCCCACGTTGTCGGTGGCGGCGCAATAGGCGCGCAGCTTGAAACGAACGGCATCAGGCAGCTTGCCGTAACGCACTTCGGCCGCGCCCTCCACCATGGGCGCCAGCAGTGGACGCACCATTTGTGGATGCCCGCCCAGGCTGGTCAGTCCAATCGCCGAGGTCAACTGGCGCACGCCCAGGTAAATCAGCAGCAGGCGCCCGGCCGTGGCCGACTTGATGCGGCTGATCCAGTTCTGTGCATGTTGGCGCAGTCCGTGGCGCTCCAGCAGACCAATCACCGCCAGCGGCAGCAAGAGGATCAGGGGCAGGTTACGGGTTTTGATAAAGCCGGTGCCAATGGCGGTCAGAATCCGCTCCACCGGAAAACCCGCCGCGAACGCCGTCACGATGGCCGTGCAGATCACGACCAGCATCGGGTTAAAGCGCAGGACGAAGCCCACGATGATGACGGCTACCCCGATGAGCGGCCACAAATTGACATCACTAGTCATATTGATCTTTCGTTGTACATATAAAAACCCAGTTCTTGTGCTGACCCTGCAAACCTGCCAGCTCACCATGCGATGCAATTTGCATGCCTATTGTTGAACAATGATATTTGTATCATTTAACAATAGGCAATAAGTTGTACTGCAAGATGGTGCATTATGCCCAGCAGTAGTGCATTTTCTGCACTGGTATAAACCCTGAGAAATAGGGCGCTGGTGCCTGAAATCTGGTACAAAGCGCACTCCACCTCAGCACTCACTTCCAATTCAGCTATGACCCCCAAACTCCCGGCCAACACGCTGACACTGAATGAACGCACGGCCGATCTGATTCGCCACAAGATCGTCCAAGGTGAGTTCACGCCCGGCCAGCGCCTGTCGGAAGCGACCCTGAGTGAGAGCCTGGCGATATCGCGCAACACCCTGCGCGAGGTCTTTCGCATCCTCACCAAAGAAGGTCTGGTGCAGCACACGCCGAACTGCGGCGTGTCAGTGGCCATCCCCAGCATCGCCTCCATCATTGATATTTACCGTGTTCGCCGCCTGATCGAATGCCAGGCACTGGCGCAGGCCTACCCGCGCCACCCGGCCAAAAAACACATGCGCGATGCTGTTGACATGGCGCTCAAGTGCCGTGACGCTTGCGACTGGCAAGGCGTGGGCACGGCGAATATGGAGTTTCATATGGCCATCGTCGAACTGGCCGACAGCGAGCGGTTGAATGTCATGTTCTCGCACATCCTGGCCGAGTTACGACTGGCTTTTGGTCTGCTGAATGATCCAGAGTTTCTGCACGCGCCGTACATCGAGAGCAATGTCAAGATTCTGGGGTTGTTCGAGGCGGGCAAACTTCAGGAAAGCGCCACCACCCTCAACGACTACCTGGTGCATTCCGAGCGCATCGTGCTAGCCGTATACGCCCGGCGGCTCTCCGACTCGGGAAGCTTCGAGTAATTGCCATTGATGGTCGGGGTAATGGGGTGAATGTCGGGTTTCGAGCGGACATTTTTGGGAGCCTATGACTGAAACCGCTGCTCTTGCAGGTCCACGTTTTTCTCCATTGCAGCCGTTCAGTTTGAAGGTCAACTTAGGAGAAAAGTGGTCAACTCTTGAAGACCCACAAGAGACATTCGACTTCCCGAAGTTCCTGCCGGTTAGCTGTCTTTCGGTGCTGGTACTTTTCAGCTGAAGTGACAGGGCGATATGTTTGTAAAGCATCCCTAAAGGCCAGTTGAGCGACGAAAAGGAAAAGGACCTGTCGATTGTTGAACAGTTCTATGTGCTGGCAGTATGAGTGGGCCCGGGCGCGGCGCTCGACTGAGATATTCAGCCCAATTTTCTCGTGGCTCGGTTAATGCGACTTAACCTAAAAAAGAACCCAGCGGACTAAGGCTGGGTTTTTAACTCTTTCGAGCCGCGCTCACTGAGGTAGATGAACGCGGGGGAGACAAAGCCCAACTCGTACGGTATCGGCGTTTGTTCCCGGTGGCTGTACGCCAGCACACGTCCGGTGAATTAGTGGCCGATTAGCTCAGTCGGAAAACCAGACCCGCCTGGCAGGGTGAGCTAACCTCATTTGAATGTCGTTCAAATAGACGATTTAATCTGCGCGTAAATACCGTTCTGTTTCCGATACTTCAAGGTCGTCCACTTTCACCGTAACCCAGCCCCTTGTGCCTTCAGCGCATCGCTCAGCAAGACGTCCAGTTGGGCCTGCACCTGCATGGCCGATGATCCCGATGCGAGCATGGCGGCAACCTCTTTACGCAGCGTACCGGTTGTTTGCCAAGCCAGTGCCCGGGTCCACTCCAACGCGATTCGGGTGCAGGTGCTTTCCATGTCTTTGGATAAGACGGCCCTCGCGCGCGCCGTGGGTACGCAAACAATCCGCAATAAAAACCAAGCTTCAAGGAGGCCCCGTGCAATGCGGTTCTTCACGAAGTCATGCACGGGCTGTGTGTCGCATCGCACAGATTAATTCATCAGTCACGTGTCAAATAAATGCATGAAACGCACTCTTGTGTTTTTAACTTCGTTCTCCAAGGCAATCATGACTATCAAATATATTCTTCCTTGCGCCGTGCTGGCTTTATCCAATGGCGTCTTTGCTGCAGAACCCCCAAGCGCCGGCAACCAGATGCAGCAGATCCCACCCGTACCCATGCTGGAAAAAGTGATTCCCAAGATCGACCTCCAACCCAGCCAGACACCCGCCATGGTTGCTGCCGACCGCGTCAAAATCTTGGTGAACCGTTTGCAGGTAACAGGTGCACAGGCATATTCCGAACCAACCCTGCTCGCGGTCACTGGCTTCAAGCCAGGCAGCGAGTTGTCGTTGACCGACCTGCGCGCCATGGCGGCCAAGATTGCCGACTACTACCACCGCAACGGTTATTTTGTGGCCCAGGCCTACCTGCCGGCGCAGGACATCAAGAATGGCGTGGTGACCATTGCTGTGATTGATGGCCGTTACGGCCAAGTCACACTCAACAACCAAACCAACGTCTCTAGCCCGCTGGCCAATGGCCTGCTGGACGGCCTCAACAGCGGCGAGCCCGTGGTGGTCGGTCCCCTGGAAAACCGTTTGCTGCTACTGTCGGACCTGCCCGGTGTGAAGGTCAACTCGACCCTGGTGCCCGGCGCCTCGGTGGGCACCTCCGACCTGATTGTCAATATGAGCCCGGGCAACCGCATCAGCGGGAGTGTGGATGCCGACAACGCGGGCAACCACTACACCGGCGCCAACCGGATCGGGTCAACCATCAACTTCAACGAGCCGCTTGGCCTGGGCGACGTTGCCTCGCTACGTTCACTGACCTCGGGTGACGGCCTGAACTATGTACGTGGATCCTACCAACTGCAATTGGGCAAGGCTACGGCTGGCGTTGCTTACAGCGCGCTGAGGTACGAATTAAATGGTGGCGACTACGATGGCTTCAACGGCACCGCCCGGGTCGCCAGCATTTACGGCAGTTACCCGCTGATCCGCTCGCGCAACGACAACCTGTACGCAGGGCTCGTTTACGACGATAAGAAATTTGAAGACAAGCATTACTCATCGACCATCCGTGAAAAGAAGGCTGGGGTCCTGACCGCCAGCCTGTACGGCAATCGGCGTGACAGCCTGGGTGGCGGCGGTGTGACCAGCTACTCACTCGCCTGGAGCGCTGGCAACATTGAAAACACTCACCCCGACGAGATTAATGGCAACTTCAACAAGCTTGGCTTCAACCTGTCGCGGTTGCAGCGTGTGACCAATACCGTCTCTCTGTCGGCCGCAGTCAATGGGCAGCTCGCATCGACACGGCTGGACTCCTCGGAACAAATGGAGCTCGGCGGCATGTACGGCGTGCGTGCCTACCCGGAGGGCGAAGCTTATGCGGACGAAGGCTACGTGCTGAACCTGGAAGCCCGGCTGCAGCTGCCCAAGTATTCGGAGCAACTGCCTGGACAAATGCAATTAATCGCCTTTGTTGATGCCGGCTCAGTGACTGCACATGAAGTGGCTGGGTCTCGGCGCATCCTGAGTGGCGCCGGCATCGGCTTCAACTGGTCTGACACCAATAACTTTACGTTGCGCGCCTATTACGCAGTCAAGCTAGGTGACGAAAAAGCGACGTCAGCCCCGGATCAATCCGGCCGATTCTGGATTCAGGCTGTCAAGTATTTCTGAATTGAGTGAGCGTTAAACACCACGCACTTCTTCAGTATTTATAGAACCTAGGAATATCAAAATGAACTGTACTTATCGATCAATCTGGAATGAGACGAGTGGCACTTTTGTGGCCGTTTCCGAGAACGCTAAAAGTGCGGGTAAAAAAACCTCATCCTGTTGCAGTGCGGCGGGCGCTGGTGCACGTTTTAAGTTGCAAACTCTGGCGGTTGCCGTTATGTTGTCATTTGGCAGTAACGTGTTAGCTCTGCCTGCGGGAGGGGACGTAGCCGCAGGCGGCGCCAGCATCAATACGACGGCGGGAAACACCACCATTAACCAGACCACGCAGAACGCGGCCATCAATTGGCAGAGTTTCAACATTGCGGCTGGTGAGTCGGTGCTCTTCAAGCAGCCCAACAGCCAATCAGTGACCCTCAACCGGGTGCTGGGCGCAGACCCGTCAAGTATTCTGGGCAGCATGTCGGCCAACGGCAAAGTATTTTTGGTGAATCCGAACGGCATCCTGTTCGGCAAGGGCGCCTCGGTCAATGTGGGTGGTCTGGTGGCCTCATCCCTGAACATCACCGATAGTGATTTCATGACCGGCAACTTCAAATTTAGCGGTGCTGGCAATGGCGCGGTGCTCAATCAGGGCACTATCAACGCCGCCGGCGGCTATGTGGCGCTGTTGGGTGCTAACGTCAGCAACGACGGCGTGATTTCTGCCCAACTCGGCACGGTGACACTAGCCGCTGGCAATGCCATCACACTGGACGTCGCCGGTGACGGCCTGCTTAATGTGACTGTGGATCAAGGCGCCGTGAACGCGCTGGTCCAAAACGGTGGCCTGATTCAGGCCGACGGTGGTCAGGTGCTGTTGACCGCCCAGTCGGCGGGCAGCCTGCTGCCAAGCGTGGTGAACAACACCGGCGTGATCCGGGCACAGACGCTGGTCACCGGCCAAGACGGCAGCATCAAGCTGATGGGCGATATGCAAAACGGTACCGTGAATGTGGCAGGCACTTTGGACGCGTCGGCACCCAATGGTGGCGATGGCGGGTTTGTTGAAACCTCGGCGGCGCAGGTAATGATCGCAAGCGATGCCAAAGTCAGCACGGCCGCGCCCGCAGGGCTGACCGGCACCTGGCTGATTGACCCGCAGGACTTCACCATCGGAAGTCTTGCCACGGACAACATTAGCGGTGCCACGCTTTCAGCCCTACTTGTCACCAACAGCGTTGTTATCACGACGGACACCGGGACCCTCCGTAACGACGTCGCCGGCACCCCGCCGGTCAGCACGCTGAACACCGCGACCACCGGAAATGGCGACATCAACGTCAACGAGGCGGTCAGCTGGACTGCGGCTCCGAGCACGACGACGCTGTCATTGAACGCCGCTCGGGACGTCAACGTGAACAAGGCCATCACGGCCACCAATGGCAACCTGGTCGTGTGCTGTGGGCGCGATGTAAACGTGAAAGCGGCTATCACGACAGTCAACGGTAGCGTCTTGTTGAGCGCAGGCCACAACATCAACCTGGACGCTACAGCTGCCATGACGACGACCGATGGCAACATCGCCCAGGGTGCTGGTCACGATATCAACGTGGGATCGAAAATCACGCTGACCCGAGGCAGCAGTATTCCATCCCAGAGCCTCGGCCTGCCACTCGGTTTGACACTGAGTGCTGGCAATGACGGGCTTACCGGCGGTACCGTGAAATTTGGCGCCCTACCCGCAACCGTCACAGGACCGAATGCGCCCGTCACCATCAATTACAACCCGGTCTCGTATGCAACTGCAGATCAGACAGATTATTCGGGAAACTTCACCTTGACCGGGGGTGCCACTCTGACGCAACACATGCTGGTGTCCGTGCAGGGGAACGACAAGGTCTACGACGGTAACACGACCGCCACCCTCGCGCTCAAGGGCAACCCTGGCGCCAGTGGCAAGATCGTCACCTTGGTTCAGGGCGCTGGTGCAACGGCCGTTTTTGATGACAAGAACGTGGCATCCAACATCGGCATCACCTACAGCGGCTATGGCCTGGGTGGCGCAGACGCTGGCCTCTTTGCCCTGCCTGTTTTCTACTGCACAACGATGCTGGGACGAGCAACTGGAAATATCAACCCGGCGCCACTGACCTTGAAGGCCAATGATGCGACTAAGGTCTACGGCACAACGTTTGCACCGTTGAACATCGCCTTCACAGTGCCCGTGCCTCCGGTGGCTGGTGAGGCCGTGACCAGCGTAGTCGAGACCACAGCCGGTTCGGCACCGATCGTCAGCGTAACCGGTAGCCCCTACCCGATCGTGATCACACCGGGCAGCGCTGCTGGAGCCGGTGGCTTCGTTTCAAGCAACTACAGCATCACTTATCAAAATGGGGCACTGGTCGTGACCCCTGCACCGCTGACCTTGACGGCCAATGACGCAACCAAGGTTTACGGCACAACGTTCACGCCAGAAGGCACGGCCTTCACCAAAGTTGGCCTGCTTAACAGCGACATGGTCACCAGCGTTGCCGAAACCAGCAGCGGCTCGGCACCCACCGCTAGCGTGGCGGGAAGCACCTATCCGATCGTTATCACGCCGGGCAGCGCGACCGGCTCGTTCGCACCAGGCAACTACAGCATTACCTACGTTGACGGCAAGCTGACCATTACCCCGGCGCCACTGACCATCAAGGCCAATGACGCCACCAAGATTTACGGCACGACATTCACACCATCGGGTTCGGCCTTTACTACCCCAGTGGCGCTGCGAAACGGTGAAACCGTGGGCAGTGTCACTGAATTCAGCCCTACAGGCACCCCGTCAACCGCCGCTGCGCCAGGACCCTATCCGATCACACCCAGCTCCGCTACCGGTGGCACTTTCACACCAGGTAACTACGCCATCACCTATCAAAATGGCATGCTGACGGTAACACCAGTGGTCACGCCCGTGGCGCCACCCGTTGTGACGCCGCCTGACGTCGTTGTACCGCCGGACGTAGTTACTCCGCCAGTCGTAGTGCCACCTGATGTGATTACTCCGCCTACCGTGGAGCCACCAGAGACGCCTCCTGTGGAAACAACACCACCTGAAACCGTCCCACCTGAACTGCCGTATGAAGGCCCTACCGTGACGCCGCGCAAACCAGGAACTACCTGGGTTCCGGTAGTTGTTCCGCCAGGCACACCACCCCAACTGTTGACATTGGTGCCACCGGTGCCGCCGCCGGTGTCCGCCCCGATGGTTGCCCCGGTGGTTGCCCCGGTGGTTGAGGTGGAGTCGCCACCCGTGTTGGCGTCGCCTGAGGCCCCACCTTCGATCTACGTGCCACCGAATCGGCCACGCAAGCAAGACCGTAACTAAACGACGGCGCGGCGTTTTGACAGAGAAATGCAATGGAAAAGCATGAGAAAAGCAAGAAACGCAGCGCAGTCGTGGCGAAACTGACCCAGGCAATAGGCTCGGGTTTACTGGCCGCCAGTTTCGGGCCACCCGTCTTTGCACTGAACCAGGCGCCGCCCATGGTTGAGGCGCTTCAGTCAAGCCGGGCTGATTTTGGGCAAGAATCGACGTCCGTGTCTGCGCGTAACGTGGCCGACTGGGCGATTGACGCTAACAACAACCGCGGACTGCCCTTTCTGATTGTTGACAAGATCGACGCCAAAGTTTACGTCTTCCATGCTGACGGACGGTTGCGCGGCGCGGCGCCGGCACTGCTGGGTTTGGCGACTGGCGACGACTCGGTACCCGGTATTGGAAAGCGCAAACTGGCCAGCATTCGACCTGAGGAGCGCACCACGCCAGCCGGTCGTTTTGTCGCGGCGCTGGGCCAGAATCTGCTTGGCGTAAAAATACTTTGGGTCGATTACGAAAACTCGATCTCGCTGCACCCAGTGGTCACCAGTAACGCCCAAGAGCACCGCGCCGAGCGGCTGGCGACGCCATCGCCATTGGATAACCGCATTTCCTATGGCTGCATCAATGTGCCAGCGGCGTTCTTTAAACGTGTGGTGAACGCGGCCTTCAAAGGGACTAACGGCATCGTGTACGTGCTACCGGAAACCAGATCAGCACAAATACAATTTGGCTCTTATGACGTTCAGGCGCGGACACAACAGCAGAAATCAGTCCCAGTCCCAAGCATACCCCTGGCACGCTGAGACACCGGGTACGCATGAAGCGCGCGAGCGGCGAGGACATAACGGACTGAGAATTCGTGTAATTGGCTTGACTAAAACCAGCCGTTCGCGACTGTCTGGTAACGCAGCTCTGCCAAATTACGGCTCCATTGCTGACGCTCAATTTTGAAGGTCGACTTCCGAGAAAGTTGGTGGACTCAAGACCCATTCCTACCCTTCGCTGAAACCCTAGAAATCCAACGAATTCTCGTAAACAGACCTTCACCTTGGCAGGAATCTTCAACTATGAGCGGCATATTGCAAGTTGGCTTCGTCCCAGTCCTATTACTAACCTAGGCTGCTGCAAAGTCTGATCCAGGAGTGCAACGGAAGAGTCGTTCACGACTTGCACTCATCGCCACAGGCTGAACCGCTGTGTCGAATATCGCTGATCGCCACCTTGTGAAAATCTTCACAGATGTCTAAATGTATCTACACATTTAATCTAATTCTCCCTACAGACTAGATTTATACATCCCTATAAAGTGGCGCCTGACCTAACCAAACCACAGGAAAAAACGATGAACAAGACCCTTCGCTTCAGCGCCATCTCGCTCGCCACTGCCATGCTGGCTGGCGGTGCCATTGCCGAAACCGTCAGAATCTCAGGCGCAGGCACGGTGTTCGCCGACTTTGTTTCGTCGGGCAAAGCTGCCGTTGAAAAGAGCACCGGCCATACCCTGCAAATCA
>Ga0208248_1000497_pt1 | contig 11642 bp, 14 predicted proteins | sample CryBogmetaGMA5M_FD_184545 | JGI IMG/M metagenome (GOLD analysis project Ga0208248, IMG submission 184545) | Freshwater microbial communities from Crystal Bog, Wisconsin, USA - MA5M (SPAdes) | ecosystem: Environmental > Aquatic > Freshwater > Lake | place: Crystal Bog, Wisconsin, USA | collected...
CTCCGGCGGTTTGCGGGTGGCCTCGGCTCGCTGGAAAGCCATCATTGCCTGGTCGTTGTTCGCCGGACTGGTTGGTCTCATCATCAAGGGGCTGGAGGAGCGGGTAGGGTTCATCGGTCGCTGGATCATCCGGTTGATCGGCCTGGCCTGGAGTGTGGCATCCGTCTTTGTCATTCCTGCTATCGTCATTGAGGAGGAAAAGGCCAATCCGGTGGAGTTCCTCAAGACGTCGGCGATGCTGCTCAAGCGGACATGGGGGGAATCCCTGCTTGGTTATCTGGGGATCCAGTTCGGAGGACTTCTCGTGATCCTGGGATCCATCCTCATATTGGCCATCTCGACCGTCCTGAGCATCGTCCTCCATAACTTCTGGTTCCTGGGGATTGGCTCCGTCATCTGGTTCCTGGGTCTGGTGTTCTTCATGTACCTGCTCAATGTTGCAGGCCAGGTGTACATGGGAGCTCTCTACCTCTACGCAGCCGGTGGCGAGGCCCCGGCCCCTTTCAACCCCGACCAGATGAACATGGCATGGAAGGTCAAAGACGGCAGTGTTCCGGCAAAGGAATAAATTGCGGTTGGTAATCACTGGCCTAAGGGCGGTCTACCCAATTTTCGGGAAGGTCTTATGCCCATATTTCCGTTCGGCCGGCTGGGGGGACCGGGAGGCATCGGAATTGTGTTTAAGCACATGCCGGATTCCATTCCGATTGGAATTTTCCCCTTACCCTTGACAATCCCTCCTGGAGGAGGAAAATCCGGGATAAGCATATCGGATGAAGGAGAAGACCATGGCCAGACACCTCACCTTGTTGACAACCTTTGTTCTCGGAGTTGCCGTCTGTGGATGCCGGACAGTCAAGCCCGTGCCGCCACCTCAGGAACACAGTGTCCGCATAGATGTCCAGACCTTCCTCATGGACACCCATCATGTCGGCGAAGTGGCCAAGGGCGAGACCCTCATGGCGGGTGGCATCGAACGTCTCCGCAAAACCGGGGATGCATCACTCGTCACCACCGAGAGCATCACGGCACGCATGGGGAAGGAAGCCGTGCTCAAGGGCGTTACGGAGTGCATCTATCCCACGGAGTTCACTGAGCCGACCAAGGAGGAGAAAACGCCGAAGGTCAAAGTCAATGTGGAAGTCCAGGAAACGACCGTTATGCCGTCCTCATTCGCAAAGAGGGAAGTCGGGAATATCCTGACCGTGACGCCGGTGTATCATGATCGTAACCGAGTCTGCCTCATGATCAACAGACAGACGGTTCAGCCGCCAATATGGGTTTCGTATCCTGAGAGCAGCATGAAGCCTGAGATTTCAACCAATCCGGCGGTCTGCTCACAGCCGGTTTTCCGTGTGGCAGCAACAAGCACTGAACTCTTGGTCACACCCGGTCACCCTATCGTACTGTCTGCCATCCCCCAGCCCGCCACGGAGCACAGGACGCTCGTGACAGTTCTGCTGGTCACCCTGGTGGAGTGAGATCTTCTGACAGGGAACATTGCACTGCCAGGCGAAAAGGTTCCTCTGGTTACCGACTGGTTCGAATCCACCGTGTCGATGATAGTTTCACGATCACCAAGTGGTCGGCATAGGAACGCTTTTTGTGTTCATTCAGGAAGGGAATAAGCAAGGCCAGTATATTGGAACTTGTTGTCGGACTCACCTTCAGCCTGACAACTCCGGGGTGCGATTCCAGCGGCAGCACAGCCCAGTCGCCGAAATGCTCATCCAGTGTGACCAGCACACGGTCCTGTGAAATGGCCATTGCGAGGATCTGATCGTCATCCGCCGTCGCCAGCCCCAACTGTGACACCCTGACGACATCCCATCCCTGCTGATCAAGGGCAGTCGCCACTTGAGCGTCAATCATCTGGTCCAGGAGCAATTTTGGCCAGTTCACGCGGTGGCCAGTTCCAGTTCGGTATGATCAATCACGGCATTGCAGTAACTCAGAACCCCCACCACCTTATCATGGGTGAGTTCCGGATAGCGGATCAACAATGCCTGAATCGACCCTGCATCCGCCAGTTGATCAATGACAACCGTAACGGGTATCCGGGTGCCTGCCACTGTGGGCTTCCCATTGCAACGCCTCGGGTCGATCTCGATGAATTGATTGATTGTCATAATGTGCCCTCAAAAGGATTCACTAAGGTGAATATTACATATTGCATGGCCAAGTTCAAGACATCTCAGGGCATTGAGTGCCCCAAATCCCATTCGTGATTGTACCTCTGCTCCACTTCTTCCTCCTCTTCGATTGTACCGTTTTTGTACCGAATAAGAGGGAAGTGGCATATGGTGACATGGAGGGACATGCGGGGACAAACGGGGGTGGTTTCGGAGGTTGGGGAGTAGGTTCCCTTTTCCACATCCGGTTGATGGGAAGGGTGTTGGATATGGGGAACCCCAATAGAATCAAGGGGTTGGGGATGGTTTGGAATTGGTTGCCGGACTAGGATTCGAACCTAGACAAGCAGATTCAGAATCTGCTGTGCTACCATTACACAATCCGGCAGAGAAAACAAGGAATGTACCATAGAACCCCAATGATTCAAGGCTTTTTTCCTTCGGTTTACTGGGCTTTTTCAGCATTTCCTGATCAACCGTCCTTTTCCAGAACCGTCCGATGGCGGTCGCAGGCATACCGTGGCATACCCAGGCATAAATCCTTAACGGTGACTTAACGGTGACTAACTTTTGGCGGGAAATGGGGGATCAGGGGCTCAGCGATGGTTCTCCCTGTCCCGATTGAATTTCCTGTTGTTTCTAACTAAGGCGATAGTCAACGTTACGGCTCCAATGATGACTAGGATAATGCCAGTGATTGAATGTCGGACGATTCCGTAAAGAACATCGGCTCCAGGTCGACAGCGGTCTTCATAATGTTTTTCAAAAGGGGCAAAATCGTACCATCTGAAAACAATTTTCAATACGGGAAATTGTTCTTCAAACTGCGTTTTACTCGTTTGATATCGGGGGATTTGTGACCCGCAATTCCACTCATGCAAGGCGATCAACCAGAATCCAGCATATAAACATCCGACTAGGATGATCGCAATTCCTGTTGTTTTCATTTTCTTTATTTCCCCTGATGAACGGTTGGTGCCTCAGCGATAGGACTCCCTATCCCGATCGATCTTTAGTCAAATATCGTCATTATGCCACCCTTGGGAGAGCAGTACATCGTACCCAAAGGTTCAGTTGATAATATCAATACATATCCTACATTCGTCTGGAGAGACACTTTGGCCCCATGAGATCTCAGAAATTCACATTCGCTCTGGGATAGCGTGGCGAGAAATGACTCATTAGTCGCACAAGTCATCGAGTCTTTTCCCTGTGACCACTTGATCATTTTGGAGCATAGCTCCCGAGCAGTTCCAACATCTTGTTCGTGATGAAAACGGCTACGGATCCTGATGACTTCCAGATTGAGTCTTGATCTGAGTGGAGACCCCAAGATAAGGATGGCTGAAAGTCCCACTGCTCCAATGATCACCAGTGTTATCTTGAATCCGAGTGACATAAATATTCGGCAACCCGCCCCTTGGGGGCCTTCTCAATCCTGATGATCATCTGGAAAACTCCTATCATCCAGAAGACAACCGACGCAAAGAGGAGAACAACCCCGGTGCTGTCCGAAACCTGCTGAAAGAGGGATGGTGTTGGGAGGAATCCCTCAATAATGATGCAGGGATGAAACATCACAATGTCGAGAGCCCCGCTGACCGCCTGACATACGGCGAAGGCCTTCAGGAAGAAGGAAATCTGGAGGCGACCGCCTCGACGCTCGTATGAGATGAAGGCCAGAAACCAAATCAGTCCGGACGCCAGCCGAAATATATGCGGGAGAGGGGTAAAGACGAGCGGGACGGTAAAGAGGGCCAGCAGCCAGATCGTGATCAGAATGTATTTCTTTGTCTCGCTTCGCATAACAATGCCAGTCTCGTATTATCCGCCAACCCGGTGATCCCTGTATCTTCCCGGATGAGTGGAATAGTCCGCTCTATCCATATTCTATGCAGTGAGTTTAGCTGGACAAGGAAGGCTGTAAAGGATTATTGGGCGGATTACCCTGGATCACTGTCGGCAGAATGCCGAGATCCATCCTTTCACCAATCCGATGGCGGTCGTAGGCATACGGTGGCATACCCAGGCATAAATCCTTAACGGTGACTTATCGGTGACTAACTTTTGGCGGGTAAACCGAAAGATATCGAATGGACGGCGGGGAGCGTTGGGGGATATAGTCAAACATGGCAGGAAATATGCCCCTTCATCCCCACAAAAAGCGATCTTGGACAGGGTTGATCATCCCGATGGTCGTAATGCTTTGCCTTGTTAAGGAAACATATGATGCCCGCTGGTTCTTTACGGCGAGCTTTCAGCCTCCAGTGCCAATGACTATTAATTCCCTTCGGTCTGCCTCTCCCGCAGAGATTTGCCGGAAAAGGGTTGTCATAAGATGGACGAAGGTCAATGACTCAGGAGTTGTCCTTAATAGTTGGACCGAGAATTCCATCGGGGCAAGGCAAGATCTGAAAACAGTCGCCAAATACTGCGAGCTGAAGAGTTCTGGGCGTGCGGTCATTGTCAAAACCGATACTACTTACACCGGCAAAGTCTACGAGGGAGTCGTACTGCCCCTCCCTCGTGATGTCCGGAAGCTTCTGACAGATATCAATCCCGAGAAGTTCGAGGACCAGTATTGTCCATACTACATTGATACGCTCTATTTGACTGCCCATCGGACATTCTGGGCAATCTTCATTCGAACCGTGGTGGGATTGTTATGTCTGATATACATCGCCAAATGGGTGAAGGGTTCCCCGCCTGTAATTGTGCCGTCCGAAAGTCCGTCGCCACCGATCAGCGATGCCAATCGGGAAGATTATGAGATGTCCGACACGCAGGCGAAGTCGCCGCCTCCGCCAAAGCAGGGAAACAGCATCACGCCTATAGCTGCAAAATTCACAAATGCTGACAACTGGTTCCACGATGAGGCAGGTTTCCCTCGGCCTGACTGGCAGAAGGTCAGGGATTGGATTAATGAGAATGTCCGACCTGAGGACATGAACGAGACCTGGCACGAGATTTCTTGTCTTTGGCTGGATCGCATCCGAGTACGTCTGGGTGCCCCGTATGATCTTTGCCAATCGGCGAATTTTGTACTGTTGTCCGCTCTTGAAACCCAGAAGAGGGACGAAACGCTTCGCTTTCTTGAGAAGACGCTAACTGAGGTGCAGCGTGTTCTTCGGGGGATTGCTTCAGATGAAGGATTCGGAAAGCATGTTGCCATCATGTTCAGGACCGAAGATGAGTATTACCAGTACATTTCGTATTTCTACCCTGATGAAGGCGAATATGCCTGTTCGTCAGGGGTCTTTCTTCACGATGGCTATATGCATTTCGCCCTTCTTTCTGACGATCTGCCCCGTGCCCGCCCGGTTCTCGTGCATGAACTGATTCACAACTGTCTGGCTCAACTCCCCTTGCCTACATGGCTTAATGAGGGGGTCACCTCATCATGGGAGCACGAGTTGCAGGGTTCCCGCCCCTTCAGCATGGATCACGAAATAGCCGAGAGGCATTATGCCTTCTGGAATGAGGAGACCATTCAGGAATTCTGGTCAGGCAAGTCCATTAAGAGGGTGGATGATGGCAACGAGCTGAGCTACAATCTTTCAGAACTGCTGGTTTACCGGATTACGCAAGACATAGCCCCTCCGCCGGATAAGTTCAGGGAGTTTGTTCGACAAGCCGATTACCGTGATGCGGGGAGGGCTGCTGCTAAGAAATACCTCGGAATTGAGTTGTCCGAGCTCGTTGAGGACTTTCTGGGAACCGGGCAGTGGGATCCACAGCCCGATAAGTGGGGTGAGGAGAAAGCCTAGCTGAGCGTTATCCTTAACGGTGACTGACTTTTGGCGGGAAAAGGCGATTTCAGGTCGACACTAGAACCGAATGCTGGTGTAGTATGTGAAGATAGCGGTCTGGTTAAGTGACTATGATTGAGAATGTGTATTCACTATGCGAGCACCTGTTTGGCGGTTTCGGCCTGCTGATCCCCATCTGGTTCTTCCATATCATCCCGATCTGTATAATCGGCATCCCTATCTGGTATTTCTGGCGGAGACGGGTCAAATGGACTGCATGGGATTACGCCGTGGGCTGGGTTCCCTTTCTGGTCTGGGGGGTGCTGATGGTTTGTCATGATAAGGGCAAAACCCTCTCTAACCTTGGCGAAGGAATACTCCTAGGCTTTTTCACCCCTATCGCTCCGATTATCCGAGCCCAGATCAAGGATAGAGTGGACGGCAGAATACTAACTGTGGCGTTGCTGGTGGTGTTATGCCTTGTGGCGGTGGGACTGTGGGCATTTATGCCGGCATTGCCGGAATAGGGAAATGGCATATGCCGAGGACAAAACTCAAGACTGGAATCATTGCTTTCCTGACGGTGATGCTGGTGATTTCGGCAGTCCATAGACTGTGGCTTCAATTCCGCCCCATACCTGTTCGTGTCGGCTTTGTAAGGGCATTCACCCAGAATGAGCTGAACGAGTGGATGAAGCGTCAGGGGGTGGTGCCTCCGGGAACGGTATGGGATACACGACCATACCCTGATGGGAAGGTTGTTGTATCGAAGGCAAATCTCCTGCTCGTCCGTGCGATGGCATCCTGGTGTTGGCTCATGCCGTGGCGTCAGACGGGGATTGAGATTCGCACTCCCACGGATGTCCGCCTCCTTGTGTACGAAAAACACAACACAGAATTGCGGTTCACAAAGGCTGAATTCGGGTGGACGATGACTCCGGACAGACCGCAATGCATTTTGCGGGTGTCGGAAGATAACAAGCCGTGGTTCTCCTTCCATTGAGGGTATCAATAGAGGGGGGGGGCAGAAATGGAAAGCCCCAGCCATTACAGCCAGGGCCTGGTGAGATTACTGACGAGGATATATATCCCCCGTCCCACCGTTGGTATATTGTACTAGAGGTGTATCCCGTTCGATAGGGTGTAACCCTACTGGGATTGCGGGCGTATCCCCCACCCCTGCAAAGGTGAAAACCTTCGCCCTCACCGAAATGATGGCACGCTTGCCGTCATTCCGCCTGATCACAATCCAAGCTATCGGACTACTGGGTCAGTTCACGGGGGGGGCTCAGCGATGGGGCGGACCGGCCAGATGTGTCTTCTGCTTTCTCTGAGTGCCAATTCATCTGACCGGATGGAACAAGAGAACATACAGCAATACGACGCCAAGGATTCCAAGTATTGCATCCACGAAGAGTTCGATGGCTGGGCGATTTCTGAACCTCCTGTTCTTTCCGCAAAACCAATCCCAGAAACTGAATTCATGAGTCGATTCCATTCTGAATTGTCTCATCCCACGCATAATGAGCATCGCCGAGAATGCAAGACCGGCAACGATGAAGGTCCAGCCCAAGGCTATGGAGAAAGGTCTCATTTCATTTTCCCTTTGGTCCAACGCCGAATATCACGGAAGGCGTTGCCGCACAGTGGATTTTCTGGTTCGAAGTATATTCATTTATCTCCGTTCATCATCTTTTCTCGTTCTGCCCTCCGTCTTTCAGCCCAAGCCTTCAGAACCTTTTCGTTATGCTCCTGAAAATGCCGTTGGGATTGGTAGAACTCATGCCTCACCGTTTCGTATTGATGAAGCACCGCTCGTACTACTGTGTCCAGGATTTGGAATAGGGCGACAACGGTCACCACTATCACTATGAAAGATGAAATGATTCTTGTGAAATTCGAAAAAGCGTCCGTCAAGCACAAGCTGAAGACAAAAAAGACCATGGCTTCGGCAGGTGTCTTGACGAGCGGGGAAATGAACTGCTTGAAGGAATAGTCAATGTTGGTGCAAAGATTGTGGAAGTCCAGAACGGCAGGAGAGAAATGGTCCTTAAGGGCTATCAAGGGGTTTATGTTTTTCTTGAAAAATAGGTCTTTCTCGTCCTCAGTTGCGAGCATCTTTGCCTTTTCGTAAAGGGGTGCAATTGCTTCATTGTCGAGAAACCATATCCAATGGTTAGCTCGCAGAGCAGTCTCTTCATCGGCACGGGAGACGAAGGGCGATTTCTCAAAATTCGGGTCAGCTGCATATGGTTTGGCAGCAGGGGTCTCCAGGAGGAACCTCCGCTCTAAATTCGCAATCCATTGCTCAAGGCGTTGGCGGTAGAGTTCTTTTGATTTTGTAAGAGAGTCGTGTCGAAAAACCAGGAAGATGAGATCTCCTGCCAGAATGGCCGCAAAAGCCTGAATCAGAGAACTGACCAAATATCTGTATGTTTCTGCCTCCATCACACCCTCGCTTTATTTCCGGTAGTGTAGTCTCTGTTCACTTATTGCTCGTGTGAATATGTATGTGCGTAAATCTGACACCAAAATGAACCTTTGGCGTTTTGCCGTCAAGGAAGACTCCGTCAGAAGAGAACGGCCATGGCAGAAACAAGGTTTCACGACGCCTTCTTCCGCCGTTCCAACTCTTCCAGCATCGCCTTCGCCGTCCTCGCCAGCTCGTCGTCGGGAATTGCGGTCACATCAGGGGTGGCCACGGGCGGGACAGATCGACGAGAGAGAGCCATCTGCCCCCCTCCGTTTTCGAGCTTGAGCCGGCCGTATGAACCGGAATATACTGTAGACGTGCAAGGGGAATAGAGGGAGATCGATAAGTGTCATGAGCATGAGAGTGTTAGTTCTTGATGATGATCCGGTCATGCTGGCCTTTCTTCAGAAACTGCTGGAGGGGCGCGGCTATAAGGTGACGGCTTATTCCAACCCCGCCATTTGTCCGCACTTCACGGCCCGAGCGTGCCCCTGTACCCCCGACAAACCCTGCCCCGATATCATTATCGCCGATCTGGTCATGAGCACCGTCAACGGAATTCAGTTCTACGAGGAATTGAAGCGCAAGGCGTGCAAGTGCAAGAACATCGCCCTGATTTCGGGACTGTGGACGGAGTCCACCCTCAAGTGGGCCACGGAGGCCGGCGTGAAAGTCCTGAATAAGCCGGTCAACCTGGAGCAATTGAACGGCTGGCTGACCGAAGTCGAGTCCCGCACGCCCCCCCCCTGACCAACCTCAGGCCTGCTCCGACAACTCCATGCGAGATTTTAACGGAAGCATCAGCACGATTGATGTGCCTTTCCCGGGCTTGCTGACAATATCCATGCTCCCTCCAAGCACATCGGCACGCTCCCGGATGCTGAACAGGCCGAATTTCCGCGCCCCGTTACGGGACGGGTCAAACCCGCGCCCCTTGTCGGCGACCTCAACACGGACACGACCCCGTCCCTGCGGTCTCACCCGGACGATGACGGTTTTGACCCCCGCATGCTTGACCACATTCAGCAGCAGCTCCCGAACGGCCTCGAAAACAAAAATTCCCATCTCCTCCGCAACACGCTCTGAAACCGCTTCCGCCCGGACAATTACAGACAAGTCGAATTTGTGCTTCATGTCCGCCGCCAGCCAACGCAGGGCTGTTCTCAAACCCTGCTCATGAATAATGGGCGGCCTGAGATCCATTGCCAGTGAGCGGGTCACCTCGATCGCCTTGTCCAGCATATGCTGAACCCGGTCCGCCGCAGCCGTAGCCGCTGGTGTCAGGGCATGATCATGGAGCTCGCCGATCCTGAACTTCGCCGCCGCCAGCCATTGCTGGAGGTCCTCATGCAGGACATGGGCAATCCGCCGCCGCTCGCGATGCTCGACCCGGATGATCTCCTCCGCCAGGGCCTGAAGCTTGGCCGTGCGGTCCCTGACCTTTCGCTCCAGCTCGTCACGCCCTTGCTCAAGCTGCCGCTGCAACGTTTTGAAGGCGGTAATGTCATTGAACATGACAAACACCTTGCTGGCGACAGGTACACCAAAGATAAACGTCGTCTTCACGGTGCCGTCCTTGCAGGTCACCTGATACTCATCCCCCTTGATCTCGCAGTTCTCATCCAACGCCTCGCGGACATACCCCATCCAGCGGGCCATCACATCCCGCCGGTATCCCTGGTCCGGATAGGCCCTGCCCCACCAGTCATCCATCGTGGGAATGTCCGCGTATGTATACCCGAAGGTCTCGACGGCCTTCCGGTTGATGTATTCAATTTTCCCGTCCATCCCGACAATGGCCATGGACATGGGGGATTGCTCAATGATCTTGCGAAGCAGAATCTCGCTTTCCGTCCTCGCCACCCCGTCCTCCTTCGGCGAGGGCCAGTCCAGGAGGACAGGCGCGCCCGTTTTCTTTTTCTGCGGCGGGAGCTTAGCTTTATGTGTCTTTGCCATTGATCTACCAGATTTAAACTATTGAAACCTAGGCGATGCACTCGGCAGTGTCAACCCTCCAACCTCACCCATAAAAAACCGACCTCGCCTCCAATCCTGATTTCACCTCGAGATACCCACACCCGCGAGGATGACATTAATGTACTATCCTAGATAACGGATACGGAATTGTAACAACCATTACGCAAGCGCACAACGCCGTAATATTTTTTCATGTTCGCATCCTGCTGATTACAAGCCTCTTGCGTCGCGCCGACAGCACCACGGGCGGTTACTTGGCACGCATAATGGTATTACGAAAGACCGCGATGAATTTTATTGAGAAAACAACAACAAGAGAAAAAGGAGGACATGTGAAAAGGTTCGGATTGATGACAGGACTGATAGGAACGGGAATGGCACTGGCGGGAGCGTTGCCCGCCCTGGCACAGGAAGCTGCCGCGAATGTAACCGCTGCAGTCGTTGCCTCTCCGGCTCCTGCTGCCGCCGCATCCGCCGTGAATGCGGGCGACACCGCCTGGGTTTTGGTCAGCACCGCGCTGGTCATGCTCATGACGATCCCTGGACTTGCCTTTTTCTACGGGGGCCTGGTCCGCAAAAAGAACGTGCTCTCGGTTCTCATGCAGTGCTTCTTCCTGATGTGTGCCATTAGCCTTCAGTGGGTGGTCTTCGGGTACTCCCTGTCGTTCGGGCCTGATGTCAAGGGACTGATCGGCAATCTGGACTGGGCCATGCTCAAGAACGTGGGATTTGAGCCCAACGCCGACTATGCCGGGACGATCCCGCACCAGGTCTTCATGATCTTCCAGATGATGTTCGCCGTAATTACCCCCGGCCTCATCATCGGGGCTTTTGCCGAGCGCATGAAGTTCTCCGCCTTTGTGGTGTTCATGGTGCTCTGGGCCACGATTGTCTATGACCCCGTGTGTCACTGGGTCTGGGGCATCGGCGGGTTTGTGCGCAAGATGGGCGCGCTGGATTTCGCCGGTGGTACTGTTGTTCATATCAACGCCGGTATCGCGGCTCTCGTCGCGGCCCTGGTGCTTGGTCGCCGGCTCGGACACCCCCACAAGCTGTCACCCCCGCATAACCTGCCGTTTGCGGTGATGGGCGCGGCGTTACTGTGGTTCGGCTGGTACGGCTTTAACGCCGGAAGCGCCCTCGCGGCGAACGGCCTGGCGGGCAGCGCTTTCGTGGTGACACATGTCGCCTCCGCGGTGGCCGGCCTGGCCTGGGCGACGATGGACGTGGTGTTCAACCGGCGCATGACGGTGCTCGGCCTGATCTCTGGCGCGGTGGCCGGCCTGGTCGCCATCACCCCGGCCGCGGGCT
>Ga0208248_1000498_pt1 | contig 11635 bp, 8 predicted proteins | sample CryBogmetaGMA5M_FD_184545 | JGI IMG/M metagenome (GOLD analysis project Ga0208248, IMG submission 184545) | Freshwater microbial communities from Crystal Bog, Wisconsin, USA - MA5M (SPAdes) | ecosystem: Environmental > Aquatic > Freshwater > Lake | place: Crystal Bog, Wisconsin, USA | collected...
AGAAGATCCCCGCAATTATATTGCCCAGCCCACGTTAGCGATTTCAACCGCACCAACTTTGTGCAAAGGTAAGCTGGAACCGCGCCATATTGATCTGCGTCCCTTTATTTTACAAGGCGAAAATACTTTTGTAACGGCGGGTGGCTTAACCCGTGTGGCACTTAAAAAAGGTTCACTGGTGGTTAATTCTTCGCAAGGTGGTGGCAGTAAAGATACCTGGATTATTAATATGGAGGCCAACTAATGTTATCTCGCTCGGCAGAACGCCTGTATTGGCTAGCTCGTTATATGGAACGCACAGAAAACATTGCCAGACTGGTGAGTGTGCACATGAATTTATTAATGGATTTACCCAAGGGTGTGGAAATGGATTGGCGGCAACTGATCCTGATTAATACCTCTGAACAAGAATTTTATGAAAAAAACAACGTCGCCAATGAGCGTAATATCACCCGGTTTTTGTTGGTTGATACCACTTATCAGGGCTCGTTGATTTCTTCATTAAGCGCGGCGAGGGAAAATATTCGCACCTCCAGAGAGTTGTTGCCGGATGAGGCTTGGGAGCAGGTTAATGAAATATATCTGTTTGCGAAAAATAATCTGGAGACTATTACCAACCGGCGCCAGCGTGTGTTGTTTCTTAATGAGATTCTTAAAGGCTGTCAGCGTTTTACCGGCTTATTATCAGGCTATATGAGTCATAATGATCCTTATCGATTTATTCGTTTGGGCAAAAATATTGAACGAGCCGATATGACGAGTCGTATCCTGGATTTAGCCTCTTTGCTACTCTCAGAATCCCGTAGTGATGAAGCTCGCCAATACGAAACCATTCTGTGGATGAATATTTTAAAGGCTCTGAATGCCTTGTTGATGTACCGTCAACAAATGCATAATAGAATAAATGGTGATGATGTGCTTAATTTTCTGTTGCAGGACGCCAATTTGCCACGATCCGTAAGTTGTTGCCTTGCTGAAATACATGATAGTGTTAGCCAACTGCCTAATAATAATGGCTTGCCACAGAAACTTATTGAACTTGAGACGTATGTAAAAGCCATGGATACCCGGCAAACCACCCAAAAGCAACTACGTAGCATTCTGGATAGCTTACAAAACAAGCTGGGAGAATTACACGCCCATATTGCAGATAACTGGTTTTTGATCGCGGCGGGCGAGTAAGTCCTTAAAAGCAGATATTTCACCACGAAGGATACGAAGATTTATTGCTTCGGGTTCTTCGGTTAACTTCCGGACAGGTTTTGTGGTTAATGCTTTTTATGGATTTATTGCGTTATTTTTTTAGTGAGCTCGGTATTGACAGGCGCAGAAGACACGGTAAGGTGTGGGCCTTCCTGGCTATCTTTGACGTTGAAATCCAGGATAAACCGATTATCCTCTGGAAATAATTCATCTTTGCGCTGAATTATGGCGCCTATGAAGTGAATGGTCGTTATTGCAGGTGCCGGGTTGCTGTCACTGGAATGCTTTCCCATTTCTGCTTCCAGTTCTTGCCTCATTGTCGGCATTTCATCGATAAATGCAGTCAGCTTTTCGATACGGTCTTCTTTTGGCAACACGGCAATATTCCATGCCACGGCCGCTAGTGCTATAAGGTTCTCAAATTCCTTCGTGGATAGCTTTTCAGGTTCAAACGGTTCACATAATTCTAATAACGCTGCGGATAATTTAATGCCGCCAAACGGTTTTTGTTGTCTTTGCTGGTGTTTTTTTCGGCTTGCTTTGCCCATGGTTTACTCTCAACAGTGCCAGTATTTTTTCTAAAGTGCAGGGCGATTCGTTTTGAACAGCCCTTACTGATATTCGCGGTAGTTGCCTTACGTCGGACGATGACGGCTTTATAACACCATACGCATGGGTCTGTGCGACTTTTTATCCAGCACAGGCAAGGCCGCAATCGCTTCGCGCAGTTTGGTTTCCCAGCTGCGTCTAAGCTGCAACATATAATCATCATCATCGTCAAAACAGTAATATTCATCCAGGCTAAAGCTGTCTTTACGATAAATCAGCATTTCAACTGGTGAGCCGACGCTGGCATTACTACGAATGGTAGAGTCCATGGACACCAGACAACACCGCGCAGCTTCGTCTATGGGTGTGCCCAGTTTAAGAAATCGATCCAATATGGGTTTACCGTATTTACTCTCGCCAATTTGCAGAAAAGGGGTGTTGGCTGAACTGGTTATGCTGTTGCCTTCTGCATAAACCATGTAAGCGCCCTGTGGATCAGTGCCAATTTGACCCGCTAAAATGAAGCTGGCAGATGGGTTAAACGCGGTTTGTCCCTCAGAGCTTTTATGCTGTTTTTGTTTATCGACACTGACGTGGCCCAAATATTCCGCTGCTTCAAACAAGCTTTCCACGCTGTTAAAATTGATTTTGGCGTTCTTGATTTTGTCGCGGTGTAATTGTTCCAACACGGCTTGGGTAGTTGCCAGGTTTCCGGCGCAGAGCAGCACAATCTTACGGTCACTGGTCGTATCAAAAGCGTGCATTTTGCCATGTGTGCTGACATTATCAATACCGGCATTGGTTCTTGAATCAGAAACCAGAATAAGTCCTTCATTTATAGAAGCTGCAATACAATAAGTCATCAACGTTTAGCCATCGTAATTTAAGTTTTATGAGTTAATTATCCAGCAAATCGACCCGAACGTCCATGTTGTTCAATAAACAGCCTGAGCCGAACTGATGAAATATGGAAACATCGGCGGCATCGCGCCCCAAAGCAATAACCACCCGGCCGCCTCTAAAGTCAGTTTGTGTGGGGTCAAAGCAATACCAACGGTCGCCAATATAAGCTTCAAACCAGGCATGTAAATCCATCGGTTGTAGATTATGCAGGTAACCTACGACCAGTCGCGCGGGTATGCTGATACTGCGACAAAGTGCTATGGCAAGTTGGGCAAGATCCCGGCACACGCCATAGCCATGATGATGCACTTCAACAGCGGATAGTGGAAATTCACTGGAGCCGGGTAAATACTGGATAGATTCGCGAACCCAAGCATTAATTTTATTCACTTGATCGTAACCAGGCAGGGCATCAACCGTTATTTCTCTGGCAAGATCGCCAAACCGGTCAGATTCGCAATAGCGACTGGGTAACAGAAAGGTAAGTACGTCGTTGGGAAGGTGCTGTATTTCAACAAAACAAGCTCCCGGTGCAATATCAATGCTGTCAGGCACCATGACCTCGGCTGAGGTATGGATCAAAAAATCTCCAACCGGTGCAACCAAACGCTGATACGAATTGCCGAAGCTGTTAGTGCTTTCTATAATGGGTATCGCGGGTTTAATGGTATAGACCTCGCGGTTTATCCATTGTTGTAAGCCTCTGAAAGGACGCAGCATTAAAATTAAAACACTCGCTTCAACTATCTGGAAATTGAGATTACAACTCACCCTTAATTTCATATTAATAAACCCTGTGTAAATAATGGCTTCACTCATTTTCGCACGAAATCAGTAAGTAGTTTAGCTTATAAAACAAAGCCTCGTCACGCTTCAGTCAGTCGTTAAAAAATAGCACACAGATGACACGGATTTGACTGATAGACACGGATAAGGGACGTATTTTAATCTCATGGGTGACGATCTACAACTTCGTAACTATTTGAATATTTCTGTGCTTTTCGTGGACTAATAGATTTTCCCTGCTTTAAACACCCAATGATTCAATTTCTTTATAGGCGTGGTTTAGCCAAATTTTAACCCGCTGCCGTTCAAGTAACCCCAACGCATCGAGGCTTTCGGTATCTTTGTTTTTTGCTGCCCAAAAACTGTAGCTGTTACTGTCAATCTTGGTCATTACCGGTGCATGAAGACGCTTTAATGTCATCACCCTTGTATCAAAAGCCAGAGCCCGCTCTTTAACGCCCGACTGTTCCAGAATTTTAAAGTGCTCGTCACGCAGTTGGTTTTGTACCAGAATATAATTAAGACGCGTACCGTATTGGTCGAGTAATTTGTCCAGTAAGTCTACGCAATCTTTGCCGGAATCCATGACGTTCCAATAGCAGATGGAAATTCCCAGTTCTTCTGCCAATTCCAGTACACCAGAGTCCTCTATCCACTCACCTAAGGGTTGATGGGTTTGAGCCGCAAGATCAACCAGAATACGCTGTTCCGGTTGTTCTGAAGCCGCTTCTATTATGGCATCCAGGCTTTGGTAATTGTCGATCACTGTTGGTGACGCGTAGTCATTGTAAAAACGCAGCAAGGAACCATGCGACCGATCGGTATCAAAGCCGACAAAGGGAATGCTGTTATCAATCATGTATTGAGCCAGTAGACGCGCAACAACCGATTTTCCGATGCCGCCTTTTTCGCCGCCGATAAGATGAATAGTACTCATATAAACTCCTTTAAGTTAAAAAATTATTTTAGGTGAAAGGTGAAAGGCTAAAGGCGAAAGGTAAAAGGCTAAAAAAACAGTGCGAGAGTAACCTAACTCACCCTTTAGTCTTGTGCCTTGTGCCTTGCACCTTGGGTAACTCGCAATAAATAACTCCCACCCTATCGTTCCCACGCTCCAGCGTGGGAATGCCGATAGTGACGCTCCCGCGTCACGCAACGCTGGAGCGTTGCCGGATGAATTCCCACGCCGGAGCGTGGGAACCAGGCGTATCCTGGGGGGATTTTCTGCGGGCTGCCTTTCGCCTTGAACCTTGCACCTTGCACCTTGCACCTTTCTCCTTTCGCCTTTAGCCTTTAGCCTTGCGCCTTTCGCCTTGCACCTTTAGCCTTGCACCTTTCGCCTTTCGCCTCATTCCAGCCTCATCACATCCACTGATACTGACAGGGTATGCTGACCGCCGCCAAAGGCAATGCCTTTAAGCGGGGTTACATCGGCATAATCACGTCCCCAGGCCAGGGTGATATGTTGATCCAAGGGGACGGTATTGTTGGTGGGATCAAAATCCAGCCAGCCCATACCGGGAATGTAAACCGAAAACCAGGCATGGGAGGCGTCAGCCCCTACCAGACGCGTCTTGCCGGGTTCAGGCAAAGTCTCGACATAACCGCTGATGTAGCGAGCGGCGATTCCATACGCTCGTAAGCAACCGATAGCCAAGTGTGCAAAATCCTGACAGACACCTCGACGAAAACCGAGCACCTCGGATAAGGGCGTAGCGATGGTGGTAAAGGTTGGGTCGTAGGTAAAGTCTTTGTAAATTCGCCCCATTAAATTATGGACAACGTCCACCAGTGCCCGATTGGGTTGGAACGAGCTCTCTGCATACTCCGCCAGTTCAGGGGTAATAGTGATCATGGGTGAGTCCAGAAGGTACTGCCGGGCATCCAGTATCTCAAGATTATTATCCTGGTTTTGTAGCTGGGTTTGAATCTGCTGACTTTGTGACTGTCCTTGCAGCGGTGTTCCCTGCAACAGGTTGCGCACCTGCTCCCAGATCATTTGATTAAACAAATCCAAATTGTTTTGCCTGGGAAATATTGTTACCTCACTGATTGCGGTGATGATGAGTTGAGTGTGAGGCTGCTGGGTAGAGAAATAAACGACGCGATTACCAAAAAAATCAACCCGCTCGCGAAGATCCATAGGCGTTGGCTTAATGTCAAAATGACTGCGGTGGCAATGTTGACGCCAGAAATTACGGGGCTGTAATTTGGCTTCATTCTGGCACAAACCAACTGATTGACTGTAGTGATAGAGCGTCGTGTGGGTAATACGGTATTTCACAGTTCATCCTCGGCGTTATTGGGCATTAGCAGTTGTGAGGTCTGCGAGTGACTGAAATAAGCTTCGGCGATCACTTCTGCAAACCGCCACAACAAATCTGTCGTATTTGATAGCAAGTTTTCCAAATCAGTATAGATACCTTCATTTTCATCAGCCAGGGTTAGTTCGGACATATTACACAGGCGTAAATCGGTATAGGTTTTTAAAATTAAACGCTCCTCTTCACTTAGACGGCTTTTACTTTTTACTCTGGGCAAGGCATCCACATGAACCGATAACTGATGCAGTTGATAAGCGACCGAGCGTGGATGAGTTTCATCCAGCAACAACAACTCCAGTACCATCGGTAACTGGATAAAAGAACGGTAGCGGCGCTGATAAATGGTTAAACTGTCAGTTGATACCAAAACCGCCTCAAGCACCTGATTTTGCAAGGCATCTTCGTGTCGTAGCGCCAAAGTTGAACGGAGTAAGGCAATCAGTGACAGTGCACGTTCCAGTCGCCGTCCACTGTCAAGCATTAACCAAGCGGCTTCACGGGTCATGCTTTCATTGGTTAAGCCGGTAAAGGCGACGATGCCGGTAATCAATTCATCCAGATGATTTTGTAACTGTTCGACCGTGATTTCATTATTGACGACCCGTTGTTGCCAGCGCCGCTGAATATTATCAACACTTCGCCAGGTGTCTTGTGACCACAAGTCACGAATGTTAAAGGCCGCTTGAACCAGTGCTTGAATATTGGCCGTCAGTGAGCCTTTGCGATGTCCCTCTTTAGCCAACGATAGTAGTTCCGTTTCGGGTGTTTTCAGGAGTTGGGCATCGCCTTTAACAAATCCCGGATAAGTCCCGGTAACTTGGGTTAGGGTGCGCAGCAATACCTTAAGGCATTCATCGTCAACAGGGTCTTTAAATTCCAGTGTTTCTCTCAGTTTTAGCAAGATGGTGCGCAGCAGTCGTGTGGCCGCTTCAATACGCTCCAGATGTCGACCGACCCAAAACAGATTGTCTGCTGCACGGCTGGTCAGCGGTTCGGTGACGGCATCAATATGCTGATTACGCTTGGGTTGCGTCCAGATACTGACCGGTTTGTCCGGTTCCGATGCCAGTACCCAAGTGTCTTTGCTGATGCCACCGGCCTGGTTTGAAACGATAAAATTATCTTTTTGGCGGGCAACGCGGGTCAGTCCGCCGGGCATCACCACATAATCATCGCCGCTTGCGACGACAAAGTTTCGTAACACGGCGTTACGCGGTTCGATTTGATGGTCGATAAAGGCCGGTAGTGTCGAGAAACTGACTTGTTCCTGACCGATAAACAAATGTGGTTTAGCTAAAATTTGGCTGCGCAGGAGATCTTTTTCTTTGCTGCTTAATTCTCCGCCAAAAACCGCATGATTAACCGACGTACGATTGATCGGTTTAATAACCAGTCGCTCAATATTTTGCAGAACAAAATCACGCTCGCGACGTTGTCCGCACCACCAGGTTGCGACCGAGGGTAGTTTAAGTTCCTGATTTAAAAAATAGCGGGACAATCGGGGCAAAAAGGCCAGCAAGCCGGGATTTTCGAGCACGCTGCTGCCCAACGGATTGGCAATCGCAACATTTCCGCGCCGTACCGCTTCCAGTAATCCGGCCACGCCCAACTTTGATTCACTGCGCATTTCCAGCGGGTCGCAAAAAGAATCATCAACACGGCGCAAAATAACATCGACAGCTTGCAAGCCAGCCAACGATTTAAGCCAGACACGACCGTCACGTACCGTCAAATCGCCGCCCTGAACCAAGGTATAGCCAAGATAAGCCGCTAAATAGGCGTGTTCAAAATAGGTTTCATTCAGTGGCCCCGGTGTGAGGATGACGATACGGGGATCTTCTTTGTTGTGCGGCGCAATATCAACCAGTCCTTTATGTAGCGCCTTGAAAAAACCGGATAAGCGATGTACCTGGGTTTCACGAAAAATATCGGGCAGCACTCGCGTCATGACGGTGCGATTTTCCAACGCATACCCCGAACCTGAAGGTGCCTGGGTGCGATCATCCAATACCCACATGCGTCCGCTGGGGCCACGTGCAAGGTTGGCTGAGTAAATAGTCAGGTGTCGCTGCTGGTTTTGCAAGGCACCGACACAAGGATGCAAAAAGCCTTCATGACCATAAATCAGTTCAGCGGGCAACAAGCCTTTTTTTAGCAGGGTTTGTTTGCCATAAATATCCTTTAGTATCAGGTCGAGCAGTTCTGCGCGTTGCTTAAGGCCTGCTTCAATAATGATCCATTCTTCGCTACTTATTAACAAGGGGACGGGATCAAGACGCCAGGGTCGGGTAAGACTTTCCGAGTCGCCATACACATTGTAGGTAACCCCGTTTTCACGTAACAAACGTTGAGCTTCTCTGCGACGTAGCTCAAGTTTTTCGCTACCCATGCTTTCAAGCGCAGCCATAAAACGCTCCCAATAGGGCAGCGCTTTATTTTCGGTGGCATACATTTCATCGTAGATGCCAAGCTGCGTCGCGTAATATTGCGTACCAATATCATTGGCAGGGCTGTTGTTGTTACGCACGTATCATTCCTTATATCTATTCATTGTCGGTTTTTATTGGAATATCACTGAGCGTTGCTTCCATTATTGCCGACGTCAATAACTTAAAAATCAGATTTTTTTATATTCAATAATGACTTACCCTATCACCGGGGACAAACCTGACCGGCTTTATTAATCTGTCAGGTCTGGTACCGGTTTTTTTTACCGTCTAAAATTTAAGGCTCTCAAGATCGTTGACTAATATCCTGATAGTGGCGAAGTGTCTCGCCCGTATATATTTGGCGGGGGCGGTAAATAGTGACTTTTTCACCGTGAATCATTTCACGCCAATGTGCCAACCATCCGGGCATGCGCCCGATAGCAAATAAAACGGTAAACATATTGGTAGGTATTCCAGCTGCACGCAGTATTAAACCGGAGTAAAAATCGACATTGGGATACAAATTGCGGGAAATGAAATAGTCATCTTTCAGGGCAATTTCTTCGAGGCGTCTGGCAATATCCAGAAGTGGATCATTCAGGCCTGGCTTGTTAAGCAGTTTGTCACAATGCTGTTTTAAAACCTGGGCGCGTGGATCAAAGTTTTTATAAACACGGTGACCAAAACCCATTAATCGACACCCTGAATTCTTGTCTTTGGCTTTATTAATAAATTCAGTTCCATCACCGCCTTCAGCGTGTATCTGTTCCAGCATTTTAATCACTTCCTGATTGGCACCACCATGACGTGGTCCCCATAATGCCGCAATGCCGGAAGAAATTACCGCATACACATTAGCCATACTGGAGCCTGCCGTGCGCACAGATGACGTGCTGCAGTTTTGTTCATGATCCGCATGCAGTATCAATAGCATATCAATGGCGCGGACAATGTCAGCATCCAGTTGATAATCGCGTACCGGCGATGAGAACATCATGTTCATAAAATTACTGGTATATTTATACTTGATGGAAGGATAAACCAGAGGTTCGCCGATGGATTTTTTATAAGAAAATGCCGCAATGGTGCGTACCTGAGAAACCAGATTGGCAACAATTTGTATCTCTGTAGATTCATCCAACTCATCAGGCAGTGGATAAAAAGTAGACAAGGAGGCCACCATGGTTGCAAGAATACCCATGGGGTGAGAGCCGCGCGGGAAGCCGCTAAAAAAATGATGCACATCCTCATGAATAATGGATGATTCATTAAGACGGGTCGAAAAAGTCAGCAACTTTTCACTGGTCGGCAATTCACCGTAGAGCAACAAATAAGCCACCTCAACAAAGCGCGAATGTTCAGCCAACTCTTCTATGGGATAGCCACGATAACGGAGAATGCCTTTTTCGCCATCGATAAAAGTGATGGCGCTTTCACAGGCACCGGTATTTCCGTAACCGTCATCCAGTGTCACATACCCGGTTTCGCTACGTAACTTGGTAATATCAATGGCTTTTTCACCTTCAACACCCATGTAAGTCGGCAATGAATAGGTTTTATTTTCCAGTGTCAATGTAGCCGGAGTTAGCAGTTTTAATTTATCGCTCATTTAAAAAAATCTCCTGGTAAGGTGTCGTTATTTCTGACGGGTTGTTCGATGCGAGTTAATTCACGCACGCAACGACCGGTCATTATTGTCGTTTATTTTTCATTTCGGTGGGCAGAAAAAACGTTGCCCACCTTAACATATACTCCGCGCGGTCACATTTTCGGTTTTCTGATCGGCCATTTTATCCGATAGCGGCGTTGCAAAAACAGTTACATAGCTAGCTATGCGCCTGTTTTTGAGCCTTGCTCTCGAATAAAATGACTCAATCATAAATTCCGTAAACATGACAGCACGGAGTATAAATCCGCAATTATCGATTGCGATGACGTAAATCCAGCGTAAACGGATAATCGGTGCTTAACTCTTCCGCAGGCGGTGCCATTGCTCTTGGCGCTGTATCATCAATGCTGAATTTTGCCAGTAACGGTTTATCCGACGCAGCAACGCGAGTGGTCGCCATCGGGGGCCTGATAATAACCCCCGGTGTATGCCCATAGTCCCAGAAACGGGTCATGCGTCGTGTTTCCGCTGCATAATCGTTGACCGGAAAATCATCATAACTACGACCGCCGGGATGCGCGACATAATAAGTACAGCCACCTACTGAACGGCCATTCCAGGTATCAATGACATCAAAAACCAAGGGCACATGTGGCGCTATCGTAGGATGCAAGGCTGAAGGGGGTTGCCAGGCCCGATAACGGACACCGGCAACAAACTCGCCTTTGCGACCGGTGTTGCGCATGGGTAAACGTCGACCGTTACAGGTAATGACATAGCGGCCTTCAGTAAAGCCGGTGACCGATACCTGGATGCGCTCAACCGATGAATCTACATAACGCGCAGTGCCGGTGCTACTGACTTCTTCGCCCAGTACATGCCAAGGCTCAATGGCAAAACGCAACTCCATATCAATACCGTCAATCTGGGTATTGCCATAACGTGGAAAGCGGAATTCGAAAAACGGCTCCAGCCATTCCAGATCAAAACCAAAACCGGCACGTTGCAAGTCTTTAGTGACTTGCTTCATATCTTCGCGGACATAATGCGGTAACATAAATTGGTCATGCAGTTCGGTTCCCCAGCGCACCAAGTCGTGTTTATAGGGTTCGCGCCAGAACCAGGCAATCAATGATCGCAGCAACACAATTTGCACTAGTGACATTTGGGCATGTGGCGGCATTTCAAAAGAACGCAGTTCCAAAATACCCAGTCGGCCGGTTGAGCTATCGGGTGAATAGAGTTTATCAATACAAAACTCGGAACGATGCGTGTTGCCGGTTATATCGGTCAGTAAATGGCGCAGCAAGCGATCAACCAACCAAGGCTCGGGCACTTCGCCTTCGGGTATTTGTTGAAAAGCAATTTCCAGCTCATAGAGTTTTTCGTCCCGACCTTCATCAACGCGAGGGGCTTGACTGGTAGGGCCGATAAACATGCCTGAAAACAAATACGACAAACCGGGATGGTGTTGCCAGTAAGTAATCAGACTGCGCAATAAGTCAGGACGACGCAACAGCGGGCTGTCGGTCGGCATTTCCGCACCCATGGTAATATGATTGCCACCACCCGTTCCGGTATGACGACCATCCTGCATAAATTTTTCAGTGCCCAATCGGGTTAGGTGCGCCTGTTCATAAATGATATGGGTTTTTTCTACCAACTCCGGCCAGGTTTTGGACGGATGAATGTTCACCTCAATGACGCCGGGATCCGGTGTAACCATTAAACGTTCGATACGATAATCACGAGGCGGCTCATAACCCTCCATGACCACCGGCATTGCCAAGTTTTCAGCGGTGGCTTCAATGGCGGCGACCAGTTCCAGATAG
>Ga0208248_1000503_pt1 | contig 11601 bp, 6 predicted proteins | sample CryBogmetaGMA5M_FD_184545 | JGI IMG/M metagenome (GOLD analysis project Ga0208248, IMG submission 184545) | Freshwater microbial communities from Crystal Bog, Wisconsin, USA - MA5M (SPAdes) | ecosystem: Environmental > Aquatic > Freshwater > Lake | place: Crystal Bog, Wisconsin, USA | collected...
CAATGGCACCCCCGATTTTCCGGAGATGCGCGAAGAAGTTTCCCGCGCCCGTGAGCTGGACCAGTTTGCCGGTGACCACGATGCCCAGTTGGGCTTTGTGTTGCGCGCCCGCAATGCCGCCTGGAGTCCCGGTTATGTGCAGCAAAATGCGTCGCGACTGGGGTTTGTGGCGGGTGCGATTCCCGGGCGCATGGTGGTGCCGGCCAGTTCTGCCGGGCTGCCACCGGTGTTGGGTTTGAGTTTTGATGCGCAAGCCGCGCTGGCCGATGACCCGGCCCTGTCGGCCATTCGCGAAGTCAATTTGAGCCTGGATGTGGCCCAGGTCGACCGCAGCGAGCAGGCGTTTATGCGCATGCGCGAGGCCGCCGTGTCGCTGGCCAGCACCATGGACGGGGTGGTGACCGATGACAACGGCACGCTGCTGCCGCCCGAAGCGCTGGACGTGATTGCTGCCGAGTTGGAACACCTGTACGACACGCTGGACCGGCGCGACCTGTCGGCCGGTTCTGCTTTGGCGCGTCGCCTTTTTTCTTGAGTCTCAGCCACGCTTCGTGCGCTTCAAACGGGTTGGTCAGGTCCGCTCAGGGTCACCCGACATTAATTTTCGATAGCTTATGCAAGACTTGTTTTCTTCTCTGACGCCCCTGCCTGATCCCGCGCACGTGGCGCAGCTTCGGCAAACCCTGCACGAGCACGCGCACCGCTATTACGTGGAGGATGCGCCTACGATTCCTGATGCCGAATACGACCGTCTGTTTCAGGAATTGCAGGCGATCGAGGCGCAGCACCCCGAATTGATCACCCCCGATTCCCCGACACAACGGGTCGGTGGTCGCCCGCTGGACCAGTTCGTGAGCGTGCGCCACGCGGTGCCGATGTTGAGCATCCGCACCGAGACCGATACCGAAGCCAGTGGCGCCCAGAATTTTGATGCCCGCGTGCGGCGCGAGTTGGGCTTGGATGAATCGGCGCCCCCGGTGGAGTACGTGGCTGAACCCAAATTTGATGGTTTGGCCATGAGCCTGCGTTACGAGCACGGTGTGCTGGTGCAGGCCGCCACGCGGGGTGACGGTGAAATGGGCGAAGACGTCACCCAAAACATCCGCACCATCGGACAGATTCCGCTGCGTCTCCCCGCCGGTGTGCCCCCCGTGCTGGAAGTGCGGGGCGAAGTCTATATGCGCCGCGACGACTTCGAACGCCTGAACGAACAGCAGCGCGAGCGCGGGCAAAAAACCTTCGTCAACACCCGCAACGCTGCCGCCGGTGCGGTGCGCCAACTCGACCCGACGATTGCGGCCCAGCGGCCCTTGAGTTTCTTTGCCTATGGCTTGGGCGAGATCACGCCAGTGGAGGCCGGTGGCCCTGAGTTTGCCACGCACTATGCGCTGCTGCAAACCCTGAAATTATGGGGTTTTCCGGTTGCAGCCCAGGTATTTATTGCACAAGGTGCTATTGAATTAGTAGCGTATTACAACACCATTGGCGCGCAGCGTGAAGGCCTGGGTTTTGACATTGACGGTGTCGTTTACAAGGTCAACAGCTTGGCGCTGCAACGCCGCATGGGCTTTGTCACGCGTGAGCCGCGCTGGGCGGTGGCGCACAAGTTTCCGGCGCAGGAGCAACAAACACGGGTGCTGGGTATCGACGTGCAGGTCGGGCGCACCGGCAAGCTCACGCCGGTGGCACGCTTGCAATCGGTGTTTGTCGGTGGCGTCAATGTGACCAATGCCACCCTGCACAACCTGTTCGAGTTGCGCCGCAAACGGGTGCGCGTCGGCGACATGGCCATCGTGCGCCGCGCTGGCGATGTGATTCCCGAGGTGGTCGGTGTGGTGCCGGCTGAGCGACCACAGTATGTGCCCAACTTCCGCATGCCGCGCCAGTGTCCGGTGTGCGGCAGCGCGGTGGTGCGCGAAAAAACCGAGGTCAATCACCGCTGCACCGGTGGGTTGTTTTGTGCCGCCCAGCGCAAGCAAGCGATATTGCACTTTGCCCAGCGGCGGGCGGTTGAGGTTGAGGGCTTGGGCGACAAACTGGTTGATCAGCTGGTGGACCGCGATGTGGTCAAGGTTCTGCCCGACTTGTACCGCTTGGGCTTTCGCTCGCAAGCCGAATTACTCAGTCTGACTACGGACCAATTGGCGCAATCCCTGACTGACGACGACAAGCAAAAACTCGCCATGGATTCCTTGAAAGGATTGGACCGTATGGCGGTGCTGTCGGCTCAGAATCTGCTGGATGCGATTGAAAAATCCAAAAAAACTACCTTGCCTCGTTTCTTGTTTGGGCTCGGTATTCGCCACGTCGGTGAGGCCACTGCCAAAGAATTGGCGCGCCATTTTGGCAACCTGGATGCCATCATGAACGCGACCGTCGAGCAACTGCTGCAAGTCAATGATGTCGGCCCGATCGTGGCCTTGAGCCTGCGCACGTTCTTTGACCAGCCGCACAACCGCGAGGTGGTGGAGCAACTGCGCGCCTGTGGCGTAACCTGGCCCGAAGGCCCGCCCGCACTGGTGGCGCCCACGCCCCTGACCGGCAAAACCTTCGTCATCACCGGCACCTTGCCGACCCTGAGTCGCGACGAAGCCAAAGACCTGATCGAAGCAGCTGGCGGCAAAGTGGCCGGATCGGTCAGCAAGAAAACCACTTATGTGGTAGCGGGCACCGAGGCCGGCAGCAAGCTGGCCAAGGCGCTGGAGTTGGGCATTGCCGTGCTGGATGAAACCGGGTTGATGGCCTTGCTGGCCGCCGGTTCATAAGACTTGCCACCTCTAAATCGCTAAACTGCGCTCATGAACCGTCAAACGACACTTAATCTTCTTGCAGAGCACAAGCCCTTTTTGGTCCGCCAGTTTGGGGTCAAAAAATTTGCTTTGTTCGGTTCGACAGCGCGTGACGCTGCGACCGCAGGCAGTGACGTGGACGTGCTTGTCGAGTTCGACGGACCGGCGACGTCTGAGCGTTTTTTTGGGGTCCAGTTTTACCTTGAAGACCATTTGGGTTGTCCGGTCGATTTAGTCACGGATAAAGCACTCCGCCCAGAACTCCGCCCGTTTATCGAGCGGGAAGCTGTGCATGTCTGAATCAACCCCGAATCGCGAATGGCGGTTTTATCTGGATCACATGAAACGAAGTTCGAAAATCGAGTTCTCTCAATGACCATCCGTGACATCCTGAAAATGGGCGACGCGCGTTTGTTGCGCATCGCCCAGCCCGTGACTCAATTCGACAGTGATGAGTTGCATTTTCTGGTCTCCGACCTGCTCGACACCATGCTGGCGGCCGATGGGGCCGGGTTGGCAGCGCCGCAAATTGGCGTCGATTTGCAGATCGTTATTTTTGGCAGCAACGCTCGCAATCCACGTTACCCGGAGGCGCCCATCGTGCCCCAAACGGTGTTGATCAACCCCGTCATCACGCCACTGGGCGAAGCCGAAGACGCCGCCAGGGTGCTTGAAATTGATGACTGGGAAGGCTGCTTGTCGGTGCCGGGTTTGCGCGCTGTGGTGCCGCGATTTGCGCGCATTCGCTACACCGGGTTTGACCAGTATGGCGACCCGATCGACCGCACGGTCGAGGGTTTTCATGCTCGCGTGGTGCAACACGAATGTGATCACCTGATCGGCAAGCTGTACCCGATGCGGGTGCGCGACTTCAGCCGTTTCGGTTTTACCGAGGTTTTCTTTCCCGGTCTGGATCAGCCGAAAGACGACTGATGCTACATTTTTTATAGCTGCTTGCGCTGGTAGATCGGGGCTGGAGCCCTAAAAGGCTTGCAACCCCAAGCGATTTAGGCCAGCGCTTCCAGCAACTCAGTCTCAATCTCGATCTGGGCGCGGTTGTGTTGCAACTCATCGCCCTGAATCAAAAAGGTGTCGTCTACGCGCTCGCCCAGCGTGGCAATTTTGGCCAGTTGCAGGTTGATCTTGTGTTTGGCCAGCACGCGGGCCACGCAGTAAAGCAAACCCACCCGGTCGCTGGCCGAGATATTGAGCAACCAGCGCTGGCCTTTTTCATCCGGGCGCAGCGTGATGCGCGGGGCAATCGGGAAACTCTTGACCCGGCGCGACACGCGACCTTTGCTTGGGGGCGGCAACGGCCCGGTCTGGGCAATGGCCCGGTTCAGTTCGGTCTCCACCATGCTGGTGAGTTCCTGGTAGTGCTCGGGCATGCTTTGGGCGATTACCTGAAAGGTATCGAGCGCATAGCTGTTGTAGGCGGTGTGCACGCGGGCATCCAGAATGCTGAAGCCGCGCTGGTCAAAGTAGCCGCAAATGCGGGCAAACAAGTCGGGCATGTCCGGTGTGTAGACCAGCACCTGCAGGCCTTCGCCCAGCGGTGACAAGCGCGCCCGCACGATCGATTTGCCCGAGTTCACATGGCGCGACAGTTGCCGGGTGTGCCAGGCAATGTCGGCGGCGTCATGGCGCATGAAATAGCCCACATCGACTGTGTCCCACAGAGATTTATGCGCCTCAAATGGCAAGGTGTAGAGCGCCAGCAGCACCAGCGCTTCACGTTTGCGGGCTTCGACTTCGGCGTCGCGGTCAGGCGCTCGGCCACCCAGTGCGCGCAGGGTGGCTCGGTACAGGTCTTCCAGCAGCTTGCCCTTCCAGGCGTTCCAGACTTTGGGACTGGTGCCCCGAATGTCGGCGACGGTCAGCAAATACAAGGCCGTGAGGTTGCGCTCGTTGCCAACGCGTTTGGCAAAGGCCTCAATGATGTCGGGATCGCTCAGGTCTGACTTTTGAGCGACGCGGCTCATAGTCAGATGCTCCTGCACAATGAACTCGATGACGCAGGCATCCTCGCGTGCAATGTCGTGCTGCTTGCAAAAGCGGCGCACTTCAATCACGCCCAATTCAGAGTGATCGCCGCCGCGGCCTTTGGCAATGTCATGAAACAACGCCGCCACGTACAAAATCCAGGGCTTGTCCCAGCCTGAGGCCAGTTGTGAGCAAAACGGGTATTCGTGCGCGTGCTCGGCCAGGAAGAAGCGCCGCACATTGCGCAGCACCATCAAAATGTGCTGGTCCACGGTGTAGACATGAAACAGGTCATGCTGCATCTGGCCCACGATTTTGCGAAACACCCACAGGTAGCGTCCCAGCACCGAGGTCTGGTTCATCAGCCGCATGGCGTGCGTGATGCCGTCGTGCTGGCGCATGATTTTCATGAACGTGGCGCGGTTGACCGGGTCTTTGCGAAACTCGCCATCCATCAGGTCGCGGGCATTGAACAGGGCGCGCAGCGTGCGGGTCGACAAGCCTTTCATGCCTACTGTGGTCTGGTAAACCAGAAAGGTTTCCAGAATGGCGTGCGGCTCGCGCTGGTACAAATCGTCGCTGGCCACCTCAACCATGCCGGCCTTGTCGAAAAACCGCTCATTGATCGGACGGGGCTCATGCGTAGATGGATTGAGCCGCTCTTCGATGTTGAGCAGCAAAATCTGGTTCAACTGGGTCACTGCTTTGGCCGCCCAGTAGTAGCGGCGCATCAGCGCCTCGCTGGGGCGCACAAAGGCGCGTTTGTCAGTGTCGGGTGGTGGGGGTTCAAAGCCAAAAGATTGCGCCACGCTGGTTTGCAGGTCAAACACCAGGCGGTCTTCGCGGCGCTGGGCAATCAGGTGCAACCGGGCGCGAATCAGGCGCATGAGGGCTTCGTTGCGTTTGATTTGCTTGACCTCAAAGGGCGTGGCCAGTCCGCTCTCGGCCAGTGCGTCCCAGTTGTCACCGAAGCCCGCAGCCTTGGCGACCCACAGGATGACCTGCAAATCGCGCAGCCCACCGGGGGATTCTTTGCAGTTGGGTTCCAGCGAATAGGGCGTGTCTTCAAACTTGCTATGGCGCTGGCGCAGCTCCAGGGTCTTGGCGACAAAAAAGGCTTGGGGGTCCATGGCTGCGAAAAACGCTTGCTCAAACGCTGAAAACAGCTCCGCGCTGCCCGTGATCAGTCGGGCTTCCAACAACGATGTCTGCACGGTCACGTCATTGGCCGACTCGTCCAGGCACTCATTAACGGTGCGAACGCTTGAGCCAATCTCCAGCCCTGCATCCCAGCAACTGCCAATAAAACCTTCAATCTGGCTCTTGAGCGCGTCATCGGTTTCGGGCGACTGGTCGTTGGGCAAGAGCACCAACACATCCACGTCCGAGTAGGGAAACAACTCGTGACGACCGAACCCACCCACCGCCACCAAGGCAAACGCAGAGGTGAAACCAGCCTGCTGCCACAGTGTTTTGAGCGTGGCATCGGCCAGCGCGGAGAGTTTGGCCAACGCTTGGCGAACACCCCGGGTGGAGTTGCCACTGGCGCCCAGCGCTTTCAAAAGAGCAGTTTTTTCAGCGCGATAGTGGTTGCGCAAGGCTTGCAGGTCGGTCATAGCAGATAGTGGGAATTATTTGACGAAGGCCGGAATCGCCGGGCCGCCAGCGGACAGCGTCAGCACCTCGTAACCGGTCTCAGTCACCAGCACGGTGTGCTCCCATTGCGCCGAGAGGGAGCGGTCTTTGGTGACGATGGTCCAGCCATCACCCAACTCCTTGATTTCCTTGCGGCCGATGTTGAGCATGGGCTCAATCGTGATCGTCATGCCGGCCTTGAGTTGGCCCAGCGTGCCGGGGCGACCATAGTGCAGCACTTGCGGCTCTTCATGAAACTTCTGGCCAATGCCGTGGCCGCAAAATTCGCGCACCACGCTCAGGCCGTGGCCTTCGGCAAAGGTCTGGATGGCGTAACCCACGTCGCCCAGATAGGCGCCGGCCTTGACCTTGACGATGCCGTGCCACATGGCGTCGTAGGTCAGCGCGCACAGCCGCTTGGCGGCTACGGAGCCTTCGCCCACCACAAACATGCGGCTGGAGTCGCCATGCCAGCCATCCTTGATGACGGTGACATCCACGTTGACGATGTCGCCCTTTTTCAGCGGCTTGTCATTGGGAATGCCGTGGCAGACCTGGTGGTTGATCGAGGTGCAGATCGATTTGGGGTAGGGGTTGTGGCCCGAGGGCGCGTAGTTCAGCGGGGCAGAGATGGCGTGTTGCACGTTGACGGTGTAGTCGTCGGCCAGTTTGTCGAGCTCGTTGGTGGTCACGCCGGGCACGATGAAGGGCGTGAGGTAGTCCAGCAGTTCAGAGGTCAGTCGTCCTGCCACGCGCATGCCTGCAATGCCTTGGGCGTCTTTGTAAGTGATAGTCATGGGCTGAATTATCCCATTGGGCATTCGTGCGGGTGCAGGCGCTTGCGGATGGGCAGTTAAAATGTTGGACTTTGCGGTCAAGCCCAGCCAACGTCTGCGCTTTGAGGCGATCGTCAACCCCGTCAGTACACTCTTCCAGGCCTACACCGTGACCCTGCATATCACCCAAATCGAGGGCGGCAGCGCTCTCAGCAGTTTTCGTATCCAGCAACTTTTGCCGAGCCTGCAAGCCGTCCACGACCGCATCAACGGCGTGGCAGCCCGTTTTGTTCATCTGGTTACCTCGGATGTTGAGCCCGCACTCGCTCTCAAAGACCAGTTGGCCGCCTTGCTCACCTATGGCGACCCGTACACCGGCCCCACCGAGGGTGCGCTGGTGGTGGTGTCGCCGCGTTTTGGCACCGTCTCACCCTGGGCATCCAAAGCCACCGACATTGCCCACAACTGTGGCCTGGCCGTGCGCCGGGTCGAGCGGGTGATTGAATACCGCGTGCTGCTGAAGGCCGGCCTGCTGAGCAAGCCCACGCTGTCGGCCGCGCAACTGGTGCAGATCGGCGATTTGCTGCACGACCGCATGACCGAAAGCGTGATGTTTGAGCGTGCTGCCACCTTGGGTCTGTTCACTGAATTGCAGCCCGCGCCGATGGCGCATGTTGACGTTTTGACCGGTGGCAAAGCGGCGCTGGAAACCGCCAATACCCAGTTTGGATTGGCCCTGGCGGCCGACGAAATTGACTACCTGGTGCAGGCCTTCACGCAACTCCAGCGCAACCCGACCGATGTCGAGTTGATGATGTTCGCGCAGGCCAACAGCGAGCACTGCCGCCACAAAATCTTCAACGCCCAGTTCACCATCGACGGTGTGGCGCAAGACCAAAGCATGTTCGGCATGATCCGCCACACGCACCAGACCAACCCGCAGCACATGCTGGTGGCGTACTCTGACAACGCCTCGGTGATGGAAGGTGTGGAGGTTGAGCGGTTTATAGCAAAATCGACCTCTAGCCACCGTGGAATAAGCGCAAGCAGCTATGAAAAGCAGAGCGCCACCAACCACATTCTGATGAAGGTGGAAACCCATAATCACCCGACCGCCATCTCCCCATTCCCAGGTGCTGCCACCGGTGCCGGCGGCGAGATTCGTGACGAAGGCGCGACCGGTCGTGGCTCCAAACCCAAAGCGGGTTTGACCGGTTTCACCGTGTCCAAAATCAATTGGGGTCAGAGCCAGATTAATCAGGCTGATTCAAAAGAGCCAATTAATGCGAATCTGACCCCCATTAATTATGGCAAACCCGGCCACATCGCCAGTCCGTTGCAGATCATGATCGAGGGCCCCTTGGGTGGCGCGGCGTTCAACAACGAGTTTGGCCGGCCCAATTTGCTCGGTTACTTTCGTGAATACGAGCAGAGCTTGAGCTACACCGTGGCCGATGCCAGCGGTGCGCCAACGGCCAAAGAAGAACAACGCGGCTACCACAAGCCGATCATGATTGCAGGCGGTTTGGGTGTCATCGACTCCACCCAAACCCACAAAATTGAATTCCCCACGGGTAGCTTGCTGATTCAGTTGGGCGGCCCCGGCATGCGCATCGGCATGGGTGGCAGCGCGGCCAGTTCGATGGCGACCGGCGCTAACGCGGCTGAGCTCGACTTTGACTCCGTGCAGCGCGGCAACCCCGAGATTGAGCGCCGGGCGCAAGAGGTCATCAACCATTGCTGGGTGCTCGGCAATGAAGGCGGCCCTGGCGGCAAAGGCAACCCGATTCTGGCGATTCACGATGTGGGCGCGGGCGGTTTGAGCAACGCTTTCCCCGAATTGACCAACGATGCGGGTCGGGGTGCCCGCTTCGATTTGCGTGCCATCAATCTTGAAGAAAGCGGCATGGCGCCGAAAGAAATCTGGTGCAACGAGAGTCAGGAGCGCTACGTTTTGGCGATTGCGCCTGAGTCGCTTGAGTTGTTCAAGGCTTTATGCGAGCGCGAGCGCTGCCCGTTTGCCGTGATTGGTGTGGCAACAGAAGCGCGTCAACTGGAACTGGTCGATGCCGGTCAAGAATCGCCGGTGGATATGCCAATGAACGTGCTCTTGGGCAAGCCGCCCAAAATGCACCGCGACGTGAAAACGGTTGAGCGCACCTTTGCACCCGTCAACCTGACCGGGGTCGAGCTGCAAAAAGCCTGTATCGACGTGCTGTCGAGCCCCACCGTGGCGTCCAAGCGCTTTTTGATCACCATTGGTGATCGCAGCGTGGGCGGCTTTAGCCACCGCGACCAGATGGTCGGCCCGTGGCAAGTGCCGGTGGCTGATTGCGCCGTGACGCTGGCCGATTACCAAGGCTTTGCCGGTGAGGCCATGAGCATGGGCGAGCGCACGCCGCTGGCTACCGTGAACGCGCCGGCGTCTGGCCGCATGGCGGTGGCGGAAGCCATCACCAACTTGCTGGCGGCCCCGTTTGAGTTGTCGCGCGTCAAGCTGTCGGCCAACTGGATGGCCGCTTGCGGCGAGCCCGGTGAAGACGCCGCGCTCTACGCCACGGTGAAAGCCGTCGGTCTGGAGTTGTGCCCGGCGCTGGGAATCTCGATCCCGGTGGGCAAAGATTCACTCTCCATGCGCACGCAGTGGAAAGACGAGGCGGGCGCCAAAAAGGTGACCTCGCCCGTGTCCCTGATCGTGACCGCCTTTGCCACGCTGGCCGATGTTCGCGGCACCTTGACGCCGCAACTCAACGCGCTTGAGGACACCACGCTGGTGCTGATCGACCTGGGACGCGGCCAAAACCGCATGGGCGGTAGCATGCTGGCGCAAACGCTGGGCCAGATGGGCGACGAAGTGCCCGATCTGGACCACCCGCAAGACTTGGTGAATATGGTCAACGCCGTGAACGCCTTGCGCGCCCAGGGTCAAATTTTGGCCTACCACGACCGCAGCGATGGCGGCCTGTTTGCCACCGCGGTCGAGATGGCGTTTGCCGGTCATGTCGGCGTCGCGCTCAATGTGGACATGCTGGTCACCGAGGGCGACGGCATCACCGACAGCCGCGCCGACCACGGCGATAGCAAAAACTGGGCCGGTCAGGTCAGCGCCCGACGCAACGAACTCACGCTCAAAGCCCTGTTCAGCGAAGAACTGGGTGCCGTGCTGCAAGTGCGCACCTCTCAACGTTCTGAAGTGATGCAAACCCTGCGTGCGCATGGCCTGAGCAAATACAGCCACATCGTCGGTAAAACCCGCCCCGCAGATTCGACCATCCAGGCCGGTGTGGGCGAGGTGCAAGTCTGGCGCGACGCCAAAGCGGTGTTCAGCGCCAAGCTGCAAGACCTGCACCAGGTGTGGGATGCCACCAGCTGGAAAATCTGCCAGCAGCGCGACAACCCGGCCTGCGCCGATGCCGAACACGCCGCCGCTGGCGAGCCGTCAGACCCCGGCATGCACGTAAATTTAGTGCCAAATCAGGCTCTAGCCCCCGTATTACCTGCGCAAGAAGCTATTAATTCTGTAGCAAGTCCAGCGCTCATGTTGTCGCGCCCCAAAGTGGCGGTGTTGCGCGAGCAGGGCGTCAACTCGCACGTTGAGATGGCTTACGCCTTCACCGAAGCGGGCTTTGAAGCGTTTGACGTGCACATGACCGACCTGCAAAGTGGCCGCGCCAATCTGGCCGACTTCAAGGGCGTGGTGGCGTGTGGCGGCTTTAGCTACGGCGATACGCTCGGTGCGGGCATTGGCTGGGCGCGCTCCATCACTTTCAACCCCGGTCTTTCCGACCAATTCAAGGACTTCTTTGGTCGCACCGACACCTTTGGGCTGGGCGTGTGCAATGGCTGCCAGATGTTTGCAGAGTTGGCCGACATCATCCCCGGCGCTGAGAGTTGGCCCCGCTTCACCACCAACCAGAGCGAGCGCTTTGAGGCGCGCCTGAGCATGGTCGAAGTGCTGGAATCCCCATCGTTGTTCTTCGCTGGGATGGCCGGCAACCGCTTGCCGATTGCCGTGGCGCACGGAGAGGGCTTTGCCAACTTCAAGTACCGGGGCAACGCCGACAAGGCCATCGCCGCGATGCGTTTCACTGACAACCACGGCGCCGCCACTGAAGCCTATCCGTTCAACCCGAACGGAAGCCCCGGCGGTTTGACGGCGGTGACCACGGCGGACGGCCGCTTCACGGCAATGATGCCGCACCCCGAGCGCGTGTTCCGCAACATCCAGATGAGCTGGACCAATGGCGACCCGGCGGCCTTCAGCGCGTGGATGCAGTTGTGGCACAACGCCCGCAAGTGGGTGGGGTGATTTCAGAACCAGGCAACTATGCAGCCAAGCGAAAATTTGCGAGTTAGAAGTCAGTGGTTTGGACGGGTGCTTTTATGCTGTGCTTGGTTTGAATCTTGCCGTTTACCGG
>Ga0208248_1000506_pt1 | contig 11547 bp, 15 predicted proteins | sample CryBogmetaGMA5M_FD_184545 | JGI IMG/M metagenome (GOLD analysis project Ga0208248, IMG submission 184545) | Freshwater microbial communities from Crystal Bog, Wisconsin, USA - MA5M (SPAdes) | ecosystem: Environmental > Aquatic > Freshwater > Lake | place: Crystal Bog, Wisconsin, USA | collected...
CTGCAGGCGGCTACCGAAGCGGATCTGCTCAATGGCCAGGTAGGCCCGGGCCAGCTCGAGCTCTTCCCCCAGAGTGACGAGGCGGCGCTCCCCCAGACCCAGGCTCCGGCGGAGGAACTCCGACAGGAGGACGCACATCTCCTGGGCCCGGGCGGGGTCCACGGCGGTGAGGGCGGAGATGGAGTTCAGGCTGTTGAAGAGGAAGTGGGGATTCAGCTGGGCCCGCAGGGCCTTCAGCTCGGACTCCTGGGCCAGCAGCTGCAGCTCAGCGCCCCTGCGCTCGGCCTCCAGGGTGCGCGCCTGGGCCAGCAGCAGGTAGCTCAATGCCACGGAGGCCAGGTACAGCAGGATGCCCAGGCCGGTGATCACCGGCAGGGCGGTCCGCACTTTGATGGGCAGGCCGTTCAGGGCTGGGAGCAGGGCCAAGCCCCGGGCCAGCAGCCACGCCAGGCCGGACCAGAGCCCGCCCATGAGGAGGGCGGCGGTGCCCCAGGCTGCGCCACGGTTGGCCAGGCCCTCGGTGCCCTGGCCCAGGGGCAGGGCCCGGCAGAGGGTCCAGGCACTGAGGAAGAGAAAGGCCCCCAGGAGGCAGAGGGGCAGGCTCAGGGCCCCGGCTTCGGCCCAGGTCCAGCCCTGGGTGCGGGCCATGCCCGCCAGCAAGGCGGCGATGGGGAGCCACCCCAGCAGGTAGCTCCCCAGACGGGCCCGGCTGGCCAGGAGGGGGTGCATCAGCTCTTGACCTCGGTGCCACCGAAGAGGATCAGGCCGGTGATGATCAGGCGCGGGCGGGCCTCGCCCCCCTGGGGCCCATGGTGCGTGTTGTCGTTGATGGCGCCGGCGATGGCCGTGGCGCGGGAGACAATCTCCCAGCCCTCGGGGACGCGGATCTCGCCACCCCCGAAGAGCACGAAGACATCGAGACGAGCCTGGCCGCCCTCCAGGGCGCACTGCCGCAGGTCCACCTCGTAGCCGCCGAAGATGGCCGTCAGCTGGCCGCCCTTGAAGGTGGGGGTGGCCACCCGCCGCTTGAAGCCGCCCATGATGGCTGTGCCCTGCAGGAAGTCATCGGAGTGGGACAGCTCCGCCGGGATGCCACGGTTCTGCTTGAGGGCCTTGGTGACGATAAAGATGCCCAGGGCCACGATGAGCAGGGGGCCCAGGGTGACGGAGTGGTCGCCATCCACCAGGGCGATGACCAGGAAGGTGCCCACCACCACCAGCGCCCAGCCGGCGGTGGAGCCGGTGCCTTCCTGCCGCAGCTTGGCGATGCCCATGGCCACCAGGGCCAGGGGCCAGAGGCGCAGGATGGCGTGGGAGTTCACCAGACCGAGGGTGTCGAGGGTCAGGACCAGGCCGACCACGATGATGGCCACGCCCACCACCAGCTTGGGGGTGAAAGCGCTGGCGGGGGTCGGGGTTTCGGGGCTGGTCATGGGGTCACCTGCGGCAAGTCTGGGGTGGTTTCGCATTCACTGGAAGAGGACGTCGGAGCGGTCGCACGGAGAAAGAGGGCCCGGAGGGTGACCACGAGGCCCAGCCACACCAGGGCGAGGGGCCACCAGCGCTCCAGCAGCCCCCAGGGGCCGAACTGGGTGGCGAAGGCGGCCACGCCCAGGGCGAGCCAGACGTGGCCCCGGAGGCTGAGCGGCCCGCCCTGGATGAGGCGCGAGAGCCCGAAAGCTACCAAGGCGGCAGGCCACCACTCCAGCAGCCGCCAGGCTTCATAGAGGCCGAGGTTCTCCAGGAGGAGGATGGCCCCGAGGGCGATGACCACGAGGCCCAGGACCAGCCTGGGGGCGAGGTCGGTGAGAGGGAGGGACCGGCTCATGGGCGCACCTCCTGGGGGCCGCCCGAGGCAAAGGGCACGGCCAGGACCAGGGTGGAAAGCCACAGCAGGCACCAGAGGTAATCGACGAGCCAGGCAGTCTGGGGCATGGGGTTCTCCTTCCACATGCCCAGGCTACGGCTCCCGGGAGAAGCGTTCAGCCCAGGATCGGTGAGTGGTAGCCCAGCACCGGCGAAAGGTCAGCCGAGGGTGCTGCGCACGGTCTCCACCGGCACATCGTGGGCTTCGCCCCAGGCCTGCCAGTGGGCCGAGGTCTGCCCGGCGAAGGCCCGGCGGTACTCCTCGGCGGTGCTCACCTGCAGGAGGGCTTCCAGCTTCTTCTTGAAGTGGGGCTCCAGGGCGGCCACGGCGACCCAGCCATCGGCGGTGGGATAGAGGTTGTACTGGGGCAGACCACCCCCCAGGAGGGCTCCCGGCGCCGTGAGGCCATGGCGCAGGGGGGCAGAGAAGGCTTCGGCGGCCTCCGAGAGGGCCACCGTGGCCTGGCCGGCCCTGCCGGTGCGGGCGCGGTCCAACAGGAGGGCCAGTGCGGCGCTGATGGCCTGCTCAGCCCCGGCCAGATCCGAGAGCAGGGTGCGCGGCAGGGCCGGGGGGGCCACCAGGCCCATGGAGACCTGATAGGTCAGGTCGTGGCCAGCCTCCTCCGCCCGGGGTGCCGGGAAGCCCACAATGGCCACCTGACAGAGGTCGGGGTGGGCTGCTGCGAGGGCCCCAGGATCCAGGCCGAGGCGCACCAGGGCCGAGGGGCGGAAGGAGGTGATGAGCAGGTCCGCCTCAGCCAGCAGTGCGTGCAGGTGGGTCCGGCCTTCCGGGGCCTTGAGGTCCAGCACCACCACGGCTTGGCCCGCTGCCATCTCCCGATACCAGGCCGGGCTGTAGGTGGCCATGGGATCCCCGCTCGGGGGCTCCACCTTGATGACCTCTGCCCCCAGGGCCTGCAGGCGCTGGGCGGCGGCGGGCCCTGGCAGGTTGAGGGCCAGGTTGAGGACGCAGAATCCGTGGAGAGGGCTCATGGATGGCTCCCCCCGATGATAACTCGTCTGCTTGCCGGGCAAGGGAACCTGCTGCGAGAGAGCCATGAAAAATAAATCAAAAATACAAAAATAATCAAAAAATTCTGATATTGTGGCGCTCCATTTCCCTGAAGGGCCCAGACCTGATCGTCCTGCTGCATCCCCGCGCCCGGGGATCGGGCGCTGCAGTTCCTGCTCCTGGAAAGGAGGCCATATGAATGTGCGACTGTTGTCGCTGCTCTGCCTCGGCATGTCCCTGACGGCCGCGGGCGAACCCCAAGCTTGGTCCTGGCCAAAGGTGGTCCGGATGATCATCGAGGATGTTAAGCCCGGCAAGGAGGTGGCTCACCAGCAGAATGAGTTTGCCTGGGCCAAGGCCTACGCTGAGGCCAAGAGCCCCTATCACTTCCTGGGCATGACGCCGGTCTTCGGCGGCAGCCAGGCCTGGTGGGCGGCCTCCTTCATCTCCATGGCCGAGCTGGAGAAGTCCAACGCCCTGACCGAGAAGGACCCCAGCCTGAAATCCAAGGTGGATGCCTGTGCAGCCAAGGATGGGGACTATGTCACCAACTTCTCCATGGCAGCCTATGCCCTGCGCCCCGACCTCAGCCGCGGCCCTGGTGCCATAGCCCCCCGGTTCTACTGGATCTACACCGTCCGAGTCCGCCCCGGCCACGATGGAGAGTTTGATGCTCTGATCCTGGCGCTCAATGGCACCTACGACCGGGCCGGGATCACAGCCCGCTGGGGCGTTTACCAGGCTGTCGCGGGTACCACCAACCCCACCTACATGGTGGTGGTTCCCCTCCGGAGGCTGGCGGATGTCGACACCATTCTTGCTGACGAGGCCAAGTTCGCGCAGACAGCTGGGCCCGAGGGGCTCAAGAGTCTGGCCCGACTGACGGCAGAGAGCACCGGCCGGGAGGAGGCCGTGATCCTGGCAGTGGATCCCAAGCTGAGTTATCCCGATGCCGAGGACCTGGCCATGGATCCGGAGTTCTGGAAGGATTGGCTCCCCAAGGCCGCTCCCAAGGCGAAGGCGCCCAAGGCCAAATAGGGCCCCCTGCGAGAACCGGTGACCGGAGGGAACCGCCTTCCAGTCACCGGTGCCTTGCTAGGGCTTCACGACCCCGTCCACATAGACCCACTTGCCGTTTTCCCTGGCGAAGGTGCTGGTCTCGATGTGCAGGCTTCGGCGGCCCTGGGCCTGCAGGCTGGCGTGGAAGGTGACCACGCCGGTGTCGTCATCCTTGCCACCCTTTTCCTTGCTGACGATCTTGAGGCCCACGCACACCACGGACTTGCAGTACTCCTTCAGCTCGTCGCGGTTCTCCCCAGCGCGCATGGCCTCGGGGCGGGTGTTGATGAGGTAGTCCACCTTGGCCAGCGCATAGGCCGCATAGCGAGAGCGCATGAGCAGCTCCGCCGTGGCTGGCAGCGCCGCCCCAGCATGAAAGGGGCCGCAGCAGCGGTCATAGGGCTTCTTGGAGGCACAGGGGCAGGGTCGGGACATGGGTGTTCCTCTCGGTTAGCCGGGCATTGGGATGTGCAGTCCAATGGCGTCAGCATGCTCGCGGGCGCTCTCGTAGCCGGCGTCGGCGTGGCGGAAGACGCCCATGGCGGGGTCGTTCCAGAGCACCCGGGTGATGCAGCGCTCGGCTCGCTCGGTGCCATCGGCCACGATGACCACGCCGCTGTGCTGGCTGTAGCCCATGCCCACCCCACCGCCGTGGTGGAAGCTCACCCAGGAGGCACCACCGCTGGCTGCTGCCAGGGCATTGAGTAGCGGCCAGTCCGAGACCGCATCACTGCCGTCCTTCATGGCCTCGGTCTCCCGGTTGGGACTGGCCACGCTGCCGCTGTCCAGGTGGTCCCGGCCGATGACGATGGGGGCCTTCACCTGGCCGGTGCGCACCAACTCATTGAACTTGAGGCCGGCCAGGTGGCGCTCCCCGGCGCCGATCCAGCAAATGCGGGCAGGTAGGCCCTGGAAGGCAATCTTGTCATGGGCAGCCTTGAGCCAGCGATGGAGGCCTTCGTTTTCGGGGAACAGCGCCATCATGGCGGCGTCTGTGACGGCGATGTCGGCAGGATCCCCGGAGAGGGCTACCCAGCGGAAGGGGCCGATGCCCTTGCAGAACAGGGGGCGGATGAAGGCGGGTACGAAGCCCGGAAAGGCGAAGGCCTCCTCGCAGCCGGCCCGCTGGGCCTGGGCGCGGAGGTTGTTGCCGTAGTCGAAGGTGACGGCCCCCTGGCGCTGGAAGCCCACCATGGCTTCCACATGGGTGCGCATGGAAGCGAGAGCCCGCTGGACATAGGCCTCGGGCTGCTCTTGGCGCAGCAGGGCGGCCTGCTCCAGGCTGAGGCCCGCCGGGATGTAGCCGTTGTACTCGTCGTGGGCCGAGGTCTGGTCAGTGACCAAGTGGGGCTTCAGGCCCCGCTTCAGGAGCTCTGGCAGCACCTCGGCGGCGTTGCCCAGGAGCCCGATGCTGCGGGCCTCCCGGCGGGCCACGTACCCCTCGACCAGGGCCACGGCCTGCTCCAGATTGTCCGTCCACTCGTCCAGGTAGCGGGTGTCCAGGCGCTTCTGGATGCGGGTCTGGTCGACCTCAACGGCGAGGCAGACCCCGCCGTTCATGGTCACGGCCAGGGGCTGGGCACCGCCCATGCCCCCCAGGCCTGCCGTGAGGGTCCAGGTGCCGGCCAGGGTGCCGTTGAAGTGCTGGCGGGCGGCCTCAGCAAAGGTCTCATAGGTACCCTGGACGATCCCCTGGCTGCCGATGTAGATCCAGCTGCCGGCGGTCATCTGGCCGTACATCATCAGGCCCTTCTGATCGAGCTCGCGAAAGACCTCCCAGGTCGCCCACTTGGGCACCAGGTTGGAGTTGGCGAGGAGCACCCGGGGCGCATCCTCGTGGGTCTTCACCACGCCCACAGGCTTGCCGCTCTGGATCAGCAGGGTCTGATCGTTCTCCAGGTGCTTCAGCTCCTTCACGATGGCGTGGAAGCAGTCCCAGTTGCGGGCTGCCTTCCCCAGGCCGCCGTAGACCACCAGGTCCTCGGGGCGCTCGGCCACCTCTGGGTCCAGGTTGTTCATGAGCATGCGCAGGGCGGCCTCCTGCACCCAGCCCTTGCAGTGCAGGTGGGAGCCCCGGGGGGCGGTGACGACAGGGACGGGTGAGGCGTCGCTCATGGGAAACTCCGGTGGAACGGCCCTAGTCTCCCACGGCCCGCCCCCACTGGCTCAGCGATTGACCAGGGCCTGCTCGCCTAGCGGTGCTCGACCACAGCCTCGGTGCTGAAGCGCACCTTTGGGACACTGGCGTACTTGTCCTCGGCGGCGCGGTAGCCCATGGGGCAGGCACAGATGGTGTGGTACCCCGTGCCAGCTAGGCCCAGGATGGCATCGTACTTGTCCGGCTCCAGGCCCTCGAAGGGGCAGGCATCCACGCCCAGGACGGCGGCGGAGGTCATGAGGTTGCCCAGGGCGATGTAGGCCTGGCGGGCGGACCACTCGGCGATGACCGCATGGCGGGGACCCTTCACCAGGTCACCCACCATGTAGCCCCGGTAGCCGGCCAAGCTCTCGACAGTCACGCCGCGTACCTCGGCGATACGGGCCACGAAGGTGTCGATATAGGCTTCATCGATGTCTTCCTTGGCGGTGAGGATGACGTAGTGGCTGCAGTCTTCCACCTGCGCCTGGTTCCAGGTGGCCGGGCGGAGCTTGGCCTTGAGAGCGGCATCCGTCACCACAATGAACTTCCAGGGCTGAAGGCCATAGCTGGAGGGCGAGAGGACCAGGGCCTCCTCGATGACAGCCCAGTCGGCTGCAGAGATCTTGCGGGTGGTGTCGAACTTCTTGGTGGCATAGCGCCAGTTCAGCTGCTGGAGCAGGCTCGCGCCGGTGAGGGTGGTCATGGGTGCCTCGGAGAAGGTTTAGAGGGAGCGGGAGAGGCGGACGCGGAGCTGTTCGATGGGCATGGAGCCGACGATGCGATCCACCAGCTGCCCCTCTTTGAAGACCAGGAGCGAGGGCATGCTCAGCACCTCGTATTCCTCGGACAGAGGGGTGAAGTCGTCCACGTTGAGCTTGGCAAAGGTGGCCTGGCCCTTGAGCTCGGCGGCGAGCGCCTCGGTCACTGGGGCCAGCTCACGGCAGGGGGCGCACCAGGGGGCCCAGAAGTCCACCACGGTGATGCCTTGGGTGATGGCTCCGGCAAAGGTCTTGTCGGTGAGGTCATGGATGAGGTCGGACATGGGAAGTCTCCTGGGGAGGCTCTCAGGGTAACGGATTCCGGCGACAAACGCCGTCACGACACCTACGGTGGTCTGCAGTGCGTTTGCCCAAGGGGGGTGCAGCCTCAGGGGCGAAGCTGCGCCAGATCGCTTGGGGTATCCAGATCATCCTCACCGGCGGGGAAGGGCAGGGCCGCGGTCTGCTCCCGGAGGAGGATGCCCTTGGCGCCACGATCCCCCGTGAGGGCCAGGAGATCCGGGAAGAGGCGGCGGGGCAGGACGGCGGGGATGCCCACGGTATCGCCATAGGCGCAGGCTGTAGGGTGTTCCGGGGCCAGGGCCGCCAGGGCGAGGAGACGGCGGAGCAGGGGGGCGTTCACGGCTGGCTGGTCCACCGTCAGGAACAGGGCGCCCGGGGCGCCGGCTGGCAGGGCCCGGACGCCGGCCCGGATGGAGCTGGCCATGCCCTCTGCGGCCTCCGGGTTGGGCACCCGGTGAGCCTCGAGGGGACCCGGATCCCAGCCCCCCACCACGGCCAGGATGGGGTCGCAGCCGGCGGCGCGAACGATCCGCACCGCGCGCTGGAGGAGGGTCTCGCCATCCAGGGGCAGGAGGGCCTTGGGTCCGCCCATGCGGGTGCCAGCCCCAGCGGCCAGGATCACCGCTGGCAAGGGGGGTGTCATGCGGCCACGAGGGTCGGGATGAGGCCGGTCACAGGGAGGCGAGACATGGGCATCGAGAGCTCCCTCATGAGACGAGGTTTCAAAGCTACGCTCCGGGCCGGGCTACCGCAACCAGGTTGGCATCCCTCTCGCCATTCTCCCTTGCTGTGTCGGGAGTTTGTCGTGCTGCGACGTGTCTGCCTTTGCCTTGGAATGCTGATGGCGCTTGGGCTTGGGGCCCAGGGGGCGGATCGCCCGGCCCCCCCGGCAACGGCCTCGGAGAAGGAACTGCAGGCTCCCTTGACGCTGGAGGACGGAAAACCGACGCCCGGGCAGGCCGCTGAGCCGGCTCCCTCTGGGCTCCGGACCTTCGGTTCCCTCGTTCTGGTCATCGGCTTGGCGGGGGCCAGCCTCTGGGCCCTGCGGAAGTACGGCCGTCGCCGCCTGCCCGGCGGGGGCGGGGGCCGCCTCAAGGTGGACGAGACCCTGGCCCTGGGCGATCGCCGCTACATCTCCATCCTCCAGGCCGATGGGGAGCGCTTCCTCATCGCCCTGACGCCCCAGAGCATCACCCTTCTGGCCCGCATGGAGCCGGACCTCGACGAGGATGCGGGCGGCTTTGACGAGGCCCTGGGGCGCCAGGTGGACCTGGGTCGGCCGGTGCCGGTCAAGGAGATGGAGGCCCTCCTCCGCCAGGGTGGGGGCGGCCAGTGAGCCGCCGGAGTTGGCTGCTGCCCCTCCTCCTGCTGCTGGCGGGGGTGGCTCTGGCGGCCCAGCCAGCCGGAGGGGCCCTGCCGTCGGTCACGGTGGACTTTGGCAAGTCCCCCTCGGGCCCGGCCCTCAGCTCCAGCCTGCAGGCCATGCTCCTGCTCACGGTGCTCAGCCTGGCCCCCACCATCCTCATGACAGCCACCAGCTTCACCCGCATCGTGGTGGTGATGCACTTTCTGCGGCAGGGCCTGGGGACCCAGCAGACCCCATCCAATCAGGTCCTCATCAGCCTCTCGCTGGTGCTGACCTTCTTTATTATGGCGCCCACGGCCCGGGAGATTAACACCACCGTGCTGCAGCCTCTCCAGCGCAATGAGCTCACCACGGATCAGGCCCTGGACCGCACCGCCGCGCCCATGAAGGTGTTCATGTTGCGCCACACCCGGAAGAAGGACCTCGCCCTCTTCCTGCGCATTGCCAAGGCCCCGGCCCCCAAGACCAAGGCCGATGTGCCCATGGAGTGCCTGCTGCCAGCCTTCCTCATCAGCGAGCTGAAGACCGCCTTTGAGATCGGCTTCATGATCTTCCTGCCCTTCCTGGTGCTGGACATGGTGGTGGCCAGCATCCTGCTGAGCATGGGCATGATGATGCTGCCACCCGTGGTGATCTCCCTGCCCTTCAAGGTGCTGCTCTTCGTGCTGGTGGATGGGTGGTACCTCATCGTTGGGTCCCTGGTGAAGGGGTACACGGGGTGAGGAATGGGCTATCAGCTATCGGCTATCAGCTATTTGGCTGGGGGGGTGAGCTGTGAATGAGTTGTTGATCGCTCAGATCGGGAAGGATGCGCTTCGAACGGCGCTGCTGGTGGCGGGGCCGGCGCTGCTGGTGTCGCTGGTGGTGGGCCTCCTCGTGTCGGTGTTCCAGGTGGTCACCAGCCTGCAGGACCAGACCATCGCCTTTGTCCCCAAGGTCATCGCCGTGATGCTGGTGGTTGCCATCAGCTTTCCCTGGATGCTCCAGGTGATGCTGCGCTTCACCACCCGGATGTTCACGGACTTCAACGCTGTTGTGCGACAGCTGAACTGAAGGCCATGGGACCGGTCCTCAGCAGTCCCGCACTCTGGGCCTATACGGGCGCCAAGGCGGCCCTATGGGTGCTGGTGCTGACCCGCATCACGGGACTGCTGGCGGTTTTTCCGCTCCTGGGTTCGGAGCAGATGCCCCTCTCTGTCCGAGCGGCTCTGGCGGTCATGCTGGCCACGGTGATCCTGCCGGTGCTGCCCGTGACAGCGACCCTGCCCTCGGGGATGCCCGAGATGGCGGCGCTCATGGCTGTGGAGCTGGCTATCGGCCTCCTGCTGGGCACGGTGGTGGCCTGGATCCTGGAGGCAGTCTCCTTCGCCGGCAGCCTCATGGACATCCAGATGGGCTTCTCCTTTGTCCAGTTCCTGGACCCCGCCACGTCCCAGACCAGCTCCGTGTCCAGCTCCCTCATGCTGCAGGTCGCCGCCCTCCTGATCTTCGTCACAGGCCTACACCACCAGATGATCCTGGCCCTGGTGGACAGCTACCGCATCGCCCCCATCGGTCACGGCATCCCCCTCCAGGTGTTGGGACTGGTGACGCTCACGGGTCAGATGCTGGCCAAGGGCTTTCAGCTGGCCTTCCCTGTGCTGGCCCTCCTCTTCCTCATGGACCTCATCCTGGGCATCTCCGGCAAGTTCATGCCTCAGCTGCAGCTCCTCCAGCTCAGCTTCCCCCTCAAGATCGCCCTGGGCCTCATGCTGCTGGGCCTCATCCTCCGGGAGCTGAGCGGCTGGCTGGCCCCGCTCTTTGCCATGGCCCCCCGCTTTGCCCTGAAGCTCCTGGGGGGCTGACCCGGCCCCCTGACTCTCCTGGACCCCCACCCCGATGGCCAACGACCCCGGCAAGACCGAGAAAGCCACTCCCAAGCGGCGCGAAAAAGCCCGGGAGGAGGGGTCTGTCCCGAAGAGCGCGGACTTCGACGGAGCCATCCTCCTGTGGGGGAATTTCTTCCTCTTTCTGGGCCTGGGCGGGGCCACCGTCAGCCTGATGGCCCAGACGGTCCGCCACTTCCTGCAGCGGGCCCAGCCCGGTGCGCTGGCGGAGGCGGGGCAGGTCACCCTGCTGGGGGACGTGATGATGATTCTGGGGCGCCTGCTGCTCCCCTTCCTGGCGCTCAACCTGCTGGTGGCGCTGGCGGGTGGGTTCGCCCAGCGAGGCTTCTCCTTCAGCACCAAGCCGCTGGTCCCCAAGTTCGACCGCCTGAACCCGGTCCAGGGCTTCAAGAAGATCTTCGCCGCCAAGGCCCTGGTGGACCTCGTCAAGAGCCTGGCCAAGTTCGTCCTGCTGGCCTCCGTGGCCTACCTGGTGATGGCCCCCCGCATCCCCCTCCTCCTGGCCACCCTCAAGCTCCCCCTGGGCCAGTCCCTCAGCATCTTTCAGACCACGGTGTTCGTGCTCTACCGGGACGTGATGGTGGCCATGCTCATCCTGGCCCTGCTCGACTTCGCCTGGCAGCGCCACAGCTTCGAGGAGGGCATCAAGATGACCAAGCAGGAGGTCAAGGACGAGATGAAGGATGCGGACGGCAACCCGGAGGTCAAGCAGCGCCAGAAGGCCCTCATGCAGGCGGCAGCCCGGCGCCGGATGCTGGCGGAGGTCAGCAAGGCCACAGTGGTGGTGACCAACCCCACCCACGTCGCCATCGCCCTCCGGTATGACGAGGGCACCGCCGCCCCAGTCTGTGTGGCCAAGGGACTGGACCATCTGGCTCTCAAGATCCGCGAGCGGGCCCGGGAAGCCGGCATTCCCACCCTGGAGCGGCCGGAGCTGGCCCGGGCCCTCTACCGGGTGGTGGAGTTGGAGAAGCCCATTCCCAAGGACCTCTACCAGGCCGTGGCGCAGGTGCTGGCCTTCGTCTATCGGCTGCGGGGTGCGGCATGATGGCCTCGGGGCCACGAAATGTTCCGGGCTGGAGTTCTCCGGCGCATGTACCGAAAGGGTATTGTCAGGCTATCCCGAGGACTCCTTGACCCGCCCCATTGTGCCACCC
>Ga0208248_1000512_pt1 | contig 11486 bp, 9 predicted proteins | sample CryBogmetaGMA5M_FD_184545 | JGI IMG/M metagenome (GOLD analysis project Ga0208248, IMG submission 184545) | Freshwater microbial communities from Crystal Bog, Wisconsin, USA - MA5M (SPAdes) | ecosystem: Environmental > Aquatic > Freshwater > Lake | place: Crystal Bog, Wisconsin, USA | collected...
ACTTTCCAGTGAGTAACGCCCGCTGGAATAAGGTTCTGGTTGGACATCAGCCGATCCCAGGTTTTAACCAGACTGTCTTCAAAATCCTGTCCGACAAAATAACGGACAGTCACCATCGCCGCGCCGGGTTTGGAGATGGAATAGACATATTCCACACCTTCAATTTGTTTGAGCAAAACCTCTAGCGGCGTAGCCACCAGCTTTTCAACTTCCTCGCTGGAAGCGCCCGGATATTCAATCAGCACATCCATAACCGGCACGACAATCTGCGGGTCTTCTTCACGCGGTGTGAGCGTGAGTGCAGCAGCGCCAGCCAATAGTGAAATTATCAGAAATAAAATGGATAGCTGTGAGGTGGTAAAAATTTCGACAATTTTGGTCGTCAAGCCACGTTTGGGCTTTTGATTTTGCAACTCGTCCATTAGTGCGCCTGCTGAGGGTTGACTATGACGGTTTCACCGGCCTGCAAACCGGAAATAACTTCAATCTGGTCACCAAAAATTTTGGCGGTTCTGATATGACGCATAAGCTGCCTGCCTTCTGACAAGACCTTAACCACTTCCAGTTGACCAATATGTTCCACTGCGCTGACGGGGATTAATAAGGCGTCGTGTTGATCACACGCTTGTTCCAACCAACCAAAATATCCCGGTTGCAAACCGGCCATAGCCGGCAGTGCGACTTTAATCAACTGGGTGCGGGTTTGCGAATCAACGTCAGGACTGATCTCGTCAATTTGAGCGGCGACGGTTTGTCCCAAGGTATCAATACGCACAATAACGTCCATACCCGTGTGATAACGTCCGGCACAAGTGGTCGGCACATCGGCTTCAAGCCTTAATCCTTGGGGTGTTTGCAAAGAGACCACAGGAACGCCGGGCAGTCCCATGTCACCTGGCTCTTTAAGACGCTTGACAACAATGCCGTCAAACGGTGCCAGTAATAGCGTATCAGCCAAATGAGTTCTGATTTCATTCACCGTACTGGTTGCCTGACTGACACCCGCTTGCGCCTCTTTTGCCCGTGCCAGCACGGCATCAAAATTTTCGCGGGTCGCCGCCTCCTTACTGTACAAGCTTTGGGTGCGTTGTTCGTCTGCTTTGGCTCGGGTGGCTTGCGCGGTGACACCGGACAGTGCCGCAAGAGCGGCCTGCTCCTGCGCCCTAATTTCACGCTCATCCAAACGGGCAATCACATCGCCCTTTTTAACTTTGTCACTGGCATGAACTTTAATCTCAATAATGCGAGCCGTCATTTTAGGGGCTATATTAGCAACGGTTCTTGACCTTACCGTACCCGGCCAGGTAAGAATATCGTCAACCTGCTTTTTTTCAACCTGTACCGTGTCACTTTTCGGTGTGTTTGAATCGCTGGCCAACGGGCTTAAACCGGGGGAAACTTTGCTGACAAAAGTGCCTTGCATATAAAGCAGTAACAAAATCAAGGCGACAACGGCAGCGGCAATACTGATCATTTTATGACTATTTTTGTGTTCGGGTTGTGACATGAGAACTCCTGTATCTTGGATAAATCATTGGGTCCACGAAAAGCACGAAAGACACGAAAAAAAACAACATATAGACTTTCAGATATTAAATTTCCAATTTACGTTGCTGTAAGATCATACAGATAACATCCCTTGAAAGCATGGTATCTGTCGACATAGAAATTATTTATCTGAAAGTGTATAACTTATTTTTGATAACGGCTCGGTAGCTGAAAAAACGAAATAAACATTGTCATCCGTATTCCATTTTAAAATTTGCCCTGCCAAGTAGTTATCGTTTTTGAGCTATTCCCCTTTAAAAATTTTCGTGCTTTTCGTGTCTTTCGTGGACAATTTGCTGTTATTTCCAGTCGCCGACAGCTTTTTTTAATGCAGCTTCAGCACTCAGGGCATCGTAATGCGCTGCGATGGTGTTGGATTGTGCTTTATTTCTGGCGACTTCCGATTCGATATAACGGGTGACCGTGACTATTTCAGCGCGTCTTTCCTCATTAACCAGTCTTAAGGCTTCGTCGGCAGCCAGTACCGAGACTTCCGTAACACGCAAACGCGCCAAACCTTCTTCAAGTTTTAAATAAGCAATTTTTACTTCTTGCTCAATGGCCAGCTTGGTTTTTCGTTCTGTTTCGCGCGCTTCTGCGGCTTTTCTTTCTGCGGCACTCACCCGTTGTTGGGTGTTAAACCCTGAAAACAAATCCATTTCGACGGTAACGCCAGCGGTGACATTGTCTTTGCTACTGGAAAATCCCGGATTTTGGCTGTTTTGTCCATAACTGACATACGCATCTGCTTTGGGTAAATAAGCGCCTTGCTCGCTTTTTAACTTGCGCAAACTGATTTCTACCTGATTGGCTGCGGCCTTAACTTCCGGGCGCTGTGCCATTGCTTGATCGAGCAAGTCGTTAAACGATGCCGTCAACTTGGGTTTGGTTAATATGGATGATGACGGCGCGACAGTAAACGCCTGATAACTTGATAGGCCGAGCAAGTTGGCAATGTTGGTTTTGGATATCTCAATGCCGTTGGCGGCTCTGATTTGGGCATCCTGCGCTTCAGCCAACTTCACTTCCAGTGACAATACATCTGATTTAAGGACGGTTCCGGCATCGTACTTTAGTTTGGTTTGATTGAGCTCGCTGGTAATGGCGGAAATGGAATCCTGAGCGACTTTTTGCGCCTCTATGGACGCTAAATAAGCATAATACGAAGCCGTTACCGCTTCAATCAAGGCATTATGGACTGTTGAACGCTCAAACTCAGCCGCGTCTATACCCAGCTCTGCCGCTTTACTGTTTTGATAATCCTGTCCGCCACGAAAGAGAGACAGTTTTCCTATAATTTCAGGCCGAAAATTTTGCCGGTAACCCGGATTATTAATAGTATTGATATTATTGGGTTCGAAAGCCCTTTGCGACACAATCATCGAAAAAACCTGAGCTGGATTGTTGGATGTTTCATAGCCCACTCGGGCAGTTACTTGCGGGTAAAACGCAGAGAGCGCGACACCTAATTGGGCTTGAGCCTGATTGATACGTTCGATGGCAATTTGCAGATCAGGATTATTGGCTATCGCATAATCAATCGCCTGATCCAGCGTATAAGATTGGGTGGTTAATTTTTCCGGCGCCGCTTTATTGGCAGTATTTTTCGCAATCGTTTCGGCGACGACTGAAAAACTCGCCAACATCAGTACCGGCAATAAACCAAGCACCAAACTGTTTTTAATTGTTTTAAGCATAATCTTCACGTAAGTGTGTCAGGAATAGACAAAAGTCTTCCAACAATTTTATTCACCACGAAGGACGCGAAGGAATAAGCTTTTCTTCGTGTTCTTCGTGGTGAAAATTTACAGATGCTTTGGTGTGTTGGGTTACGCTATCGCTAACCCAACCTACAACTGTAATCAGAAAGCACAACCCGGCTTAACACCCAACTTTTTAAGCACTATTGCCATGGGACAAAACCCCGTAAATGCTGATTGCAACAAATTGGCCCCAACAAAGGCGGTAAACCATAACCAGTTTTCAGAATGAAAATGCGCCAGTAACAAACTAATCAGGATAAAACTGCCGGCAACGGCAAATACTATTCTATCGATACTCATTTTAATGACCTTTTATCCGAACTACGCCCAATAATTTGAGCATTAGCTTTTCATAATAGGGTTCACTAATGCCTTTTCTTACTTTGCGCATAAAGTATTTCTCGAACCCGATTTTAGCCAAATGCACCCATTTACCTTCCGCCGACCAAGTTGTGTTGCGCGGAGGAATTTGCGGCATAGCCAGAAAAGCGACGCCGGAATCACCAAAATCAGCCAGACATAAAGCATTCCAAGTTGCTACGTGTGTTGGCTCTTTACCCGCCAGTTCATCGGCAATATTATGGGCGGTGGTCGTCACCATCGATTCAATCATATAACCGGTTTTTGGCACCCCGACCGGCACGGGTGTCTTTTCAAGCGGGGGAATAGCAATGCAAACACCGACCGAATAAATGTTTTTAAAGGTGCTATTACGCTGATGATCATCCACCAACACAAAGCCGCGTGGATTAACCAATCCTTCAACATTACGTACGGCATCAACACCGGTAAATGCCGGTAACATCATGGAATGCTTAAAAGGCAGCTCATGTTTTTTCTTGTCATTACCGTCCTCGTCAACCTCCGTCACAAACATCATGCCGGGTTCAACCTTGTCTACCTTGGCATTGGTTATCCATTTGATAGACTTTTCACGCAAGGCGCTTTCCATCAGACCTTTGGTATCGCCAACACCGCCCAAGCCTAAATGTCCGATGTAGGGTTCCGAGGTAACAAAAGTCATCGGTACTTTATCCCGTACTTTTTTGTTACGTAATTCCGTTTCAAGAATCATCAAATATTCATACGCAGGGCCATAACAAGAGGCACCCTGAACCGCACCGATAACAATCGGCCCGGGATTTTCCATAAATTTATCCCAATCTTCGGCAGCTACGGCGGCATGATCCACATGGCAGACGGATGAGGTATACCCATTCGGCCCTAAACCGGGAATTTCATCAAAGGCCAAGCGCGGCCCTGTAGCAATAATCAGAAAGTCGTAGGCAACCTCGGAACCATCAACCAGCTCAACTTTACTGTTAACCGGATCCACTTTTTCTGCCGCTTTTTGAATGAATTCAATGCCTTTCTTTTTCATCACCGGTGCCAACTCAATCTTTAAGTCTTCCGGTGTTCGCCATCGGGGTGGAACCCAAGGATTTGATGGCACAAAATGAAAAGTCGGGCTATCGGAAATCACAATAACATCGTGCTTTTTCCCTACCGTCTCTTTCATTTCATAAGCCATGGGTACACCGCCAATGCCTGCACCTAAAATTACAATACGAGCCATGATACTCTCCTCATTATTAGTTTATTGTGGGTCTTGCGTGTTTTCAATTGACTTTTAGTCGCTTAAAAATCCCGTTAAAGTGAACCGGTGCAACCACTGAACAACGAAAAAGAAAAAATCATTAGCCCATAATTGATCAGACAACAGCACCGAAAAACAAAAAATCATATTAGCGTTAGATAATATTGCTAGACAATAGCATATTTTAATCTTAGGATACAAGACTAATTATTTAAGGGCAACCTCAATCAAAAACGGTTTGCTAATTATAATTTAAAGCTAAAGACAAGGTATTTTGTTTAGCTTGTATCTTGTCTCGTTTATTTCACTACTGACTACAGAACTACAACCCATAGGTGAAGCAATGATTTCAGAAACCGTGGTTAATTTATCCCGCTGGCAGTTTGCAGCAACCTCTTTATATCATTTTCTATTTGTTCCATTGACCTTAGGCTTATCGTTTTTACTGGCCATTATGGAATCGACCTACGTTATGACCGGCAAAGAAATTTACAAGGATATGACCCAGTTCTGGGGGAAATTATTCGGGATCAATTTTGCGCTGGGTGTGACCACCGGCTTGACGATGGAATTTCAATTCGGCATGAACTGGTCTTATTTCTCGCATTATGTCGGTGATATTTTTGGCGCTCCGTTAGCCATTGAGGGCTTAATGGCGTTTTTTCTGGAGTCTACCTTTGTCGGCCTGTTTTTCTTTGGCTGGGATAAATTGGGCAAAGGCCAGCATTTGTTGGTGACCTGGCTGGTGGCTTTAGGAACCAACCTGTCCGCGTTATGGATTTTGATCGCTAACGGTTGGATGCAAAATCCGGTCGGTGCAGATTTTAATTATGAAACCATGCGTATGGAACTTTCCAGCTTTGGCTCGCTGTTATTTAACCCGTCCGCCCAGGTTAAATTTGTTCATACCGTTGCCGCCGGCTACACCACCGCGTCTGCTTTTGTGCTGGGTATCAGCGCTTATTACATGCTGAAAGGTCGTGACGCCGCTTTTGCACAGCGTTCTTATACCATTGCCGCCGGGTTTGGTCTGGCCGCCATCCTGTCAGTTATTGTCTTGGGTGATGAAAGTGGCTACACCGATGGCGAAGTACAAAAAGCCAAACTCGCGGCGATTGAAGCGGAATGGCACACAGAAGCACCACCGGCCGCCTTTACCGTCATTGGTATTCCTGACCAGGAAACCATGGAAACACGTTATGCCTTAAAAATACCGTGGGTGCTGGGCTTGATTGGTACGCGCTCTATTGATGAACCGATTACCGGATTAACAGAAATTCTGGAAAAAAACCGTTTGCGGGTACGTGAAGGCATAAAAGCTTACACCGCATTACAAACATTAAGAACCGGTAACCGGAATGCCAATACGCTCGCAGAATTTGACCGCTACAAGCAGGATCTGGGTTACGGCTTGTTACTCAAGCGCTATACGGAAAATATTGCCGATGCCACTGATCAACAAATTGAACAGGCCGCGCAATCATCACTACCCCGAGTCGTGCCGTTATTCTGGACTTTTCGGATCATGGTCATTTGCGGCTTTATTATGCTGGGGATATTTGTTATGGCCGTCATTGCCAGTTCAATTCGTAAATGCCGACAGACCTGGTTATTACGTGCCAGTCTTTTGATGATGCCTTTGCCCTGGATTGCCTGTGAAATGGGCTGGTTTGTCGCCGAGTTTGGCCGGCAACCTTGGACCATTGCAGAAATTTTACCGACATTTTTAAGCGCATCGTCCTTAACCGAACTGGATTTATACCTCAGTCTGGCAGGCTATATCGGTTTATATACGGTATTTTTGGTTATCGAAGTATTCTTGATGCTTAAGTTTATTAAGTTAGGGCCCAGCAGCCTGCATAAAGGTCGCTATCATTTTGAAATTGCTTCAGGAGTAACACCATGATTTTTGATTATGAAACCATGCGCTTAATCTGGTGGGCTTTATTAGGCGCTTTATTGATTGGCTTTGCCATTACCGACGGCTTTGACTTGGGCGTCGCCATCTTGTTACCTTTTTTAGGCAAAAATGATAGCGAGCGCCGCGTCATTATTAATGCCATAGGCGCTACTTGGGAAGGCAATCAGGTTTGGTTTGTAACGGCTGGCGGCGCTTTGTTTGCGGCTTGGCCGATGGCTTATTCCGTGGCATTTTCAGGATTTTATTTTGCTTTGCTGTTAACCTTGTTTGCGTTATTTTTAAGGCCGATAGGCTTTGATTATCGCAGTAAATTACCCAGTCAAAAATGGCGCAGTAATTGGGACATTGCCTTGTTTGTCGGTGGACTTGTGCCTGCGTTAATCTTTGGCGTGGCCTTTGGCAATTTATTAAAAGGGGTGCCGTTTTATTTTGATAATGATATGCGTATTTTTTATACCGGTTCATTCTGGGCATTATTAAACCCTTTCTCACTGGCGGCAGGAGTGGTGAGTTTATCGATGCTCATTATGCACGGTGCGGTATTTTTACAAATCAAGACGGTGGGCGACATTAATCAGCGATGTAAAACCGTAGTTCTTGTTTTTGCATCAATAACGCTCATTATTTTTGCTCTCGCCGGTGTCTGGGTAGCCAATATTGATGGTTACCATATCAGCACCGAAGTTTTACCCAATGCCCCATCCAACCCGCTCGCTAAAATAGTTTATAAAGAGCCGGGCTTATGGCTGGCTAATTATGCGCGTTTCCCTGTGCTATGGATCGTACCCGGATTGGCTTTTATTGCTGGCGCGGCAACCATCCTGCTATCAAAAATTGAGCGACCCGGACTGGCTTTTATCACCAGCTCTTTAACATTGACTTCCGTTATTTTAACCGCTGGCGTGTCCCTGTTTCCTTTTCTGATACCGTCAAGTTCGGCCATGAACAGTTCTTTAACCGTGTGGGATGCCAGTTCCAGTCTTGCCACACTAAAAATCATGTTCTGGGTGACATTGGTTTTTTTACCCATTGTTGTTGCTTACACCACTTGGGCGTTTCGTGTGTTGCGCGGCAAAATAACGCTGGAACACATTCATCAGAACGATCACACGGCTTATTAGGAGACTGTTATGTGGTATTTTACCTGGATACTTGGGATATTACTGGCCTGCTCATTAGGCATTATGAACGTGCTTAGACTGGAGGCTCAGGAAACATGGGATAAAGAACATATTGCTTTAGACCCGTTAACCCGGTTAATGACCAAAGACACCATGCTGAGCCGTTTACAGGAAAAAGTTGAAAATTCCAAACGCAACGGCTTTCCTTTTTCTGTTCTTTTTATCAGCTTAAAAGATTTTAAAGCCCAAAATAATATAGCGGCTTATGAAATGGATGCGATATTACGTAACGTGGTCGATTGTTTTAAAGAAGACATTCGAGTCGGCGTTGATATTGCGGCAAGAATGGATGAACAGGATTTTATTATTGCCATGCCCGGCTCTCCCTTAAAAAAAGCGGAAGAAATTGCGCTACGGGTTAAAAATGCAATAGCAGAACGTGTAAAAGCACCTCAAAGCTTAGTTGTTAAAGTAACCACCGGCGTTGCGGAATACTCCGCTTTATCTGAACAATTAGCCACTACCGCGCATGAAGTGGATAAATTGATCAGCATTGCCACAGCAAAAAGTGGCTGATAATTGCATCGTATACGTAGTCAACACGGCATGAATTAAGACTCACCGCCCTCTCCTACCGCGAGAGGGCGGGGTGAGGTCTTCCAAGTAAGCGCCCGATTTCAGGTTAAACCAACTGAAGAATTATCGATGCAAAATAAAACCGTTCTTATTCATAAAATTGGCGATATCCTGGTAGACAGCTTTCACTATCTGGCCTTATTTGGCATAGGCGCTACCATAGTATGGTCTGCGGTTCATGAATATATCGTGATGATGAAATCAGGACATGCCACCCTGGAAGAGATACTGTTACTATTTATCTATCTTGAATTAGGCGCGATGGTGGGTACTTATTTTAAAACACGTCGGTTGCCCGTACAGTTTCTAATTTATATCGCCATTACTGCGTTATCACGCCATTTAGTGATTGATGTCCAAAAAGTAGCCGATAGTTTCCATCTTTATTTACTACTGAGCATAACCGTAGCCATTGCCCTGCTCAGTGTTGCCATATTAATCTTGTCTTACACCGCCAAAAATTACGGCTGCCCGGAAGACAATGACCTTAAAGACAAAAAATAACAGGCGTTAATCGCTACGCCTAAAGCGCCTGCTGTTGTTATCGTCATCACACCAAAATCCGTGCACGTGAATACAAAAACCACTTCCATTTTTACGCAACGACTGCCTTCAGCATTGATGTTTTCCCCACCATAATATCCACCGCTTTCAACAGCCTTTTAAAAACAGATTGTTGGAGATAAGGAATATTATGTTTTTTACACAAGGCAATCACTTGTGGCTGCACTTTTTGATATTGACTTAAGGGCATATCCGGCCACAAATGATGCTCGACTTGATAATTCAACCAGCCATAAAAAAAGTTATTCAAATTAGAACCTGTTGGATAATTCACTGATCCTAAAATTTGCCGCAGATAAAATTCGCCTTTGCCTTTGGCTTTTTCATCAAACATCATCACATCATCTCCGGCATGATTGGGAATCATTACCAAAAAACTGTGCATATTGGTGAAAATTTCCGCCAAAATTGAATTAATTAATACGCTGATAACAGCAAAACTTCCCAAGGGGAAAAACAGCAAAGGCAACAACACAAAGCGATAAGCCGTGTAAGGCAAAATACTATGCAGCCATAATCCACGACCCTGTTGGGTAAATAAACTCCACGCCCCAAGGCGGGTCATCACAGGTTCGGGCTCACCCTGCTGTCTGGCAGAATTTAAACATAATTCCTTATGGGTCCTGGGCGTGTAATAGACAATCTTCCATATCCCCGAAAAAAGCGCCACAATGACATAACGTTGCCACATCGGCAGATTTGATTCCCTTAGCCACTGCATATTATGTTGCGCATTATTGGGGTCGATTTTTTCACCCAAGCTGTAATGATGCAGTTTGTCATGTTCATGATGCCAACCCGCAGGGGTCATCCAGTCAGGCCAATCCAAAAATCGTCGCCAGCCTTGTGCAAATTTCTTGCTGGTATAATTGGCGTTTACCCCTTTAATTTTGTTGTAGGCTCTATGACTAATGGGATGCCCTACTTGTGTCCAACGGGTGAAGCTACCTTGACTGATTAACAGCGCAGAAACGGGATTGGGGAAAATCCAGGCAGTACCATAGCCGATGAGGGAACAAATTTTTCCCCAGCGTTCCATTCTTGTTAAATGCTTAAAATCTTCAATGCTGATATTGGCTAAAGCTTGTTGGTGAATTTCGCTAATGTCTTTGGCTAATTGCCCGCGATCAACCGACTGATAACTGTCTAAACTCAAAACGTGTGGCCCCTTGTAAGTGCACTGGTGGGAAGTTGAAAAACTTCGCTGGTACGGTAAATCTGAAATAATTAAAAAAACAACACAGAATAAGCCTTTAATGGTTATTTTTCAAATGATATTATCGCCCCCGCCTCTCTATGGCACTGTTCACAGCTAATAATTTATACTTTTATATTCAACAAGATGCTTTACCGAGCTACTAACAGGCAAGGTAACTGGCAACAAATAACATCCGCCAAGTTTCGCAATACTAACGCTTAGTTGAGTAGTAGGGTTCGCATCGCGCAAATAAAGCCGATTAGTGGATGCGGTTTTAGGTGCGCGATGCGCACCCTACCACTGATCCCTGTTATTGCGTTACTCTTGAGCGTCTCTTTGCAAGGACAGACTAATGCAGCCCTGCGCTTGTTCACTATAAAAATCTGCGCTTATCCATAAATCACCGACAGCGGCCAGCTTGCCATCCAGATAAATCAAAGGGATTGCGTCTCTTTCCCACGGTGGAATACCGGCTTCCTGAAACAGGTTTTTTAGGGAATGATGACCTTTACGCTTTGGCAAGCTCATTTTTTCCCCGCCACTGCGGGCCTTTACACTAATTATTGCCTTTTGCCACTGCTCGCAACTTATCCCCGTCGATGACGGCACCCAAAACAAGCGTTGATGAGTTGATATTCTGAGTGAGGTTTGTCCGACTGACCAGATACTTTCCCTGATTATTTCAGGTGCGGTTGCTTTAAGGCAATACAACTTATCCCGATAACGGCGCACACAATAACCCTGACCTGATAATACCGGATCAGCATCTTCCCTTGCCGAAATAACCTCAGACTGTAACCGTTCAATAACCGCTTGCGCAGGCATTTTTAAGTTGAGTACCCGAAACCATTCCCTGATGATCAGCGCTTGTTGGATGTTGTTACCTAATTTTAACTGACTGATGCAAAGCGTCTGGTCGGCACCATTAAAAACCCCACGGAATAATGCTTCAGCATGTTCCGAGACTACAAGCTGTGCATCTGCACAATGCCTGGCTGAACGCGCTACCGTTTTATCACACGCGGGCCAACGCTGCTTTAATAAGGGCAATACCGCATTGCGTAGAAAATTGCGATCGTAATCGTTACTAAGATTACTGGGATCATAGACCCAGCTTAACGCGTGTTCTTGCGCATAA
>Ga0208248_1000513_pt1 | contig 11485 bp, 11 predicted proteins | sample CryBogmetaGMA5M_FD_184545 | JGI IMG/M metagenome (GOLD analysis project Ga0208248, IMG submission 184545) | Freshwater microbial communities from Crystal Bog, Wisconsin, USA - MA5M (SPAdes) | ecosystem: Environmental > Aquatic > Freshwater > Lake | place: Crystal Bog, Wisconsin, USA | collected...
CCGATGACCGCACACATCCACACCACCCCACTCGCCAGCGTTTACAAATGGGTCTTTGACCCTGAGTACAAGCACGGCTACCAACAAACGGTCGAACGCACCCTTGCCTTCTTGATCGTAGCCAGCGTGCTTGCGGTATTACTTGAAAACACACCCGAGATCTATACCGGACACACCCTTTGGTTTCATTGGTTTGACGTGGTCACGGTGGGCATCTTCACCGCCGAGTACGTGATGCGCGTGGCCACCGCGCACCTGAACCCCGACTTTTCAGACAAAAGCTTTCCCCGCCTACGCTACGCCTTCAGCTTTTACGCCTTGGTTGACTTGGTGGCCATTGCTCCGTTCTACTTCGCACGCTTTGTCGATGTCGACGTTGAAATGCTGCGCGTGCTCCGGGTGCTTCGACTGGCGCGAATGTTCAAACTCTCGCGCCAACTGATTCCTGCATGGCATGAGTTTCAGACACTCAATGAAGGTCGCAGTTTCCGCGCCAAAGTCTTTGCCTTGTTAGAACCCACGGGCCACTCCGGTCGCTTGCACGCCTACCTCGACAACTTCATCGTGTTCTGGGTGGCGCTCTCCATCACCTGTGTGATTTTTGAAACTGTGGCATCTGTGCGCACTTTGTTCGCGGTCGAATTTCAAGTCATCGACATGATGGCCTTCACCCTCTTCACCATCGAATACATCGCCCGCGTTTACTCGGCCCCCGAAAACCCCAAATACAAACATCTGCATATGCCGCACTGGGCACATGTGCGATCAGGCTCGGCCATCATCGACTTATTGGCCATCTTGCCATTTGTGTTGGAGAGCCTCTTCAGCCAACACCTCGACTTGCGATTCTTACGGGTGTTCCGCTTGATCCGGATGCTCAAACTAACCCGCTACACCTCGGCCCTCGAGACACTCTACAAAGTTGTGCTGCGTGAATGGCAAGTCATCTTTGCCTCGGTTTTTGTGATGATGCTGTTGGTCGTACTCACCGCCAGCTTGGGTTTTTTGTTCGAACACGAAGCACAACCCGACAAGTTTGAGAACATCCCGCAGTCCATCTACTGGGCGGTGGTCACACTGGCCTCGGTTGGCTATGGTGACATCTCGCCCATCACGCCCATGGGCCGTGCGCTCACCGTGGTACTCGCACTCGTGGGCATCGGTATTTTTGCCATCCCTGCTGGTTTGTTGGCGTCGGCCTTCACCGACCAACTTCGCATTGACCGTGAGCTCTTTAAAAAGAGCTTGATGCTGGCCTTTCAAGACGGCATGCTGGACCACGCCGAACGCGAACTCATCATCGCCGAAGCCGAACGTTTGCATTTGTCACATGACGAAGTCAAACGCCTGACCGATGAAGCCCGCGCTGAGTTTGAAGCCAAAGAAAACGAGCACCACACCCAAGCCAACGGCTTGGTACTCGATGCCAAAGCGCATCCAGCCTTAGCGGCAGCGCAGTTCAAACTCTTGGTGGCACAGCTCAGCTTGATTGCACAAGCGACGGGTGAAGCTAAGTTACGCAAAGATTTCGAAGCAGACACAACCGCCTCACAGACCGAGCTGGATGTGCTCGCGGTGATCAGCAAGCAGAAGACCTAAGCGACATGACACATTTCTATGAACCCCGTAGCGGCCACGGCCTGCCCCATGACCCGTTCAACGCCATCGTTGGCCCGCGTCCCATCGGTTGGGTGTCCACCCGTAGCAATGCGGGTGTGTTGAACCTAGCGCCCTACAGTTTCTTCACGGCCTTCAACTACATCCCGCCGATCGTGGGTTTTTCGAGCATCGGCGCGAAAGACTCCTTGCGCAACGTGCAAGAGAACGGCATGTTCGTGTGGAACCTCGTCACCCGCCCCTTGGCCCAGGCCATGAACCAAACCTGCGCACCGGTTGGCCCTGAGGTGAACGAATTTGAATTGGCCGGTTTAACAACAGCCCCCTCACGCGTGATCGATGTGCCGCGCGTCGCAGACAGTCCTGTTTCATTTGAGTGCCGTTGCACGCAAATCATCCAACTCGAAGACTTGGACAAGCAAAAGCTACCCACTTGGCTGGTTTTGGGTGAGGTGGTCGGTGTTCACATTGCCGACCACTTGCTCAAAGACGGCGTGTACGACACCGCAAATGCGGGCCACATCCTGCGCGGGGGTGGCCCTGCGGATTACTTCACGCTGGGTCCAGAGCAGCTGTTCCACATGTGGCGTCCCAAAGCCTGATCACGCCAATAAATCTGCACCCTTGAGGTAATCCATCTTGCCCACATCCACACCGTTGTGGCGCAAAATGTTGTACGCCGTCACCACGTGAAAGTACAGGTTAGGCAACATCCATTGGGTGAGGTAGGCATCGCCCTTCATCTTCAAAGTGCGCTCAGGGCCAGCGGGAAATGACACCACTTTGTCTTCGCTGCCCTTCAAACTTTCAGCCGTCACGGTATGCAAGAAATCCAGGGTCTTGGCAATACGTGCTTGCAATTCTCCAAATGTGGTTTCAGTGTCTCCAAACTTGGGCGAATCGATGCCCGCCAAACGTGCAAAGCCATTCTTCGCCACATCACAAGCGATCTGCACTTGGCGTGCCAGCGCGAACATGTCTGGCGACAAACGTGCGCGCGTGAACACCAGTTCGTCAATCTTGCGCGTGTGTGCAGAGGCTTCGGATTTTTCTAAGATGCCGCTCAATGCGGTCAATGTGCGGGTGAAATCTGGAATGGCTTTAGCAATCATGTTTGGCTCTCATCGACGTTGAAAACTGCATTACACCCGAAGATGCGGGACTTAGCCCACCACCATCAAGTGGAATGGCCACACGTACGCTTGGAGCGTCACGTACAAGCCCACCAAGCTCGCCAGTGCGATCGAGTGGAAGAACACATAGCGCAAGATATCGCCTTCGTGATTGAACCAACGTGTGGCGGTGGAGGCCACGACGATGGACTGCGCGTCAATCATCTTGCCCATCACGCCGCCAGAGCTGTTGGCTGCACCCATCAAGTTGGCGCTCAAGCCCAATTGCTCAGCCGCCACTTTTTGCATACCACCAAACAACACGTTCGATGCAGTGTCAGAACCCGTCATGGCCACGCCAATCCAGCCCATCAATGTGCCAAAGAAGGGGTAGAAGACACCCGTGTTGGCAAACGCCAAACCAAGGGTGGTGTCCGTGCCAGAGAAACGTGTCAACGTTCCCAAGCCCAGCATCAACACAATGGTCAACAACGAGTAACGCACCAACCAGAACGTGCGTGCATAGGAGCGCACGATTTCTGTGGGTTTGTACTTCATCACCAACGCGCCAACGATGGCCGCTACAAAAATGCCTGTGCCTGTTGCAGACAATAAGCCCAGTGTGTACACAGCGCCTTCTTTGGTTGGGCTAGTGACCACGGGTGGCATCTTCTCGATCAAGTTGTGCAAACCCTCAATAGGGAATGCAGGCGCCCAAATGCTGTTGAGATACGCCTTCACCGGTGGCAAGCCCCAGATGAACACGAACACAGACAAGATCACCCAAGGTGTCCAAGCGCTCACCAAAGCAGCACGCGAGTGGATCACCACGGGTTGTGCAGGCTTGGCTTCGCCGCCATCGGTCTCGTGACCCTTGAGCGACGGTGAGGTCCAAATGGTTTTGGGTTGCCAGACGCGCAAGAACAAAATCAAGGACACCATCGACACGATGGCGGCAATGATGTCCACCAGCTCAGGGCCAATGAAGTTAGACACCAAGAACTGAGGGATCGCGAACGACAAACCAGTGACCAAAATCGCTGGCCAAATTTCCATCATCGCCTTGCGACCTGCAAATGCCCAGATCAACCAGAAAGGCACGAGCAGCGAGAAGAAAGGCAACTGACGGCCGATCATCGCGGTGACTTCCATCAAGTCGTAACCGTGCACTTTGGCCAGCGTGATCACGGGCGTACCCAACGCACCAAACGCCACAGGCGCGGTGTTAGCGATCAAGCTCAAGCCGGAAGCCGCCAGAGGTGAGAAGCCCAAGCCAATCAAAATACCAGCCGTCACTGCGACCGGCGTGCCGAACCCAGCAGCGCCTTCGAAGAACGCACCGAAACAAAACGCGATCAGCAGCAGCTGCAAACGACGGTCATCGGTAATGCCCGACAGCGAGTCTTGCAACACCTTGAAACTACCGTTTTGCTCGGCCAATTGTTGCAAGAAGATGATGTTCAGCACAATCCAGCCGATGGGCAACAAGCCCGTCAAACCACCATACATCGCAGCCTTGCCAGCCATGTCGGCGGGCATGCCGTAAGCCATGATCGCCACCACCAAGGCAGCCACCAAACCTAAACCTGCTGCATAGTGCGCCTTCATGTGCATGAAGCCAAGCGCCACCAACATCACCACCACGGGAATCGCTGCCAACAGGGTGGACACCACCATGTTGCCAAACGGGTCATAAACCTGCTGCCAAACCATACTTCTCTCCTTGAGCATAAACTTAAACTGGTAATACCAGTGAACCATTAGTGTAAATCCATCTCAAACAGAAAGGCCCTAGAGAATTACCCTATAAGCCGTGAATATCAATGATGACAGGTTGAAATTTCGTCAATAATTTGGTCTGACCACTTTACATTTTTATGCCCCGCCTCCAATCCCACGTCGTACGTTTGGCTGACAGCGTTGTCACTGAGATCGAAAAACAAATCTTGGATGGCGCCCTGCGCCCTGGCGACCGTATCCCGTCCGAGCGCAAGCTCGCAGAGGACTTCGGCGTCTCTCGCCCCTCCATCCGCGAGGCCATTCAAAAAATGGTGGCCAAAGGCATGCTCATCACGCGCCACGGTGGCGGCACAAAGGTCACAGACAAACTGGATGCGCCTTTTATCAACCCGTGGCAAGACATGGTCAAAGACCACCCCATGCTGCACCACGACATCCTAGAGTTCCGTGAGATGCTCGAAGGCCAGGCCGCCGCACTGGCTGCTGCGCGCGCCACCGAGGCCGACATGGCACGCCTCGACAAAGCTTTCGCCAAACTCGAAGCGGCCTACACGGGCAAAGACTTAGGGGAATGCGTTGAGGCAGATGTTGCGTTTCATCAAATCATTGCCGAAGCCTCGCACAACGCCTTGATTGGTCACCTCACGGCAAGCTTGATGGCTGTCATCCGAGACCACGTGGCCAACAACCTGAAGCACCTGCAAGCCAAACCCAAACAGTGGGAACAATTGCGCAAGCAGCACCGCGCCATTTGGAAGTCCATCAAAGACAACAAACCAACTGAGGCCAGCAACACGGCCAAAGCCCACAGTGAGTTTTTACGTGAGTCAATCGAGAGCAACGCGATTGAGGAATACCGACGCATCAGCTCACTCCGTCGCGCGGGTATGAATTAATCTAACGCCGTGGCCTTAAAATCCAAACAGTTGCTTGGGTGCATCCCACATCATGGCTTGACGCTCTGAGGGGCTGAAGTCAGCCTCATAAACCTTGAGCATTGGTCCGTAATCCAAGCGATACGGCGCTTTGAGGTAAGGCCAATCGGAGGCCCAAACCGCACGGGTTAGACCAAAGTTTTTTACCAGCAATTCGGTGTACGGACGACTGTCTGCAAACGGATAACCCATTTGCGAGAATTTGGCAAACCCTGAAATTTTGATAACCGCTCGCCCCTCACGCCCCAGTGCCAGCAGAGCTTGAAAACCAGGTTGCCCCGTGCCCGCGTCTAAATTGGGTCGGCCACAGTGATCCACCATCACCTTCACGTTCACACGCGAGAGCATCGGCAAGAAGTCCAGCAGCAGATCGTTTTCCACCTGAAACTGCGCCCACATGTCGAGCTGCTTTAAACGATGCAACAAAGGTTCGATGTTGGAATAAAAATCAAAACCCATCAGCGATGGGTTGAATGCGACACCAATCACACCCTGTGATTTAAACTTTTGCAACTCTTCCAAGCTGATGTCGTTAGGCACCACAGCAATGCCTTTGAACACCCCAGGCGCGCACGCAATGGCGTCAACCAAGCAGCGGTTGTCTGTGCCATAACCAGAGTTGGGCCCGACCAGCAAGGCATGCTTGACCTCGTAGCAAGCCATCACCTCTTGGAAATATTTAGCGCTTCCCATCTCCTGCCCTGCAGGTCGATAGGACACGTGATCGCCATAAGGGAATCGACTCGGTTCCAGCACATGGCAGTGCGAGTCAATCTTCGGTTCTGTGAAGATACGCATCGGTCAGAAGGTCGCCAAAATTGCGTTGCGCAAATCTTCGGTAATTTCTGCCTTGATGCCAAACCACGCTTCAAACGCGGGGATGGCTTGGTTGAGCAACATGCCCAAGCCATTCACTGTCAAATTTCCACGCTCACGCGCAGCTGCCAACAACGGCGTTTCGAGCGGGATGTAAATCAAGTCAGACACCATTGCCGTTTTCGGCAGAGCATCTAAACGAATCTCAAGTGGGGGCTGACCATACATGCCTTGGTTGGTCGTATTGACCAACATGGCTGCACCTTCTAGCGCAGCGTGGCGTTCGTCCCATTCGTAGGTTTTCACCACAGACGTGTCCACCGACGCCAACTCATCGGCCTTGGCGCGTGTGCGGTTGATCAAACGAATTTCTTTTGCACCTTCATCCAGCAAGCTAATGACCACTGCACGAGCTGCGCCGCCTGCGCCCAACACCACGATAGGACCTTCATCTGCACGCCAGTTGGGTTTGGCATCTTTCAAACTTTGAATGTAGCCAAACCCATCATTGTTAAAACCATGAAGACTGCCATCGGGCTGTACCACGATGCAGTTGATCGCGCCAATGCGTTGCGCCATTGGACTTAACTTGTCCATCAGCTTCATCGCCATCAGCTTGTGGGGCTGCGTGATATTGCAACCTGCAATACCCAGCGCCGACAAACCTCTGACCGCCGCTTCAACGTTTTCAATCTGCACTGGAAAATGCCCGTAGGCACCTTTCACGTTGTACTTTTTAATCCAGAAGTTATGCAGGATGGGGGAGCGTGATTGAAACACTGGCATCCCCATGATGCCCGCTAACTTGAATTGATTGCTGTCCGACATTCTTCAGATTTCCTTACTTTTTATTCACGGGTGGCAAGATATCGCTCACCACTTGTTTGCCGTTCACTACTTTGGTCAAGTAGCTTTCGCGGTCCAAATCACCGTTTTCGTCGTAGGAGATATCCAACAACAAACCTGGGTTTGTCTTGGCAGACAAGCTGATGTTTTTCATCGCCACAGCAAATGCTTTGGAATCAAACTTGCCCATTTTCTCGGTCACGGCCTTGACGGTGTACATCCCGATGTAACCCTTCAAACCATTGTGATCTGAGCGTGTGTTGAACTCTTTCTGGAACGCCGCATCAAACTTCTTAACCGAAGCTTGTGGTGCATCCGCCGTCAAACCTACGTGGGCAATCGCGCCGTTGGCGGCATCCCCTGCAAGCTCAATCACCTTCTGGCTGGTCAGCACGGTTTCACCAAGCACTGGCTTTTTGTAGCCCTGCTTCTTCAACTCGCGCAACAAGCGTGCGGACTCTTCTTCGTTGGTATAGGCGAACAAAGCATCTGAGTTCGACTGCTTGGCTTTCACTACCACGCTGCTGAAGTCGACTTGGCCTGGTTCAGACGAAATATCTGCGCCCACTTTGATGCCACGCGCTTCCAAGGCTTTGATGATCAAGTCGCGACCACCTTTGCCAAAGTCGTTGTTCACGTAAACCACGTCCACCGTTTTGGCTTTGATTTTGTCTTTGATGTAGTTGGCAATCTTTGGCATCGCAGTGGCCTGCGTGAAAGATGTGCGGAATACATAAGGGTTGCCTTGCAACGTGATCGCAGCGGCCTCACCACCCGTGAAGTTAGGAATCTCTGCACGCCTGGTCGACGCCATACTCACCATGATGGAGCCAGAGAAGACGGGGCCCATCACCACATACGCGCCGTCATCCACGGCCTTGTCTGTCAGGCCCTTGGCGACGCCCGGATTTGACTGGGTGTCGTACGACTCGTAGTCCACCTTCTTACCCAAGATCCCGCCTGCTGCGTTGATCTCTTTCACAGCCAGTTTGATGCCGTTGTCAAAGTTGGTGCCAGACGTTGCGCCCGTACCCGTGAGCTCGACCAAACCAACGATCTTGACGGACTGGGCGCTGGCAATCGAGGCCACGCCAATCAATGACGACAATAAAATTTTCTTGAACAGCTTCATCTTTGTCTCCTGGTTTTAACTTAAAAATCTCTTTGGACTTGTTTGCTTCATGCTTGGTGCAGTTCAAACCCGCATCAAAATGAGCTTGCATTTTGCATCTGAAATCATCTCAAATGGATGTCAAATATACAGGCTTAAACGCAAGGGTAAACACCCCCCCCTGCATCAATCAAATAGCCATGCACCCAAATGCGTGGGGCCTACCCATAACTGGGCTCCACTTGGGCGGGAAGCCACCGTAGTCATAGATCAATGCTGGCTGCTCACCCCCTGTGAAACTGGAATGAGAGTTTCCCAGTGCGCGTGCTGCGCTCATCTCAAGACCTTCACATCAAACATAAAAGCGAAGTCTATGTTGAAACGACGGGGCACTCGCGTCGGCTTGGCATGCCCACGCGCGGGTCTTAAAAACTCATGTGCAACTGAAACACGGAGTTCGGTGCTTTGGGCATAAACGCAGGCACAAGCGGTTTGAACTTGAAACGCCCGATCTCAGTGGTGAGCCGCTTGGCCTCAGACGGTGAGAACGTCACAAAATCCGCCAACGTGAAGCTGCTCAAGGTGCTCTCGATCACCGCTTCCAATTCCAACTCATAGCTTGCGTGCTGCACCATGGGGCGGTCCTCTGCTTGAGGTGTGGCCTCCAACGTGCGCTCAAAAATGACCGCGATGTCCCAGATAGAAACCAGCGACACATCACCCAAGATTTTGTAGCCACCACCAGGCCCCTTGAGTGAACACACAACACCCCGCTCCTTGAGCGTCTTCAAGATGCTTTCTAAATACGAGATCGACAAATCTAAATTCGGCGATAACTCACCCGTGGTCACGTACCCCACATGCTGTTGGCCTGCAAGATACACACAGACCTCGATCGCGTTCACTGTTTTGCTTGAAATCATGACCCAAACTCCTGTTGAGTAGTATTTTTAAACATTTACCTACTCAAAATTGATTTAATCTATAAAATTATGATAATTCGGCACTTAAACTACGCAACACCTACTCAAAACAACTGCTTTGTCCACAACATTACACACCGCTGGCCCGCTGAATCACATCAGCATCGTCTCCAAAGCGACGGGCATTGATCCGAATGCGCTCTCCTGAGCCGCCCCAGCTTTGCGCGTTCATTGAATTTCGTAACACGTCGTATTTGGAATCCACATGTCGTCAGGTGTGACGCAATGCTGGAAAAACTTTTCACGTTTGAAGTCTGACAAAAAGTAAGAACGGAAAACCAGTTCGTTTTTCAGCACCAGGCTCACATTACGTGCAATCTTGCAGCGGTGGTTGATGGCGCACTCTTTGAGCTCATGCGCGTCTTGGTAAAAGTGAACGCTGAAGCGCCCCTCTTTCGGGCCTGCGCCCTTGTCGACCATCAGTAAGCAAATGGGCTCAGTGATTTGCTGCAACTTATCTTTCGTTGCCAGATAGTTCAGCTCAGCAACCAACATCTGTTGAAACCACGGAGCCACCATGCCTTGGCAGTCGTAGAGGTCCCTTTTGATGAGCACAAAAGCAGGGTCAGCCATTGGCTCAAAGTCATCCCCTAGCAACAGCATGGGCTCGCTGCCAGCCCTAGCCGTGCCATCTAACACCAGATGGACAGGTTTGGCGTCTTGCCATGGCCAACGCCTGTCATCAGAGCACCCAGACATTAACGCAAGCCCCATGACAGACAACAGAAAAATCGCTCTCGTAAGATCTACTCGAAACCCCATTTCGATCACCCAATTCCTTTTTGCACCACGCCCATCTTCCGATCGTTGTCATGATCCAACTTGACTAATAGCAAGGCACTGCCAAATAAAAGAGGTGATGCTGATGACATCTCAATGAAAGAACCCAACGATGACCAAACACCTTGTCTGCCCGCACTGCAACAGCACCAACCGTGTGCCCAAAGACAAACTCAACGGCAACGTCGAACTGTCATGTGGCAAGTGCCACAAAGCTTTGTTTAACGAACGCCCCGCCGCACTCAGCAAGACGGGGCTGAACATGCAGATTGCCAAGAGTGACGTGCCAGTGGTGGTGGACTTTTGGGCCCCGTGGTGCGGCCCCTGCCAAATGATGGCCACCGAATACGCAAAAGCCTGTGCGCTGGTAGAGCCGAACGCACGGTTGGTCAAGGTAGACACCGAGGCCCACCCCGACGTGGGCACTCAGCACAACATCCGCAGCATCCCCACGCTGGCCATCTTCAAAGGTGGGCGCGAGGTGGCGCGCATCTCAGGGGCGCGGTCGGCCCCTGAGTTGGTGCAATGGATCAACAGCCAAATCAGCTAAGCGGCTTAACCGCCCGTGAAGTCTTTCACCATATTGCCGTACCACTGCAAGTCGGCTTGCCACAGCTCAGGACGGCGGAAGTTGTCGTCTGTGATGGTTTGCACCAAGTGGCCCTCGTCACCCATCTTGTAATCAAACTTCACGTTGATCGCTTCAAGTGGCTCGGTGTTGACCAGCATGTAGCAAAGGTTGTCGATGATGACCGGCTTCATCGGCTGGCCTTTGGACTGCTGCGCGATGTACGTCGACACGCTGCGGCCCATGCGGTTAGCAATGTGGCCGCTCTTGGGGTAGTGACCAAACTGCGGTGACACCGCGCCCACGCTGTCGCCAATGACGAACACATTCGGGTCGTCCTTCATGTTGTAGAACTCAGGATGCACCGCCGCCCAAGTGGTGGCTTTGCCCTCGGCGTTCTTGCCAATCGCGCCCATCTTCCACACGAGGTCAGCCGCTTGGTGGTGGCCCATGAAGATGGCGTCGTCAAACTTAAAGTCACCCGCCATCGTCTTCACCACTTTGTTGTACGGGTCCAGCTCTTTCACGCCAGCGTTGGGCACATAGGTGATGACGTCGTGATACAGCTCGTCAAACGCCATGCGGTAACCACCACCGATCGGCATGATGCGCGGCTTTGGGTCGAGGATCAAAATCTTCGCGGGGATCTTGTTCTTTTGGAAGTAATTGGCCATCAAACACGCACGCTCATACGGCGATGGTGGGCAGCGGTGCGGGGGCGGGGGCAGCGTCATGACAAATGTGCCGCCCTTGAAGCCTTTGATTTTTTGCTTCAACGCCAAATGCTCAGAGCTGGGCACATACGCGCTAGAAAAATGCTTTTGTGTGTACGCCGCCGCCGCGCGGTCGTTGCCAAACCAAGGTTCGTACGTCACGCGAATACCGGCGGACACCACCAGCCAGTCGTAGTCCACAAAGCCCTGCGCCGTGTGCACACGCTTTTTGTCGCGGTCAATGTCGGTGATTTCGGTTTGCAC
>Ga0208248_1000516_pt1 | contig 11431 bp, 9 predicted proteins | sample CryBogmetaGMA5M_FD_184545 | JGI IMG/M metagenome (GOLD analysis project Ga0208248, IMG submission 184545) | Freshwater microbial communities from Crystal Bog, Wisconsin, USA - MA5M (SPAdes) | ecosystem: Environmental > Aquatic > Freshwater > Lake | place: Crystal Bog, Wisconsin, USA | collected...
CAAAGCCGACTCTTTACGCCTACTTGAAACAAGAAAAATAATTATGGTACTCAAAACAATGCTTTTTACAAAAGCGCATCATTATAGGGGCTAGCGTTACTTTTCGTACCGTTGGACTTCAAACCCCGTATCCATTTGCTCGGTCAGCGAGCGGAACGCGACGCCCTTCTCCTTTAAGCTGGTGACAATTTTCAGCAGGTGCGATAAGGAGCGGCCCAGACGATCCAGCTTCCAGACCACCAAACAGTCATCGGCCCGGACAAACTCAAGCGCCTTGGCGAGACCGGGTCTATCATCCCGCGCACCACTGGCTTTATCTTCGAACAAATGCCGTTCATCCACCCCAGCCGCAAGCAATGCGTCACGTTGAAGATTAGTGGTTTGACGATCCGATTCGGACGAGACGCGCATGTAACCGATCAGCATGTACGGAAAACCCCATAGGAAATATTTCCGTATAGTGTAAGAGAACGAAAGAAATCCGACAATAGTTTTCGTACATTATTTGAGGGGGAGAGAGAAGCAAATCGAATGTTTGTTGGCGGTTTATTGGCTTGACGGAAGACTAAGCGGAAAACACTTGTTTTCCGTCACCTTAAAAGTTTAGCTCTGACTGCCTCCCCCGGTTTTGCATGCTCTCCTTAAAAAGGGGTTAATTAACCAAAAGAACGGTTTGTCGCAGCACCCCTCTGAAGCCCTTTCTACACAAGGCCTACAGCCGAAATATCGTTTTCAAAACCGGTAATAATATTTTTGATAACCTCTTGAATATTAGGCATATCTGCCCTGTTATAAAATTCATATTTGCCAATGAAGTTAATATGCTGCCAAGCAACCGGTGAAAACCGGAGTATCTGTTTTGCCATGTCAGGCTCAACCGTTTGATAATGCTGGTGTAATGTTGACAACAGTGTCGCATTATAAAAAATCACCGCGTTGGCGATAAGGCGGATACATTCGGCATTGATGTCCAGCTCGATTTCCGTCTTCCCATTGAGCATCCGGCCACCGCTGACCTTGGCAATGGTTGAGCTAAGCTGATGGTAAGATTCACCCCGGTTCAATGAGCCTTGCACCACTTGGCGGACTTCCTTGCTGTCAATATAATCTAGTAAGTAATCGGTCATGATGATCTCATCGAAAGCAATCAGCGCCTTCAAGGTCGGGTTGGTCTTTTTGTAAGACGACAGCTTGGCAACAATCTGGCTTTGCGTTGTCTTTTTGAGGGCCAGCGAGGCTAATATTCTTAGAACCTTGTCCCATTCCTTAATAATGAGATCTACACTGGCCTTCTTGCTGGGCTTGATGAGGTGCTTGGCATGGTTTTCAAGCCCGTCAAAACACACCAGGCTATGGCCTGACTTTTCCCACAACTGGGTAAAACGCGGCATAAACCGATAACCAAACAGATACATCAGGGCAAAGTTGACGCGGTTAATGCTGTGCATGTCGCCGGAAACGGCGATGATTTCAATGTCCGAGGTGTTGCTTTCCACAATATCCAGCAAGAAATGGCTTTCGTGCTGGTTGGCACCGATGACCTTCAGGCATAGGGGCAGATGGTTGGCGTTGAGCGAAAATAGGACAACACCTTTCAGCATGCCAAAATATTTTTTTGAATAGCGAGACTTGATCGTGTGGTATCGGGTGGTTAATTTTTGCCCGTCTACACTGGCATGGACACCGTAATCAGATAGATTATACTCGGCAAAAATCGGCAGTTTTGCAGTATGGTTCATGATCATATCATTGGCCGCACACAGGGTTTGATAGCGGATATGGTTTTTGTTGACCCGATCCAAATCGCTCTCTTTCACATCACTGATCTCCTTCATCTTTTTGGTTTCGATACCGGTGGCGTTGGCAATAATGCAGGCATGGATAACCTCGGGGTCGGGCGTTAGTTTCGCGTACTTGGGCTGTAGGTGCGAAAATGCCTTCATGAATCCGGTGGCATCTGCTGAAAACTTCAGGATATCGCCAATGCTTGAGATGTGCAGCTTTTCATAAAACGGGTTGTTCATGCCGTCATCAAGACGGCTATATGGCAGTGTCCACTTGACCTGTTCGCCCTGCTTGTTGGTTTGGATTTTCAGGCTGGTGTTTTCGCCGTTTTCGATGCGCTGGTTAACCAAGGTATATTTGGCCTGAATACTGGTTTCCAGCTGCCCCAGCAATTCCACAATATCTAGGGTCAGCAACGGCATGTTAAGCTGCTTTAAAATGGCCTGCTTGTTCTGGTTCCAGTCATCAATGCCAATCAGTTCATCCTCTAGGGCACGGTAGCAATGGCTGTCTTTGATGAACACCGTGGTGTTGGCCATGCCACTTTTAAGCTGGTAGTAAACCATGGTTTCAAAACGGTCGCCATCCACTTTTTTGACGGTCTGGCCGTCAACCTGCACTTTATAGGTCAGGTGTTTTTTCAGTGCTTTCGGGAAAAAATCCAGGGGGACATCCTGATAGTCATAATCTTTGAACGGCTTGCCGGCATTCAGGTGCTGCCTTAGAAATATCACGGCCTTGGCCAGTTTGTCATCGGTGCAAGAAAATTCCAGCACCTTGAACAGTGGGCGGACATTCTTTTTGATAGTCAGTGCCAGTTGACCATAATATTCCCATCGGTAAAAATCACGTTCGAAGTTGGGCTTTTTGAATGCCTTGAGGAACTGCTGGTAATCAGCCTTGGGGATCAGCTCAAAAACCTTTTCCCTGATGTGCCCGTCCGGTATGCGGTCATCGATATTAATGGCCATGACCTGATAGGCCTGGAGCCTAAGTTGTTTGTCCACGCTTTCGGTCAGCTCGATTTTTGAGCGCTGGTGCTCGTCAGCGCCATCGGCATATTTATCCATTTTCTGTATCAAGCTGGCCACTAGGTGGTCATTGATTTTAAGCAGGCGGCGGTGTGCGTAGCACAGCAGATAAAGCCGTACCAGATTCTTGTCGGCCATGCGCCTGAGTTTCTGGATGCTGTAGAACTCCGCCAGGTTGGCGTAGTAAATAATATTTTGCTCCGAGATACCCAGCTTGGGCATCAACAACTTGGATTTTTCGTAAATGCCGATGACCAGTTGCTGTTTGGCCACGCTTTTTTTGATTTCGGTGGTGCTGAAATTCTTCTGGTCTTTTTTCAGCAGCGTGAGGTTATGAAACAGCTCATCGTTGTTCAGCAGCTTGTCCAATTGTGAGCGCAACCCTTTGTCGGCATCGGTGTAGAGCTTGTTGGCCAAACGCCTGCGTTCTTCCTGTAGCGCCACCGAAACAATATCCTGTAAACTGGAATAAGCCGGCCTGATAACCTGCTGTTGCTGGCAGTAGGACAGCAACCCTTCCAACACAAAGCGGGACAGTACGTGGCGCTTGGCCAGTACCTTCGCCTCCTTGGCCAGCTTGTCCTGAAAACCGGCATCGGCCTCTTGCAGGCCAATCCTGTCCATCACCGCACAGCGGTTACGGTAATGGAGGTTTTTCGGCAATTGCTTTTTAGGGTAGGCTTCATCCGGAAAATATTCGCGCATGATGAAATCAACATCCGGCTTAACCTGCTGGATGCTGAAGGTAAAAAAATTATGGGTGGCACGGCAATAGCCCAGTTGCAGGATGTAATTCACCTTGCGGGCGGTGTCACCGCCAAAGCCGTCGATGATTGCCCTGTCATCCACTTCAAGGGTAAAAAGGCAGGCACGTTCCTCATCATCCAGCGAGGGTAGCGCATACAGGGTGTTGATTTCTTCCGGGGTCAAAATGGTCAGTCGTGCCATGGGGATTTTTTAATGGAGAGTGCGGGTTGTCAGGTCTGCGGAATTTAGGTGGGCTGGCCGGTTGGACTACCAATAGCCCTTGGCCCAGTGATAGATGGGGGGATGCCCTAAAAGCCTATCAATAGAATCAGTTTTGTTTTATGATCGGCACTCTATCACAACCTCTAAGACTCTTGTGAGCGGAAAGTGATCATCGGATACGCCAGAACCTCCACTGCCGAACAAATTGCCGGGCTTGAATCCCAGCTCAGGGAACTGGAAGCCGTCCATTGCCAAAAAATCTTTCAAGAACAGGTATCATCGGTTGCCATCCGCAAACAACTTGAGGCGGCATTGGAATTTGTCCGGGAAGGTGACGTGCTGGTGACCACCAAGCTTGATCGGTTGGCCCGGTCAGTTGCGGATTTGATGTCTATTATCCAGGCATTGGATCAAAAAGCGGTGGGCTTACGTATCCTAAACCTTGGAATGGACACGCAGACCCCGACCGGCAAGCTCATGCTGACCGTTCTGGGCGGTGTTGCCCAATTCGAACGGGAAATGATGCTGGAACGGCAGAAAGAAGGCGTTGCCAAAGCCAAGGCAGCCGGCAAGTACAAAGGCCGGAAACCCTTGGCCGCCAATCTGCGCAAAGAAGTGGTTTACCTTGCAGGGCAAGGTATGGCAAAAGCGCATATTGCCCGTCAACTTAATATCGGGGAGGCCACTGTTTATCGCATCTTGGCGGCCAATCAAAAAGGTGTCCCGTGACTTTGTCCTTTAAAATCAATGCGCTAAAGTTATGAATTTTGCAATAAGGTATAGTTTGTTAATATTCAATCAGTTACGAAAAATATTGTCGCCAGTTTTGAAAACGATATTTCGGCTGTACATCACGAATACCAAGGCTTACAGCTTAGTGCTGCGACAAACCGTTCTTTTGGTTAATTAACCCCTAATTGACGCGAACCGGACAAGATAGTTGACGCCAGACAGCACATATCACTGTGACGATAAAAGTATATAAATTTGGCCTGCTTGACCCTGTTAGCGGATGGGATCAAACAGCCATTGATGTTCTATTTTTGCGCAATAAACTGTGGAATAATCTGGTCGCCATGGAGCATGATAAGCGTCAGGCTTACCGTAATTTGTTACTTGATTCTGATACCGAGTTGGCGGCTTTGCAAGCGCGACTTGATGCCATTGAGGTTGAGAAGGCAAGCCTGATTACCAGCAAAAAAGCACTGCGGGCCAAGGCACGCAGCAGGCAGGTTGACACGGCTGAAATTGACCTGGAAATAAAAAAACTGCTCGAAGAGCGTAAAGCTTTAGGAGGGCAGACTAAAGACTTGCGCGAGCGCGTTAAGATTGAGGTTAAACCACTCGCCGCAGAACTTGACCAGCAACGCTATGAGAAAACTAAACAGCTGAATAAAGAAAGCGGGCTATGGTGGTGTAATAGCATGACTGTGATTGCGGCCTACGAGGTTGGGCGCTTAAGGGCTATGAGAGAAAAAAATGAGCTGCGTTTCCATGGTTTCGATGGGACCGGGAAATATTCGGTATGTCGCACCGGCGGCTTTTCTCTGGATCATGTAATGACCGGAAAGCTGTCATTCGTTAGCATCCGGACTTTGCCAATAGCAAATCTTGATGATCTGTCAGAGCGTGGACAACGTAGCCGGGCGCGACATCACTTGACTATGATCGTGCTACGCGCCACTACGGAAGAGGGCACAAAAATACGTCATGAAGTCACTTGGCCCATTATCCTTCATCGTCCCTTACCTGATGATTGCCTTATCAAGCAAATACAAGTTCTGCGCAAGCGTGTGGGCGACCGTTTTGAGTGGACTTGCTCAATTACGGTAGACACACCTGAAGAACTTAAGGCGAGGCTTGATTCCCCATCAATATCTGTTTGTGGTATCGATCTTGGATTTCGGCAAGTGAATAATGATCTACGTGTTGCCACGTTGGCAGATTCAAGTGGTGGCCTTCGGTACTATACAATAGGTAAGGACTGGCTGGATTCGATGGATTATGTCGAGGCTATCCAGAGTGATTTATCGGGAACCGCAAATTCTGTTTGGGCGCAGTTGCGCCTGATCCTGAAAGAATTAGATGAATATCCAGAAGCTTTGCGCGAACGGATCACGGACATGCTCAAGGCGGGTGCCAAAACACCGATACGTGCCATGCGAGCCATGCAGAAGACGCTATCCAATGAACCCGACCTTATGCCTGATGCACTGGCTTTGTTAGATGACTGGAAAAAGCGCATAAGACGACGAACTAAAGAAATGCATGATTTGCGTGACAAGCTCATCAATCGCCGCAAGGATATTTATCGCAATATTGCCTGTGAAATTGCACGGGACTATTCCTTAGTTCGAATCGCCAATCTTAAACTTAAGGACATGGTTAAATTAAAACGTAATGATGGAACGGACACTAAACTAACCGACAATGCACGAAAGAACTGCAATAGGGCGGCACTGTCAGAATTAACACTTTATATCCAGCAAGCTTGCGCCAAAAATGGGGTTGCGCTCGAAAAAATTGATACTACCTATATGACTCGTACTTGTTACCAATGTGGGTATCTGAATCCGGCAAATACTATCAATTTATTGTTGTCATGCGAAGGTTGTGGAGCAGAATATGACCAAGATGATAATGCAGCGAAAAATTACCTGAATGCTACGAAACCTGGTACTGGTTGACTGACTGCCCTTGATTCACGTGAAGCAGGCACGGCCAGATAGCAGAAAATCATCAGCTCGATTAGTCTGATTTTTACCCAACCAGCAGGGACATATTTAATTGTATACCTAATTTCTACAATCTAATAATATTTTATAATACAATAGAAAATCTGGATTCCAGAGAGGAAAATCATCAACTCAATCAGTCTGGTTTTTACCCAACCAGCAGGGACAGATTTGATTTTATACTCAAATATAATGGCTTGCAATCAATAGTATCTTCCAAAAATCCTTAGCGGGGTTTATATTCCGAATTGGGGTTGTAAGCCCTATCAATACACACGAACAGTAGGCAAAACGATATAAACCTCCAAACCACCGCCGATTTTTTCCGCTAGTTGCGCAAAAGTCAGTTGCAAAAAATCGCCCGTCTCAAAAAATCTGGCTGATCTGTTGTAGAGCAGAAAGCCGCCTAATGTTGACAGCAGGGCGCAGACAGGCGAACATTCAGAACCAGCATAAAATTCCGACACCGAACGCCAATAGAAACACATAAAAACATGCCAGAACTGACCTTGAACCAAGCCGCTAAAGCCGCCAAAAAAGCAAAATCTACTATATCAAAAGCCATTACTAGCGGGCGGTTAAGCGCAAGAAAGGACGAAAAAGGCCAGTGTCAAATTGATACGGGTGAGCTGTTTAGAGTGTTTCCTCAAGAACAGGAAAAAATCCAAGAAGAAACACCAGAGGAAACACAGAAAACCGCTGTTTTAGAGGTTACAATCAAGCATTTAGAAAGAGAGCTTGAGAACTTACAGAAGGAACGCGAACGGGAGCGGGCAGGCTTAGAAAGTCAGTTGGAGCGGGAAAAGGAACAAGCCAACTATTGGCGGCAGCAAGCTACAAATCTTTTGACACACCAGCCAGAGCCAGCGAACCAGAATGCGCAAGCGATCAAGCCGCGAACTGTTAGGCCGTGGTTATGGGTTGTCTTGGGGATTGCTGGAATATTTGCCGCAGCAATTACCTTGCTACAAAGAGCAGGATGGTTTTAAGATTCCCAAAGAAAAAGGCGCAGCCCCGCCAAGAGTTACGCCTTTTGTTAATCTACCAGCAGAGATAGGACTAACATTGCAAGCCTATCCTAGCGGGTTTTATTTAACCTTGCAAGCACAGGAAGGCCAGACCATGAATACCGCAGAACAGGACACCAAAGCCCAAGCCGCAGCGCTCCTAGAGCAGCAGCTAGAAGCGACTTACCCGAATTTTGATGCAGATATGCGGCGCAGCCTTGCCAGCATGGGCGCAAGTCTAGCGACGAGAAAATCCGAAGCAGCCGCAGAAGCAAAGGCCACGCCGCAAACCGCTAAAATTGTGCAACTTCAATTCTGGGGCGAAGATTACCGCGCCGCGCCTAATGCTGTTTTTCGTTCTGCTTTATTCCCTGCCCTACATCCAACACAGAAAGAAAAACGCCAGTTTCTCAAGAATGAGGATATTTTTTGCGTTGCGGGTTTGAAAATCTTATTCACGGGTGAGCAGTTCGACCAATCTGATTTAGATGTTTATCTTGAAATATTGAAAATGGCACAGCCCTTCCCATTGGGAACACCTGTTAAATTTTCCGCCCATGCACTTTTGAAAGGCTTGGGATTATCTACAGGCGGTAAAGATCATAAGCGATTACATGAGGTTTTAGTTAGACTATGTGGGGGAGTAATGGACATAACCGACCACGGGAAAAAATATTTTGGTCAATTGCTTCATGGCGGAGTCCGTGACGAAATAACCATGAATTACAGCATTAAAATAAACCCTGATTTTGCCGTTTTATTTGGTTTTGGCATGTTTGCGAAGATAGACCTTGAAATCCGCCGTAGACTTGGGCGCAACAACACCGCTAAAGCCCTTCATGCCTACTATTCGACCCACATTAACCCGACAGCGCATAATATCGAAACCCTTGCTAATCTGGCAGGATTGACCAACAGCAACAAATCACAAGCAAAGGCCAGTATCCTAAAAGCCCATGAAGCCATGAAAGCAGCGGGTTTTCTGGCTAACTATGAACCAACAGCCAACACGATCAAGGCCAGCATCAACCACACGAAAAGCCAACAACGAGCCATTATCAAGAAAGAGGCGAAGCCAGCCAAGGCAAGCCAGCGGCGCAACAAGCCAACCCTTGCAAGCGACTTTATAACATCAAAATAGGCACGGGTTTGAGTGGATGAAGGCACGGGTTTGAGTGGATGAAGGCACGGGTTTGAGTGGATGAAGGCACGGGTTTGAGTGGATGCATAAAAAGCTATAAACGCTTTTAATTCATAGTGTTAAGACGTTAAATGATCACCTATAACCATTTTATAACCATTTTATAACCTTCGCGCGCGCGAAAACTCAAGCACCAGCATCGAGCATTAGCATGAACGAAAAAGCCGAAAATAAGGAGTTCGCTATCGCTCACAACTTAATTTAAAAAGAGGCTCATTGCCGCCCCTCTTGCCTTCGCTACGCTACGGCAATTCACCCGCTAGGATATTTAATCCGAAATGATGGGCAAGAGCGGGAGCGGTTAACAGGATGTCGATATAGATTCACCCCGGTTATCCTCATTTTTGGCGTAATACGGCCTCTAAGAGCGGTTAACAGGGTGTCGATATAGATTCACCCTGGTTATCTTCATTCTTGGCGTAATACGGCCTCTAAGAGCGGTTAACAGGGTGTCGATATAGATTGCATTTTTTGCTTTTTTTAGAGTTAACTGTAATACTTAGTGCTATAAATTTACGCCCAAGCAGGGATTTATTTTGAGGATTTTTAAGAACAAAGCATTTGCGCGTTTTGCCAAGAAGTCGGAAATAAGCGATGCTGCCTTATGCAGGGCGGTTAGGGATGCTGAACAAGGCTTGATTGATGCAGATTTAGGCGGCGGCGTTATTAAGCAACGCGTAGCTAGAGCCGGACAAGGTAAGTCTGGCGGCTACCGCACCATGATTCTTTTCAAGGCGGGGACACGGGCTTTCTTTGTTCATGGTTTTGCAAAGAACGAAAAAGACAACATAGAGCCTGAAGATTTAATAGCCTTTAGAAAACTTGCAGCCAGAATGCTAGGCTGCAACGACACGGAACTCACCCAAGCAATTAACAAAAATATTTTGACCGAGGTTACCTGTCATGACGAAACACTACCGTAACAGCATGATGGCATCCGTTCATGAAACCGCAGAAGATTTGTACGAAGCGGGGTTAATGGAAAAGCGCACCATGCGAGAATTTGACGGGCTATGCCTAACACCTGTCCGGCCTTTGAAGCCCGAAGAAATCCGTAGCCTACGTGAACGGGAAAATGTGAGCCAAGTCGTATTTGCACATTACCTAAATGTCACCAAAGGGATCATAAGCCAATGGGAGCGCGGAGAGAAAAGCCCCTCCGGGGCTTCTCTTAAATTGCTTTCATTGGTTGAAAAAAACGGGCTTTCGACAATAGCTTAAGTTTGGCTATCTTTGGTCAGTAGAGCATCCCCAGCCCGTTTCCATTCTAACCGCCTTGGATCTTCCGCTGTAACTTTAGACAGACCCAGCAGCGCCCCCAGTAATTCGCCCTTATCGATTGCGGGCTTGCCTGTTTTGGTATCCACCAAACCCGCCAAGATAAGCAGCCCAGCAGCATTACAAAGCTCATGGGTACGGGCGGCGCGTTCCGCTTTTACTACGGCCCTATTCTCCTCATTGATTAACCTGGCCGCATCCTGTCTCGCCTTGGTTGCTCTCTGCCCAGCTTTTTCAGCCCTTATGATGGCGTTAAACTTCTTATCATCCTGAGCGTTTCTGTTGGCTTTTTCAGCCAGCAACACCAGCAATTCCTGCTGTTCACTTCTTGACTTTAAGCCCTTCAAATAAGCCACCCTGTCTTTCAGCCATTCATCACTATTCATAGTGCCGCCTTGTTTTCTGTTGATTGATTTATAAAGCCAAATTCTAACAGATTGCGCACGGTTTCGCACCGTGTTATCCTTACCATCGTAAGATGTAAGGCGCACTTATACCTTTCCCTATGGATACCCCACCGCTACGCTTGGGGTATCCATAGGGAAAGGGTGCGCTCTCCGAGGGCTAAAATAAAAAGCATGGTATCCGCATGGCTTCATACCACCTAACCGCCAAGATAGGAAAAAAAGGCAAAGCCGCCGCACACGCCGCCTACATTGCCCGCGAAGGAAAATATAGCGGGCGCGACCGCTATGAAGACCTCGAAGCCACCGCCAGCGGAAACATGCTGGAGTGGGCAGCGCATAACGCCGCCCACTTCTGGCAAGCCGCCGATGAACACGAGCGTATCAACGGCTCCGCTTACCGGGAAATCGAAGTCGCCTTACCCCGTGAACTAACACCCGCGCAGCGGCTGGAACTTGTGCAGGCATTCATCGAGCAGGAGCTAGGCGACAAACACGCCTATCAATTCGCCATCCACATGCCAAAAGCCGCTCTTGAAAAGGACGACCAGCCGCACGCACATATCATGTACTCAGAACGAATCAGGGACAGCATAGCCCGCGACCCCGCGCAGTATTTCAAGCGGTACAACGCCAAGAAACCGGAGCAAGGCGGCGCTAAAAAGTTTAGCGGCGGCAAGAGCGCGAACGAACTAAAAGCCGAACTGTTAGGCTTGCGGGAGCGTTGGGCAACTTTGCAGAATGCCCACCTTAAAAAACATGGGCATAACGACCGCGTAGACCATCGAAGTTTAAAAGATCAAGGCATCGACCGCGAACCCGAAAAACACCTGGGCGCTATCGGCGTTAACCGACTTAACGCGCACGACATAAGCGCCTTACTGGAGCGCCGATCCGCCGAGGGCGAGCTGGAACGAGCACGATGTGAAGTATCCATCATTGACCTGTCAGGCGACCTAGAAAAAGCCAAGACTGACAGGTTGGACGAGAGCTTAAAAAGCTATCAACCGCTTTTTGATTC
>Ga0208248_1000518_pt1 | contig 11417 bp, 11 predicted proteins | sample CryBogmetaGMA5M_FD_184545 | JGI IMG/M metagenome (GOLD analysis project Ga0208248, IMG submission 184545) | Freshwater microbial communities from Crystal Bog, Wisconsin, USA - MA5M (SPAdes) | ecosystem: Environmental > Aquatic > Freshwater > Lake | place: Crystal Bog, Wisconsin, USA | collected...
CGCGCTGCAGTAAGTTTGAGGGTTGCGAGTAGCTGTGACATTGCAGTGTTCCTTTGTGTGTGTAAGTGCTGCAACTGTAGTTTCAGAAACACACGCGAGCAACCAACGTCAATGCACTGCCAACTTGGCGGGAAACTATTTTTGCTATACCTATCACGCGTCACTTGATTGAACTGCAAACGACATAGATTTTCACCAAGATTCCCGGCCAAAAGGCAGTTAATTTGAGTTAATCAATTTGGTTCTGCCAAGGCTAGCGGCTTGATTGGCTTGATATGTTTAATCGGCTGCAGCTTTTTAGTGGCTTTCTTTTTCGGTGCTGTCACCGGCTTGTTCGGAATCGGCAAGGGCTTGGCTTGCGTTGTCACCGTGGGTTTGGTCGCCCTTGTAAATTCTACCAATCTCATACGCTGCCCCTTTCGTGTATTTATTCAACTCACATCTTTATTCTGTTTTTAATTGGTTCTGCTAAATAGCTGTATGAAGATATCCGAGCACACCATACGCCATTTCCTGCATTCGTACAGCAACGACATTACACACATTGGCGTTGCACACACTGACTTTCACACTTACCATTGTTCGCCTGCACAGTTAGCACGCCGCGAAGAGGCAGCACGCAAACAGTGTGGCTTTTTTGTCCGTTGTTTCAGTCAGGCGTTGTATGGTGCCAAGGCATTGCGAAAGCCGCTGGAGTTTTCACCGTTAATTCTGACAACGATTGAAGGGGCGCACGGCACTGCCATTAAATCGCATACGATTCATTTCAACTTTGCATTTGGCAAACTTCCCAACGCGCTCAGTGTTGCCGAGTTGCGCCAAGTGTTTGCACACTGTTGGATTGACAAGGCAAAGTTGAGCCCGAAGAAACTTTATTTTGAAGCAGCCAATGCTGACTCGGTTCCGCGTTGGCTCAATTACATAACGAAGGAAGCTGAACACGGCAACCTTGAGACGTGGGACTTTGTGAACACACGAATTCCATACGTCGCACTCACAGCAGACTGAAGTTAGTTGTGCAGTAGTTTCAATGCCCACTTGCTTGGGTAGTGTGATTCAATCACCGTAAATTTATGACTCATACATAACTGACTCATACATATCTGAATTGATTCAAACACACAGGTGTAAAGAGTTGCAGTGCGCTACAGCGGGGTCACAGAATCACCAGCTCAGATTAAACGGACTCACGCTAAAAATTGCAGCGTAGAAATTGCGCACTGCAAAACCTTTTCTGGCTGCAGCACACAGTACAGCGCAGAAGCTGTAGAACGCGTTACAACGCTTGAACTGGAGCGTGTGCAGCGCAGAGTAGCTGAGTGACTGATAAATAGCTTGCAGGGCTTTTAGCAGTTCTCTGTTTTGTGTGTGCAGTCAGTTACGCCATTTCTTGCTGCATCCCTGCAGCACGCCAAGACTACATAAAACAGCGATTAATCGTGAAGATAGCGCAAGCACTTGAAATCATTGGGCAGTTAGCTCATCCCATTTCCGCTTGCTCATACCGGACTAATGAATGCACACTGCACACACGTAAATTAATTGATTAGGAGCACAACAAATGTCGCAAGCAAAAACACTGAGCAGTACTGAACTACGCAGAGTGCAAGATTTTATTTCAACTCGTCCCCACGCTGCACGCAATCGCGCATTGCTGCAGTTATCCCATTTAGCGGGACTGCGCGTTGGTGAATGCGCTGCACTGACTTGGGCTGACGTGACAACACCGGACGGAATATTGCGTGACGAAATCCGCTTGCGTGCAGAGCAAACGAAAGGTGGACACCCGCGCACTGTATTTGTGAGCGATAAACTGCACAAGGAGTTGCAGCGTTACATTGACGCTGTTAAACGCCGGGACAGTGACAGTGCATTTTTTTACACGCAGAAGAATCCGAAACGTGGCTTTACTGCCAACACACTTACGCACTTCTTTTTGTGTTTGTACCGGAACGCAGGCATTGAAGGTGCAAGCAGCCATTCAGGGCGCCGCACGTTTGCCACCAAATTAGCGGGGCAAGGTGTTGGCATTCGTGTGCTTATGCGCTGTCTCGGACACCGCAATATTTCTACCACGATTACCTACATTGACGCGTCCGACGATATGCTGCGCAATGCAGTTGAATTGGCGTAGTACACAATTACAGTGCAGCGTTAATCTCGTTCAGAGTTTATCGACTTACTTAACGCTGCAGCACTGCGCATACGTGCTATGACGTTTAACGGCGCTTGCACTTCGGGCACATACAACAAGTCGCTGGCAGCTTTGCGCAATGCAGCGAGTTGACACTGCACACGATTTGCTTTTTTGTCTTGTGTTAGCTGCTTTGCACTGATTCGACAGTATGGACTCCTGCTGCCAATTACGCGTGCAACACCAACGCAGTCATTGGACATCAAGCCGTTTATCGAATTGTCAAAGTCTCTGTCTAGCCAAGCACGTATGCGCTGCTCTTCAATGCCGTTGCATACACTCAGTATTTCTTCCAGACATTCACAAGCTTTTTCGTATTCTGCTTCAGATTTATTTCGATAGTGTGCTGCAGCTGACTCACGATTAAAGCCATAACGCTTCACACTTTTACGTTTGCTCAAACTGTCAGCGCGTGCATTGGACAAGTCGGCAACTTTTAGCTTCGCAATGTAGCGCGTCAACTCATCCGGCCTGCCTTGCTCACTCAGCATTTCATAGTCAGTTGTTGGTGCTGACAGTGCTGCTTGATAGTCGCTGTATTCTTCTGCCGTTAATGCACTGCGCAACTGTGCAGGTGTAATTGCGCTTTGTTGTGTGCAGCACTGCAGCAGCTTGCACACACTCTCAAGTCGTTTTGTATCTGCAGCCGTTAAAACACGAAGCTCGGCGCTTGAATTTTCTAAATCGTGTTGCTGCAGAACAGTTTGCACCCAGTACAGCTGTACGGGTGCATTGTTATCTTCAGCTGCTTTCGGTTTTACTTTTTCGAGGCGTTACCGTTTTATCAACATTAGCAGCGCGTTTGACAAAGAGTGCATTTTTCAATTCGGACGCAGTGATTTTGTAATTCTTGCAGGCAGCTCTTACTTTTTCAAGTGCAGCTACGCGGGTTGCCTTGAGTTTTGCGTCAATCTTTGCGTTTAGCTCGCCTTGCTGCTTCAGCATTGCGTCTAATTCTTGCTGTTCTTTTACTTCGTCTGTCATTTTTATTACTCCGTTGATTAAGTTTCGACTGTAGCAGCTTTGACATTCGTCACTGTGCAGTATTGCGCTTAACTTATCTGCTGCACAACAAAGTACAGACGATAAAAAACCCCGCCACGTTGCCGTTAGCGGGGTTTTATGGTTTTAACCGTCAGCTGACTTGCGTCAGCGTTGGATTAGAACGTGTGCTTGATGCCAGCAGCCAACACGGTTGTAGTGGTATCAGCACCACCGTTAGGTGTAGACGTGCCCGATGTGTAGCCAGCGTAAGCTGTCGTACGCTTGGACAAAGAGTAAGCACCAGCCAACGAATAAGCAGTACGCTTAGTTTCAACGGCTGCAGTATTTGCATCATCAGTTGAAGCTGCGTAACCAGCGGACAGCGTCAGTGCTTTGCCAACTGGGAAGTTAGCGCCGAGCGACCATTCGTTAGTGGAAGCACCAGAGAGCAAAACGCCAACACCGGCACCGTTGTTGGAAGCCTTACCGTAGCTACCCAGCAATGTTGCAACTTTCAGGTCATACGATGCATTCAAACGGGTGAAGTTGATGGAATCAACACTACCATTTGCTTTTTCAGCTTGGTAAGCAAAACCAACAAACACTGGGCCTGTAGCGTAGGTAGCATTCAAGCTAACAACGGAACCAGCGTCAACTGTTGCTGATTTGTTTTCTTTCAAGCTGTAGCTGAGGGCACCATTGAAACCACCGATGGCTGGAGCAATGTACTTGATCGTGTTTGCAACGGTCCAGTCGTAGTTGAGCGCGGAACGGAATGCACCAGCTGCACCACCAATAGGTGACAGTGCATTGGAAGCAAACGCTGCATCAGTGGCGTTTTGGATGTCATCGTATGGAGTGCCGTTCTTGCCGAGTTGAACTTCACCGAAAGCGCCAGAAACGCCGACGTAAGCGTAGCGGCTGAATGCAGTGCCAGCGACGTGAGCAGCGCCCGTGTCAACGTCAAAACCTTGTTCCAGTTTGAAGTTTGCCTTCAGACCACCGCCCAAATCTTCCGAACCCTTGAAACCGAAGTTAGAGGAAGAAACACCGCTGCTGTACAACAGGTTTTGTGTAGTTGCGCCAGTCGAAGCAACGTTAGCCAAAGCAACGTCAACAGTACCGTAAATAGTCACTGTGGACTGAGCGAAAGAAGCACCGGAAGCGGCGAGCACTGCGAGAGCGATCAAACTTTTTTTCATGTAAAAAACTCCAATAAATTAAGGGATTACCAAATTGCTTTTTGCAAAGCTCTTTGGGACGGACGCTGTTTGCATCTCGGTTGCTATTTGACCAAATCGGTAGGCAGGCACCTACAGTTTTTTAAGCTATTCCAAATTTTTGGTTGTTTTATCAACGTTTTTGTCACATAAACACAACAAACCCAGGCTTCACGCCCCCCACTTTCGATCAAAACCGCTGTTTCGGCCTCAAATTAGGGAAAACACGGGTGCGCTAAATGCCTCTTTGTCAGTGTTTTGTCACGAATTTGACATTTATATGAGTTAAGCGATGGCGATTGACATGCCTGACCCCAAGCGGCGCGCGCTCTTGAGGTCTCTGCACAAATTTACGAGCAGGCCTGGAAGCTGGCTGCGACGCACAAATACCTAGTCTGGGATGCCCTGATCATTGCGATTTGCGCCGAACATGGCGAACGCCGTAATAAATCAATTTCTATGACCGGGTTACCAGCGCTTCACTAAAATAGATGGCCTTGGCAGCACGCCTTTAAACGGCTCTTTTTGAAAGATTTGGTAAACGACATGAATCCGACCGATAAATTCATCACCACCGTCGATGCCGCGCTGCGCACACTGTTTGTTCCGTCGCATGCGACCCAGCCCTGCCCGACGTTGCCGGGCGAGGCCACCGAGTTGTCTGACGCTGAAAAGTCGCAAGCGGGTGCGCTGATGCGGGTCAACCATGTGGGCGAGGTGTGTGCCCAGGCGCTTTACACAGCGCAGGCGTTTGCTACTAAAAATGAAGCGCTTCGCGCCCATTTCATAAGGGCTAGCGACGAAGAGACCAATCATCTGGCGTGGACCGAGCAGCGTCTGAAGGAGTTGGGCGACCACACCTCGCTGCTGAACCCGCTGTGGTACGCCGCTGCTTTTGGCATTGGCCTGCTGGCAGGGCGGCTAGGCGACCCGGTGAGTCTGGGGTTTGTGGTGGAGACCGAAAATCAGGTCGAGGCGCATCTGGAGAGTCACCTGTCGCTGCTGCCCGCCCAAGACCACGCCTCACGCGCCATCGTGGCGCAGATGATGGACGACGAGGCCCGCCACGCGCTGGACGCCACCAAGCTGGGCGCAGCTGAGCTGCCGTCAGTGGTTAAAACCGTGATGCGCGCCGCCGCCAAGGTGATGACGACGGTGGCGCACCGGGTCTAACTCAGCTTTCCAGCAACTCGAAGCTGGTCTTTATCTCCGCCGTTTTGGCCAGCATGATGCTGGCGGAGCAGTATTTTTCGTGGCTCATGGCGATGGCGCGCTCTACCGCGCTGGCCGGAATGCCTTTGCCACTCACGGTGAAATGCATGTTGATGCGGGTGAACACTTTGGGGTCGACCTCGGCGCGCTCGGCGGTGAGCTTGACGGTGCAGCCCTGCACGTTGTGGCGGCCGCGCTTCAAAATCAGCACCACGTCGTAAGCGGTGCAGCCGCCGGTGCCGGCCAGCACGGTCTCTAGCGGGCGCGGGGCCAGGTTGAGGCCGCCGTTTTCAGGCTTGGCGTCATCGGGGGCGCCGTCCATCATGATCGTGTGGCCACTGCCGGTTTCGGCTACAAAACCCATGCCTGAGCGCGTACCTAGCGCGCCGGTCCAGCTGACGATGCATTCCATAATAAAGTTCACTCAATGATTGAAAGGTAAAGATTGTCACCTGTGACGGGCGCTTATCATCAATGCCCCATGAAGACACAACACCTGACCCCCGCCGACTACCTGAAAAAAATCCTGACTGCTCGCGTTTACGACGTCGCAGTCGAAACCGCACTGGAGCCGGCCAAAACCTTGAGCCAGCGCCTGCACAACACCGTGCTTCTCAAGCGCGAAGACCAGCAGCCAGTGCGCAGCTTCAAGCTGCGTGGCGCTTACAACAAGATGGCGCAACTGACGCCTGAGCAGTTAAAGAACGGCGTCATTTGCGCCTCGGCCGGCAACCACGCGCAGGGCGTGGCCTTGAGCGCCCGCAAGCTCGGCACTCGCGCCGTGATCGTGATGCCGACCACCACGCCACAGCTCAAGGTGGATGCGGTGCGCGGTTTTGGCGGCGAGGTGGTGCTGTTTGGCGAGAGCTATTCCGACGCTTACACCCACTCCGTGCAGTTGCAAACCGAGCAGGGCCTGACCTTTGTGCACCCGTTTGACGACCCCGATGTGATTGCCGGCCAGGGCACGATTGCCATGGAAATGCTGCGCCAGTTGCAGGGCCACGGCTCGAACCGGCTGGACGCGGTGTTTGTGGCGATTGGCGGCGGCGGGCTGATCTCGGGCGTGGCTAACTACATCAAGGCAGTTCGGCCAGAGATCAAGGTCATTGGCGTGCAAATGAACGACTCAGACGCCATGGCGCAATCGGTGGCAGCTCATGAACGGTTGACACTGCCCGATGTGGGCCTGTTTTCTGACGGCACGGCGGTCAAACTGGTCGGCGAAGAGACATTCCGGGTGGCCAGCGAACTGGTGGACGAGTTCATGACCGTGGACACCGACGCGGTGTGCGCGGCCATCAAGGATGTGTTTGTCGACACCCGCAGCATTGTGGAACCGGCAGGCGCCTTGGCGGTAGCCGCCATCAAGCAATATGTCGCCACGCACAAGACCAAGGGTGAGACTTATGCCGCCATTTTGTGTGGCGCCAACATGAACTTTGACCGCCTGCGCTTTGTCGCCGAGCGCGCCGAAGTGGGCGAAGAGCGCGAGGCGCTGTTTGCCGTGACGATTCCCGAGGAACGTGGCAGCTTCAAGCGTTTTTGTGCACTGATTGGCGACCTGCCCGGTGGCCCGCGCAACGTGACTGAATTCAATTACCGCGTGAGCGACTCGGCCAAAGCGCATGTTTTCATGGGTCTGACGACCCACGGCAAAGGCGAATCGGCCAAGATTGCCGCCAACTTCACCAAGCATGGCTTTGTGGCGCTGGATTTAACGCACGACGAACTCGCCAAGGAGCACGTCCGGCACATGGTGGGCGGGCATTCCAAGCTGGCGCAAGATGAGCGGCTGCTGCGCTTTGTATTCCCAGAGCGGCCCGGTGCGCTGATGAAGTTTTTGAGCCTGATGCGCCCGGGCTGGAACATCAGCCTGTTTCATTACCGCAACCAAGGCGCCGACTATGGCCGCATTTTGGTCGGATTGCAGGTGCCGGAATCCGATAACGAGGCGTTCTCGGAGTTTCTGGAAACGCTGGGCTTCCCGTATGTGGAAGAAACCGCGAACCCGGTTTACCAGATGTTTTTGCAAAGTTAAGTTCGCTGGAGCAGACCATGGCCATGTCGCTGGACGGTAAATTAGTGGTGGCGATTTCAAGTCGTGCCCTGTTTGACTTTGAGGAAGAAAACGAAGTTTTCGAGCAAGGCGACGACCGGGCCTACATGAAGCTGCAGCTGGAGCGACTGGACATTCCGGCCAAGCCGGGGGTGGCGTTTTCGTTGGTTAAAAAATTGCTGGCGTTCAACACGGTACGGGACGATTCACCTGATGCCGCCATGTCACAACCGGTTGAAGTGGTGATTTTGTCGCGCAATGACCCGGTGTCGGGCATGCGGGTATTCCGGTCGGCGCAGCATTACGGCCTGCCGATCCAGCGCGGCAGTTTCACGCGCGGGCAGTCGCCCTGGCGCTACCTGAAACCGCTGCACGCCAACCTGTTTTTATCCACCCATTTGAGCGATGTGCGGGCGGCGCTGGAGGCCGGTGTGCCGGCCGCCCAGGTCTACCCGCAATCGGTTCACGCCGGGGACGCGTACCCGAACGAGGTGCGCATTGCGTTTGACGGCGACGCCGTGCTGTTCAGCGACGAAGCCGAGCGGGTATACCAGTCGCAGGGGTTGAGCGCTTTTCAGAAGCACGAAACCGACAAGGCGCAGCAACCGCTGCTGGCCGGGCCTTTCAAGCCGCTGCTGGCGGCGCTGCAACGCCTGCAACAAAGTGGCACGCCCCGCATGCGGATTCGCACCGCGCTGGTCACGGCCCGCAGCGCGCCAGCGCATGAGCGCGCCATTCGCACTCTGATGAACTGGAACATCGAGGTGGACGAGGCGATGTTTCTGGGCGGTTTGGACAAGGGTGAATTTTTACGCGAGTTTGAGCCTGATTTCTTTTTTGACGACCAGACCGGGCACGTCAATTCCGCCTCCAAGCACGTACCTTCGGGGCATGTGGCGAGTGGCGTGTCGAATAGTTGAAGCACCGTCATCGCTCAGCGCGGCAATGACGCACCTTTAAAAAATCTTCATGAACGTTTCCCGAAAAATTACCGCCTTCAAGGCCTTCACCGCCCAAGCCTGGGACTTGACTCGGCCTTACTTTGACTCGGACCAGAAGTGGCAAGCGCGGGGCCTGCTGCTCGCCATCGTGCTGCTGAACCTGGGGCTGGTTTACATGGCGGTGTTGTTCAACGACTGGAACAAGCTGTTTTACGACGCGCTGCAAGAGAAGAATGCCACCGTGTTCTGGGCGCAACTGGGGCGCTTCACTTACCTGGCCTTCGCTTTCATCATCATCGCGGTCTACAAGTTTTACCTCACGCAGTTACTGGAAATGCGCTGGCGGGCCTGGATGACTGGGCATTATCTAGAGCGCTGGCTCTCCAACCATGCGTTTTACCAACTGGAACTGGCGCGCTTTAGTGGCCCGGCCAACAGCGACGCCAAAATTCCCGATAACCCGGACCAGCGAATTCAGGAAGACATCAACCAGTTCACCGGGCTGACCATTTCGCTCACCATGGGGCTGCTCAATGCAGTGGTCACGCTGGCCAGTTTTGTGGGTATTTTGTGGGGCCTCTCGGGTGGGTTTGCCTTCTCTTTTTTGGGCGGCGAGTACAACATTCCCGGCTTCATGGTCTGGATGGCGGTGCTTTACTGCGGCGTGGGCAGCGTGCTCACCCACTATATTGGCCGTCCGCAGATCAAGCTCAATTTCGAGCAGCAACGGGTGGAGGCTGATTTTCGTCACCACATGGTGCGGGTGCGCGAATACAGCGAGTCGATTGCACTGGACCGGGGCGAAGCGGTGGAGCGGGCGCAACTCGACCAGCGGTTTGGCAAGGTGCTGGGCAATTACCTCGCGCTCATCAAGGCGCAAAAAAACCTGATCTGGTTCACCAGCTTTTTTGGTCAGGCCGCAGTGGTGTTCCCGTTTGTGGTGGCGGCGCCGCGCTTTTTTAGCGGGGCCATTCAGCTAGGTGAGTTGATGCAAATCTCGTCTGCCTTTGGTCAGGTGCAAGGCGCTTTGGGCTGGTTTGTAGACAGCTACAGCAGCCTGGCCAGTTGGCGTGCCACGACCGACCGGCTCACCAGCTTTGAAGCATCATTTAGGGCTCTAGACCCCGTGCTACCTGCGCAAGCAGCTATAAATTCAATAGCTATTGAAGCGCATGACCTGACCGTGGCTTTGCCCAATGGCGCGGTGCTGCTGGCCGGTGCCGCCTTGCGCGCCCAGCCCGGCGACAGGGTGTTGCTGCAAGGGCCGTCGGGCAGCGGCAAGTCGACGTTGTTTCGCACCTTGGCCGGGATCTGGCCGTTTGCAACCGGTGCGGTGGGACGCCCGGCAGATGCCATGTTCATTCCGCAGCGGCCGTATTTTCCCAATGGCCCGTTGCGCGATGCGCTGGCTTACCCGCTGGCGCCATCCCGTTATACCGATGCGCAACTGCGCCAGGCGCTGATTGAGGCAGAACTCCCGGCGCTGGTGGAGCAGCTCGACTTGGCAGATGCATGGAGCCAGAAGCTGTCGGGCGGCGAGCAGCAGCGCCTGGCCATCGCCCGCGTCCTCCTGAAAAAACCCAAGTGGGTGTTTGCGGATGAGGCCACCAGCGCGCTGGACGAAGCCACCGAGCATTCAGTCTATAAACAGCTTCTAGCCCTCGTAGAATCTACGCAAGGAGCTATTATTTCAATAGCGCATCGGCCGGGCGTGGCGGCTTTTCACAATCGGCTGTGGACGCTGGAAAAACTGCCAGAAGGTGCCCCGGCACAATACCAACTGGCCGCGCAAGACACCGATCAGCCTGCCGTTTTACCCGCAGTAAATCGCTCATAGCCCCGCGCCCTCAGTTCGCAGGCCGGGCACGCGGCGCAGCCGTAGCCCCAGGCATGGCGGTGCTCGCGGTCGCCCAGATAGCAGGTGTGGGTGTGTTCGATGATCAGGTCGACCAGGACTTGACCGCCATCGGGTGTCCCTGATTTTTCGCCCAGTTCATGTGCCATCGCCCAAGTGGCCGCCTTGTCGATCCACATCAGTGGAGTTTCAATTAAAAAGCGCTTGTCCATGCCCAACGAGAGCGCCAGTTGCATGGCTTTCATGGTGTCGTCGCGGCAATCGGGGTAACCCGAAAAGTCGGTTTCGCAGACCCCCGTGACCATCACCTGCAGATCACGCCGATACGCTACAGCGGCGGCCAGCGTTAAAAACAGGAGGTTGCGCCCCGGCACAAAGGTATTGGGCAGGCCGTTTTGCTCCATCTTGAAAGCGGTGTCGCGCGTGAGCGAGGTCTCGCTCACCTCGCCCAACACGGCCAGATCAAGCAGGTGGTCTTCGCCCAGTTTGTGGGCCCATTGGGGAAACTGGCTGCGGATTTCAGTCAACACCTTGAGGCGGGCGTCCAGTTCTACAACATGGCGCTGGCGGTAGTCAAACGCGATGGTTTCGACCCGCTGGTATTTGGACAAGGCTTGCGCCAGACAGGTGGTGGAATCCTGGCCACCAGAGAAAAGTACGAGGGCGGTTGTATGCATCCCCCCAATGTTAGGGGATGACGAGACTAGAGTTTCTCGGTCTTGTTGATTTTGCTGGGCGAGTAGGTGAACACTTCGGTCGCCAACACGCCAGGCGTGGCGTTCGGATTGGGCTGCGACAGCTCAAGAGGATTCTTGACTTGTGGCACATGAATGGCACTGGCACTGGCTGCCCACAGGGACTTGATCTGGTCCATCAACATTTTGGAAAGGGGCACCGGCGGCGGATCTTCCACCTTTTCAGTGACTGGCCGATGAACGGTCCAGTCTTTGGA
>Ga0208248_1000519_pt1 | contig 11406 bp, 10 predicted proteins | sample CryBogmetaGMA5M_FD_184545 | JGI IMG/M metagenome (GOLD analysis project Ga0208248, IMG submission 184545) | Freshwater microbial communities from Crystal Bog, Wisconsin, USA - MA5M (SPAdes) | ecosystem: Environmental > Aquatic > Freshwater > Lake | place: Crystal Bog, Wisconsin, USA | collected...
ATATCCACACTTCTCGAGTGCGGGATTGGTCAATGTGCTGATGATCCTATTCAGTATGAAGGTTGGCTCTGGTTGCGAAATCGCTTTGCTTTCTAAATTCCAGCTAATTAGTATTAGGCTCAGGTAATGCAATTTTCAAAAGTGGCCAAGTGCCTCTTATTCTTCTGGTTTTCTTGGCTCAGCCTTTGCACTGCCCACGCACAAGGTAAACCAACAACGAATGCTTGGCCCAAGCAGGCGATCCGCATCATTGTTACTTTTACTCCCGGTGGGGCGCCTGACATTTTGGCGCGTGTCTTGGCAGAAAGCTGGCAACAAAGTTTGGGAGTTCCAGTTCTGGTGGAGAATCGCCCTGGGTACGGGGGCAATATTGGTGCTGATTTAGTTGCTAAAAGTGAACCCGATGGCTATACCTTGCTTATTGGTACTGTTGGGATACATGCAATTAATGGGGCTTTATATGAAAAGATGTCTTTTGACCCAGTAAAGGATTTCACACCCATTAGTTTTTTAGCTAGCACCCCAAATGTCTTAATTGTAAATAAGCAATTAGGCATCACCAATGTTCATGAGTTGATCGAACTTGCGAAAGCCAAACCAAATCAACTCACTTTTGGTTCATCTGGCATAGGTACCTCATTACATATGTCGGGTGAATTATTTAAAGAGATGGCGGGAATACAAATCCGCCACATTCCCTATAAAGGGCGTGCTCAGTCATTGCCAGATCTCATCAGTGGACGCATCACCATGCTCTTTGATAATTTATCTTCATCACTTCCTTTGATTAAGGCAGGCGAAGTCCAGGCCTTGGGTGTCACCACCTTAAGGCGCTCTCCTGCCGCCCCAGAAATTCCGACGCTGGCGGAGCAGGGTTTACCGGGTTTTGAAGCTGTCTCTTGGTTCTCTTTAATGGCACCGGCGAACTTGCCTCTGGCAACGCAAAACCGCCTGAATCAGTTAACTCGTCAGGCATTAGAGAACCCAGAAATCAAAAACAGGCTCTTGGCAGGGGGGTTAGAACCTGCCCCTAGCAGTCCCAAGGACCTTTCTAAGCTGATAGCCTTAGAGTCCCGTAAGTGGAGCCGAATAGTCATGCAATCTGGCGCTAAATTAGAGCCCTAAATAAGCTGTTTTCTTGTCAGCCTAAGTCGATTGAGGGCGTTATATAAGAAAGGGAATAGGATAGGCTTAGACGACCCCAATACACTCGATTGAAAAACCCATTATTCAAAACACCTTCTTTTAATCGACTAAATTTGCCTAAATTTTCAGCATTAGACTTTTCTAAATTCGGCTGTATTGTGAGTGTGCTTTTATTGGTGGGTTGTGCAACACAAACTCAGCAAGTGAAGATGAATGAGTCTAAGGATCAGTTCAAGAATGGTGATCTGCAAAATACTACTGTAGCGATTCAGTCCGCATTTCAAGATAAAAATACACTCTATTACTTAGAGATGGGTGAGGTACAACGTCTTCAAGGTCCAGGACAAATTCCCAGTAGCACTGAAAACTTATTAATAGCTGATCAACAGGTTGAACAATGGGAACGAGCTACCAGCGACAAGCTCAAGCACTCTTTTTCGGATATGAGTTCTTATGTTTTATCTGAGGGCTTTAGTAGTAATTACGATCCCAAACCTTATGAAGTGAGTTTCCTGAGTCAAACTCTTGCACTAAATCATCTGTCACAGGGGCGCTGGAACGATGCCATGGTTGAGGCTAAAAAGATGGCTCAGCGAGAGAAGGTAATAGAAGAGCTGATTCAAAGTAAAGTTAGTGCGGTCTCGAGAACGGAACAGGAACAACAAAATAATCGGAATACCAGAGGTGCTACAAGTCGTATCCAGGATATCAATGGCTATCCCATCAGCCTATTGGATGATGAAGAAACGCGCAGCCTAAAGAACTCATATCAAAATCCAGGTGCTTATTACCTATCAGGCTTTATTCATGAGTCACAAGGGGAGGCTAGCTTGGCAGCACCGGGATATCGTCTTGCCATAGAGTTGCGCCCCTCGGTGAGCTTTTTCAAAACTAGTATTGCTAAGTTAGATTCGAACATTGCTAATCAAGGCAAAAAAAGCTTTGCAGATACCTTAATTATTATTGATACCGGCTATATCCCCAAAATTACCCCTCAACGGATTAGCCAGACCTTTAATTTTGGCGGTAATCCCAAATTGGTAAGCTTAACTTTGCCATCGATTGAAAAGTCTACCGAGCGATACACGCCGACTTTTGTTCAGCTCGGTGATCGGGTTGCTAATCCAGAGTTGGTAGCTAGCATTGATTCTATGGCCAGAAAGAATCTGCAAGATGAGATGCCGGGTTATGTCTTGCGCGCAAGTTCGAGAGCGCTGGTGTCATTAGCGGCGCAGTATGCCGCCGATCAATCCGCACAACAGGCAGCCAGAAGAAATAATCAAAATAATCAAAACAACAATACTGCTGCAATTATTGGCGCTATTGCGGGATTGATTACGGGTTACGGATTACAAGCAATTAATGTGACTGATGTACGTCATTGGAGTACCTTGCCAGCTCAGACCTATATGGCCCGGATGGGATTGCCGATTGGGCCAACGGTACTAAAATTCACTTTACCATCGGGTGTAATTCAAAGCCAAACAGTCAATTTAGTTGGCGGCTATAACGTAGTCTACATTCGCATGTTCAGAAACAAAGCAAGCGTGCTTACTTCAAATGATCCAGCGGCTTTACCTGCTAAACCGCAAGTCATTGCCCCGCAAGCAATTGTTGCGCCTATTACTGCACCCATTACTGCACCCATTCCTGCGCCTATCCCTGCGCCCATAGCTCCAGTAGACTCTTTACCTGTCGCGCCAGCAGCAGTAACGCCTATAAGCAATCCCACATCAAGTCCTGCAAGCGGTAATATAGAAGAGTTAAAACCCTATGAGCCGCCCAGTTTACTCAATCGCTTTCAGCAGCTTTTTAATTAGGAAACTCGAGAATGAAAAAATACCTCCTGAGTCTATTGGCAGCATGTGCACTCATTGCCTGTAGCTCTAATCCTTCGATGAAGGACATGACTTTACGCACAGGGGATACCGATAGCATTCAAATTACCGATATGCGCAGCCTCATGCGCAATGGCGTTCTTACAGCGCAAGTGACTATTCAAAACGACAGTAAATCGAATTTAGTAGCCTATCGTTTCAAATGGATTGGTAAAAATGGAATGACGGTGACCGATGAAGAGGCATGGAAGCCTGTGACAGTGGGTAAGGGTCAAACGACCGTTATTATGGGTATTGCCCCAACACCAGATGCAACCGATTTCCGTTTTGAGTTAAATCAATACAAATAAACCAAAAGCTTATTGAGAATGATCATGAAAATGCACACTAAAACTATCCAATTATCTTCACTAGCAATCTTTGCAGCTCTACTTGTAGGATGTTCTGGTCCGCAAGTTCGCTATGGTGATGCTAAGGCGGTTGAGACTGTCAATGCAAACTATGGCTCAACCGATCTACAAATGATTGCCGAGGCGATGACCAGATCTTTACTTCAATCTAAGGCTATCTCGGGAAGTAAAGATGCGCCCATTGTGACTTTGGCCGATGTGAAGAACAAGACCTCAGAATATATCGATACCCGCGTGATTACTGACAAGATTCGTACTCAGTTAATGAAAAGTGGACAGGTACGTTTTGCAGTGAGTGTTTCTGAAATGCAGAATCAAACGGAAGAGTTAAAGCGCCAAAATCAGTCCGGTTTATACAAGGGCAATACGATTGCTAAAACTGGCAATATGCAGGGCGCGCAGTATCGTATAGAAGGATCGATTGCCTCGATTGTGAAGAATACTAAGGACGTTAAGGATGTTTACTACGTCTTTAACCTCAATCTGATCAATAACGAATCAGGCTTACTCGAGTGGTCTGATGAAAAAGAAATTCGTAAGACGGCAACTCGCTAATGAAGGATGTGAATTCATGCAATTGATACAGAAAACGTTTCTAGTTAGTGTTGGCCTTAGCCTAGTGTTCTTGGCGGGTTGCGCATCTAAACCTCCCGCTGTAGGGCCAGAGCAAGCCATCGTTGGGCAAGTGCCAGCAGATCCACCCAAGAATCCTGTCATTAGTGCTGAAGCGCTTAAAGCAGACTCGAAGTCCATTGCTGTGACTGATATCTACTTTAAAAAAGAAGGTAAGAACCTGATTTTGATTGAAGAGACCCGCCATAAGACAAATAACAGTGTCACTACCACGATCGCGCCAAAGACAATTGAAGTCGATGCGGATAAAGCTGATGCTTCCGCCTTAACGGGTGGGGCAAATTCTTCTGCATTTCCGGTGAAGTTCACTAATCTGGCCGATCCAAAAGCAACTGCACCAGGTACTGCACCCGTCATTACGCCAGTGGATCCCGGAACCAACAGCAATTCGGCCTCAAATGTAGAAACGCAAAGTCAGAAAAAGTCAGGTTACGAGAGCAAGATGGAGTACGGGGAGCTACGTTATTTAGCTAATCCAATCCGTGGCTTATTAATAAAGTCTGGTTATAAGGTGGTCCAGGCTAAGCCATCAACAGTTACGCCGAATCAAGGTGACGAGTATTTTGATATTGTGAAGCGTATTAAGGCTGGTGATTTTCCGGATGCTAACTATGTACTGTATGGTGTATTAGCGGAAATCTCCGTAGTGGATAACATTGATGACATTCCAGGAACCAAGTCTTCTTCTCAGCAGGTCGTATTAGAAGTCACAGTTGACTTTAATGTGGTCGACACACAGTCTACCCAGATCGTCGCCTCATTTGTTGCGTCTGGCGAAGGTAAAGAAGTCAGAATTGACGGCAAAGACAATGCCTTCAAACCGAGCATGGCGAAGTTAATGAAACTGGCTTCTTTAGATTTAGCAGAAGACGTGCGTAAAAACTTGGCTGCACAAAATTTCATTACTAATAACCCAGGCTCAGCAGGTTATGAGCGTAATCTTAAGCGTCGCTTAGATGATGATGCTTCTACTTTAAAAGTCTACAAGTAAGCAAGCTCAGAACACAACCTGAGTGTTTTAGACTTCCACAGGCGGATGCGTTTTTTCATAGCGCTCTGCCGTTCTTCTAAAGAGATAGAGTAGAAAGCAGGCAGCCAACCCTAGACTGATGCTATTCCCAGCCCAGAATCCATTGGCACCTTGTAAAAATTCCGGTGTATTGCCAAAGACATTGAAGCCCATTAAGTAGCCGCCCCCTAAGCCTACACCCCAGAGGGATCCTGCGTAAATGAGCATGGGTAGAAATGCAATGCGATACGCCCGCAAAATAAAGGCTGCGGTTACTTGTAGGGCATCAAAGACTTGATAGAAGGCGATAAACAAGAAGAGGGGGATCGAAAAAGCTTTCACTTCTGCTGGTGGATCATATAAATCGAGTAAATGCATTCTAAAAAACCAGACGGCAATGCCTATTGTGATGCAGGTAACAGTCGTGAATAAAACAGAAGACCAGCCAATCTCTTCAGCACGCTCTGGTTTATTTGCGCCAATGGATTGAGACACCAGCGTCATCGTCGCAATTGATAGAGAGAGCGGTACCATATAAATCACTGTGCCCATATTAGCTACGATCTGATGACCGGCTAATGCGGTGGTTCCAAGACGCGCAATAAACAGTGACATAAAAGTGAATGAAGTCACTTCAATCAAATAACTAAAGCCAATAGGTGTGCCTAGCTTTAAGAGCGTCCAGATACGATGCCAGTCAGGCAGGCTAAAACGTTCGAATATCTTGAAAGGTCGATAAAAGCGATCAAATAAGACGATACCTAAGGTCATCAGCAACCAAGACCAGTTGATGATCACGGTGGCTACAGCGCATCCAGGCCCACCCATGCCCTCAATCCCAAATCCACCATAAATGAATAGTAAGTTCAGGGGTAATTTGAGTGCTAAGCCGATGAGTTGAACAATGGTTATGACTGCAGGGCGAGATACGGCATTGTGCAAAGCCATTAAGACCCGCATAGCCATACTTGCAGGAAGACCGATTGCTAGGATATTGAGATAGAGCTTTGCTTTATCTTCGATCTCAGGACTGACGTGGGAGATAGCTAGTATATGCTCCGCATTGAGTAAGATAAAACAGCCTAAGACCGTTAACCCAAGGGCGAGCCAAGTTGCTTGCCTTACTTCTTCACCGATTTCAGAATAACGTTTGGCGCCAAAGAGTTGTCCAGCAATTGGGGCTAGTGCAGAAACTACGCCCGTTAGTCCTACGTAAATACTAATGAAGATTGCCGATGCCATTGCTAAGGCAGCTAAATCATCAGCAGAATAACGCGCCGTCATTGCGGTATCCAAAACACCAAAGGCAATTACCGCCAATTGTCCAATGAGAAGAGGGCCGGCTAGATTGAGTAAAGAAGGAACATCCTCGCGGAGGCGCGATAACTTAAAGTGCAGCACGAATTATTCCGGAATAACTTTGTAAAGGCGGAGACGTTCATCACGGTCAGCGGCGCGACGATCTTCCCAAATCAGATTAAGTTTTTTATTATTGAGCTTGGCGTAGGCCTTCGCTTCAGACTGGGTATGGGTCAGCATCCAAGGGCAGCTAGGATCATCACGCAAATTCAGCTTAGTGAAATATTGAAAAGACGCGAGTTGTGCAAAGCCAATATTGCTGGTGTCGATACAACCCCCACTTGAGGGCACTACCTGAGCTAAACGCACAGATACTTGACGATAGGTTTTGGCGTAATTAATTGTTGGTAGCCATAAGGACATTAATAAAACCCACATCAAGGTAGTACCTGATGCGGAAATAATCAGACAACGCCAGATTTCTTTAGGGGCACGCGAGGTTCTCCAGCGAACTACTGCCAACCACATACCGGTAATCACAAGAGCCACTACCAGTGCGAGGAGGTTGAATTGAAAATCAAATCCTGGGAGGAGGCGAGCTAAGTTTGCAGCGGTAGATTCTGGATAGCCAGTCACCTTAGCTAACCAAATAATCCAAATCGCTAGTGCAATGATCGTAAAGCTAAACATCGCAAACCAATCGATAAAACTGATCATGCTGCGCTTCAGTATTGGCAGGCTAAAAGCTGCAATGATCGATAAGCTTGGAATGAGAATCATCAAGTCATGTTCATTTGCTTCTAAGCGGAATAAAACATAAATCAAGCTACCAATAAATAGACTCAGAGGAATACAAAGGTGGGGAGCGCGCCAGGCACCCGCTTCCTTAACACGGCCCCAGTGGGCTAGCGAGATGGTCGCTAGCGGCCATACTGGCCATGCATATGCCCAGAAGTTCACACTTAAGAAGCCAAGAGACTCAATAGAAGGGCTTGCTCGCATCTCTGGCATGTTGCGCCAACCTTCTTCAGCAATGTGGCGCCACTGAATTGGGAGATCGGCCAAGTACCAAATGATTGGCCAAATAGCAAAACCAATTAAACCGATCACCGTACTGGTGAGAGTCCAGCGAAAGCGCAGTTTTGCATTGCTAGCAATGACCGCAATGATGGTGGAGCTAACAATGATTAAGCTCAGAGTGAGATTGCTGGAGAGAGCAACTATCGCAATACCCAGACCCGTCCAAAGACCCCCTTGCCATGGTTTATCTAATCCTCGGACTGTGCCGTAGAGCACGATACTAATGCCCATGAGTTGCGCCATCATTGGCGTGGTTTCGTGAGCGCGCTGAGCAAGTCCTACACAAGCCAAGAAGATCAGTAGAGCGCCATCAGCCAAAGTCATGCCGTAACTCTTTAAATCCGGTTGACCACCAACTGCAAGCGCCATTGGTTGAACTTCACGACGACGACCTAAAAGATAAGTGGCATACCAAATGGCAAGAGCCGCAGCAAAAAAACAAATCGCCGAATATAGGCGTGCAGCATTAGCGGCACCAATCCAGGGACCAAATAATTTAATGAGTGTGGCACCCATCCAATAGGGAAGGGGTGCTCCTAAGGAAATATCGCGGCCGGTTAAGTGCGGAACAACCCAATCCATCGAGTTACCACGAAATAAAGACCACATACCACCAAAACCAATCGCATCTTCATTCTTCCAGGGATCCCGAAAGAAGAGACCAACAAACCCATATACCAATGTCAGCGCAAAGATAACAAAGCGCGGAATGGATTTAGTGGCGGCGGCGGTGAGTTTAACCATGGACTTTATTTTGGACGAATCTATTGGTATAGCAAACGGTAAAGCAAAAAATAAAAAAGGCAGCAAACGCTGCCTTGATTATCTCGCAGAGAAGGTATTTCTCATACCCTGCGACTTGAAGTGTTTTAAGCCTTCTTCTTAGCTGTCTTTTCAGCAGCTTTAGCTTCTGCAGCGGCAGCTTTTTTCTCAGCTGTTTTAGCAGCGCCATCACCGGTAGACTTAGCAACAGCCTTGGTACCGAATTTCTGACGGAATTTCTCAACACGACCAGCGGTATCCATGATTTTTTGGGTGCCAGTGTAGAAAGGGTGTGATTCAGATGAAGTCTCGATCTTGGCCAATGGATATTCATTGCCATCTTCCCACTTGATTTTCTCTTTAGTGGACATAGTGGAGCGAGTTTTGAAGCTGAAGTTATTTGAAACGTCTACAAAGACGATTTCACGATATTCGGGGTGAATGCCAGGTTTCATTGTGAGTCCTATGAGCGGGGAGCCGTTTTAGCCAAATTGGCTTAAATACTTTCCCAGGTTTTAAAAGCAGTAAAGGCGAAATTATGCCATGAAATCAACAACAAAGCGCACTTTAAGGGGGTAAAACAGCCTGAAACACACATTCCAGGCTTCTGAGACCCCTAAATTAGCCTCCGCGACGCATTAAGTCAAAGAATTCACCGTTGTTTTTAGTCGATTTGAGCTTATCCACAATGAAGTTCATAGCTTCGATATCGTCCATATCAGCCAGTAATTTGCGTAATACCCAGATTTTTTGGAGGTTTTCTGCCTTGACCAGCAATTCCTCACGGCGGGTACCGGATTTATTGAGATTAATCGATGGATAAACACGACGTTCAGCCAAACGGCGCTCAAGGTGAACTTCCATATTGCCCGTTCCTTTGAATTCCTCATAAATGAGGTCATCCATGCGGCTACCCGTTTCAATCAGGGCAGTGGCGATGATGGTTAATGAGCCACCTTCTTCAATATTACGCGCTGCACCGAAGAAGCGTTTTGGACGTTGCAGAGCATTTGCATCGACACCACCAGACAGTACTTTTCCTGATGACGGAATCACCGTGTTGTATGCACGAGCAAGACGGGTAATGGAGTCAAGCAAGATAATGACATCTTTACCCATCTCCACTAAGCGTTTGGCTTTTTCAATTACCATCTCGGCAACTTGAACGTGACGTACTGCTGGCTCATCAAATGTAGAGGCAACGACTTCGCCGCGAACGGAGCGTTGCATCTCGGTAACTTCTTCAGGACGCTCATCCACCAGGAGAACAATCAAGATTGCATCAGGGTGATTAGCAGCAATTGCATGAGCGATGTGCTGCATCATGACTGTCTTGCCGGATTTAGGTGAGGACACAATCAAACCCCGTTGGCCAAAGCCGATTGGGGAGATCATATCGATGATACGACCGGTTAAGTTTTCCTCTGCCTTAATATCACGCTCTAACAAAACCGTACGATTTGGGTGCAGTGGGGTAAGGTTCTCAAACATGATGCGGTTCTTCAGGGCTTCCGGAGCCAAACCGTTGATCTTGTCTACCTTAACCAAGGCAAAGTAACGCTCGCCATCTTTAGGTGTCCGTACTTCACCTTCAACGCTGTCACCAGTGTGTAAGTTAAAGCGGCGGATCTGCGCAGGAGAGATATAGATATCGTCAGGAGAAGCCATGTAAGAGGCTTCAGGAGAGCGCAAGAAACCAAAGCCATCTGGCAACACCTCTAATGTGCCATCACCAAAAACCATTTCACCGGCTTTAGCGCGTTTCTTCAAAATGGCAAACATCAATTCTTGTTTGCGCATCCGTTGCGTATTTTCAATCTCCAAGCTCGCTGCCATTTCAAGCAGAGCGGATACGTGGAGGACTTTGAGTTCAGTTAATTGCATGTGGTTCTCAGGTGTTGATAAAGATATAAATGAATAAGGAAATTTTTTTGGGGTATCCCTGCGCTGATTTAGATCACGCAGATATGGAAAAACAGAATTTGGGAGATTGACTTAAAAGATGGGGGAGGAAAATTGCTGGGAATTGGTGCACCGAAGAAGGTGCTGAACTGCTATTAAACGCAATACTACACTAAAAAACGGGTCTGACAAGTGCGCGGGAGGGGTAAAAACCACAGGCTCAACCGGTGAACCTGTGGTGTGGGACTATTTACAGATGACTATCAATAAATGCAGTCAACTGAGATTTGGCCAAAGCGCCTACTTTTTGAGCAGCTACAGTGCCATTTTTGAATAGGATTAGGGTCGGAATGCCGCGAATATTAAACTGGGCAGGAACGCCTTGGTTCTCATCCACGTTCATTTTTGCGACTTGCAACTTGTCGCCATACTCGCTGGAGAGCTCTTCCAGGATAGGGCCAATCATTTTGCAAGGACCGCACCATTCAGCCCAGAAGTCGAGCAGAACAGGTTTATCGGATTTGAGGACGTCTTGTTCGAAAGAGGCGTCAGTTACATATTTAATGCCGGCACTCATGAAAATTCCTTATTTAGACTTATTTAGCGAGTTATTTAATTCTGTCGTTACAACGCTTATATTAGCAATAAGCGAAACACTCTGCCTAAATTTCACCATAAGTTTCAAAATTAACCCTAAAACGCCAATCGACTATCCCCTGTAATGCCCCAGCCATTTCCCATCATTTCACAGCAAAAGCAGCCGCAAGCATGGGCAATTACGCCAGATAGCCATGCGCTTGCTGAGTTAGCCAAGGGCATTTGGGATTGTGCAGTGCAAACGAATCAGCGCCCCTTAGTGGTGCTCAGTACTGCCGGTCCACTCATTGGGTTAAGAGCGGCCTTAGAACAAAACCGACCAAAAGATCTGCCGAGTCATATCGCCTTCTTACCGCAAGTGATTAGTTTTGCTGATTGGTTAGAGGCAGCGCCAAGTGCATGGAAATTTCCAAAGAAACAAACGGATTTAGAGAGATGGTTATCGGTCTTTGTGAATTTACGTAAACACAAAGTTTTGCAAAGCTGGTTTAAAGCAGAGAGTGAATCTGGAGCATGGGGATTGGCTCAAGCTGTAATTGATGCATGCGACTCATTGTCAGAAGTAGTTGTGCCGCAATTACAAAGTGAACTCAATGACTTACTACAAACTCACACACTCGATACCGAAGCGTGGCTAAAAAAAGTAGAGCTTGTTTTGGATCAAGCGATTGCTAAAGCCTATGTAGGGCTCTCACGCAATGTGGTAGATGAAGAGTCTGCAGTACTCTTA
>Ga0208248_1000522_pt1 | contig 11379 bp, 24 predicted proteins | sample CryBogmetaGMA5M_FD_184545 | JGI IMG/M metagenome (GOLD analysis project Ga0208248, IMG submission 184545) | Freshwater microbial communities from Crystal Bog, Wisconsin, USA - MA5M (SPAdes) | ecosystem: Environmental > Aquatic > Freshwater > Lake | place: Crystal Bog, Wisconsin, USA | collected...
ACTGCTATTCATCTGGAACCCAACAGAATAACCAATCATGAGGAGACACATGCGGCAGAGAAGGAAAAAAACAAACCAGAAGGACAGACTGAAACTCTACGAAGAACAAGCGAACAAATTAAGGATTGCTTGGATTGCTTGCAGAAACGATCTAGTTCCAGATATTCTAGATGCCATCATTCAGTTAAATAGGAGGTTTGAGCACGAAGATGACGATTATGCGAATTCTCTGTAATTGAGTAACCCTTTGCGCCCATAACTCAGTGGAAGAGCATCCGGCCATCAACTGGAGAAATCTGGTTGATGGCCTTTTAGTCGTTATAGGAGGCATTGTGTTTAAGTATAACTATGATACCGGAACTCATAAGTTCCCTAGCGAACAGATTAAAGCAAAATATATATTCTTCTTACCTAGACTTTACTTTTGTATTACCTCCCCCAAAGGGATTAAGAAATCCTGGTTCTTTGGTGATACCTATCTCAGGTGTCTAACTCTTAAGTATTTACCTTCTCTTAAATGGTGGTAATATGACCTGGGATGCGGTAGCTATTGTAGCTATCGAAGATGCAGATTATTATACTGAGCGAATCCCTGGAATGATTCATCCTTCGGATATCCCGAAGTAATTCGATATACGATTATGCGGGAGGCTGAATTAAGCCAGCGTGTATTTCTCTATGGCAATTAGCACAAACTAAAAGTAAAATAAATTATACTATCTTTAAGCATCGTGCCCGACATCTAACGGTCAGATACCAGACTTTTAATCTGGAGCGGCTTGTCCCACAGTGGGTTCGACTCCCGCCGGGCGCACCATTTACTAAAGTCCCCAGTTTGTTACTGGGATTGGCTTTAGTATGTCTCCTGAACCACACGGAGAATAAACAGTGGTGGATGTATTACTGAGGCGCAGGGTGGACACACAACCATTTCTACCGCAGGTAATCTCAAGCAAGGTTCCTTAAGCCTTGCATTTGCTTTATCAAGCGCACAGACTCCCACTTAAACAAGTACATTGTAGGGTTTCTACCCATTGTGGAGTTCTTCTGTGCGTTTGATAAAGGGAATTGTCCCTTTCTTGGAGATCAGTAACATGATCAACTCGGAACATCCTCTTGAAAATCCGTATCCCGACCTTGAACGGGAACTGGATACGGAAAAGGAACTTACTAGAGTGCTTATTGAGGCTAGTAAGTTCAACAAGGTAGACCGGGCTATCCTGGAAAACTACCTGATCTTTGGCCCCGTGTGGTCTAAGATCTCTGCACAAGTGAAGACTCAGTTTCCTAAAAAGATAGGAACTTCTTCTACTGGTTGCAGGATGCATTTCGAAAAGATGGTTTCGAAACTGCAGGACAAACTAATCCATCAGGCATGGAGGAAACAATGAAGTGCATCAAGAATACTCTCAGTGGCAAGATCACTCGGGTCAAGAACGAGATTGCGGATTCTCAGGTAGATTCTGGGAAGTGGATCTTCGTTCCCAAGAAGGACTGGAAGAACAAGGTTCGGGATGCCAAGCCTGAATCTCCACAGGCAGAAGGCTAAGGAGTCTGTTTTGGAATGGTCTTTCGAGGCCATTCTAAAGGAGAAACACCATGCCAAAGATCAATCATGGACAGGTTCTGCTAGATGAAGAAGTAGCAGAAAAGCAACTGAGGGAATTCGAGTCTGACACAAGAGACTGGAAGTATCATGATGAACCATACTGGGAAGATTATCTTCATCCCAACAAACGAACCCAAGAAGAAAAGGAGAAGAAATGGCAAAACTCTTACTAATCAGAGGACTTCCAGGATCGGGGAAAACTACCCTGGCCAGGAAGATGGTAGCGGAGGCCAAGGTAAGTGCTGACATCGCAATCTTCGAAGCAGATATGTTCTTCGAAGATGCTATGGGCAACTACACCTTCAACCCGGCCAAGATCAAGGATGCCCATGAGTGGTGTCAGGCCAAGACCGTAGAGTATTTGGGATACGGTTACGATGTGATTGTGTCAAACACATTCACTCAGGTCTGGGAAATGCAATTCTACCTGGATCTGGCCTCTCCAACAGTGGAAGTTTCTGTAATCACTGCACTTGGTGAATACAAGAACATTCACGGAGTTCCTGATGCGGCTCTCAAGCGAATGAAAGATCGCTGGGAGGATTACTCACCCATAACGGAGACAGCATGATTCATGTAGGTCTTGTAGATGTTCTTAACAAACTTGGATTCTCTATTTCAGGCTCCAGCAGGGACCAACACAATTTCCTTTTTAATGTTGCTACGGGGGATATTGAGAAGGCCCGTAGTCTTTTTGAGAAGTCTGCTCTCAATGTAAGAGAGATTCACGGAGACATTTCGTATCATAAGTTTGGTGTCTCAGTAAATTCCTCCACCAAGAGAATAGTGGTCCCAATCAGTTCTTCTCTTTCGGTCACACGAAATCTGTCTTCTCTCTTTGAAGAACTAAATAATCGAGAGAGTAAAGAACTTCTTCCAGTTGAAGGACAGTGGGTAAGATGGCAGGGTGGAGTGTGTCCTAACTGCGAGGATTGGATGTTTTACAATGGTGACATCCTTCGTTGCGATTGTGGGAGAGAACTTCGTCTTACTCTGGAGCATGAGTGAGAACCCACACTATCACTCATAAGGTTCCTGAGAAAGACTTTAGTGAATTTCGAATTAACTTCTACAAGGGAATGTTCCCACATCTTCGATTCGGCCAGGCTTTTATGAATCATTTTGTGGTGATGCAACCCGATCCCACTCTCTTTTACGAAGTGGATAACGAGAAGGCTGAAAATGACATCCGAATGCACTATATCCTTACAGAAAGTTAGTGTCTCTGCTGGAAGGTTACTCATCAGGTTCATTCAACTCATTGCTAAATGCTGGTAACAAGGAGATTATATGAGCAAGTATCTGTGGTGCAGACCAAGTTGCCCAGTAGACGAACAGACGGCCATTCTGACAGCCGCTGGAGTTGAAGAAGTATCGACACTGAGGGAAGTTGATTGGAGAATGTTCGATACTGTTTTCAATCCTACTGTGGTTTCTGGAACCATTGTTGATCGGGTTGCAGATTTCTTCAAGGCATTGGAAGATTACGCATACACCTACAATTTTGACGGGTGCATCCTTCCTTCCGATCCTGTCTTTCTCTCTAACTTCTTTCTTCACGCTGGGATCGAATACCATACCGATGCGGAGTCGTTCAGGTGCATCCTTTTAGATGCTGATAACGCTGTGCATACGATCACCATTTTAGTCTGAGAGGGCTAAGGTTTTACCACAATCATCCGATACTTATTATAGAGCCAGTAACGGATACCTACTTAACCCTCTTTACGGTGATAAATGGGATTCGACAAACCAGTAAGGGTAACAAAATACAACCCCGTTACCAAAGAAACAACAGAGTTCATTACTGAAGAACTGGAAACCTACTGCGAAACACAACATCTACGATATTCTGTGATTAAAGCAGAACTACGAAGATGCACAAGAGAAAAAATCCCAGTAGTAATTTCAATTAGTTACGATCTAACTTACATGTTTGAATTTGTTTAAACCAACTGGGAAGTCGTTCAATGGTAGGACAAAGCACTTTGACTGCTTGAATTGGAGTTCGAGTCTCTACTTCCCAACCACTCTGGAGATTGTCATGACAAAAGTAAAGAAAACAAAAGCACGAAAGGTTTCGCTCAAAGAGCATTTCGATCTGGTCATGGAGTATTTAGAATATCCTGGCCCCAAGACGGATTCGACTCCCTTTAAGTCTCTCCAAGTAATCAAGAGAGAACTAAACAAAACGAAGAAACTTCTACGGGAGGCAACCAAGAAGTAAGTTTTACCGGGTGTGGTGGAATGGCAGACACCAGGGACTTAAAATCCCTTGATCGTAAGATCGTGCTGGTTCGAGTCCAGTCACCCGGACCAATTCATTTAGCGGTTCTACCTCCTGCCGGGGTAGATTAAAAGGTTGGCCTAATCCTGCCGCTTGGAGGAACCAATGAGCGAAGAAGAAATCAAATCATTAACCACTCAGAAGTTGATAGACAACTTAATAACTCTTGACTACCGTGGCAAAGAATTCAAACAGTCGTGTTTGAAGGAATTGCTTAAACGCAATACCCTTGAAAAGGAAACACAATGAGCGAAGAAATGAACGAAACTACCCCTGAGATTCTTGAGGCAACTCAGACTCTCTTGACTGAGGGTGAGATTCCTGGATCTTCTGTTCTTGAAGCGGAGATTGTGGATACTCCTGTGCATACTTCTTTCGGTGAGATTCCCTCTCTGGACAATCTCTCAGAACAGCAGAAGGCTCAGTTGAAGGAACTCCAGCATCGCATGGAACTCTACAATCAGTCACGCTCTGGACATAAGAGTGGAGATACTCACACTGTTGCAGGTGTTGGGTATGTTGTTTCTCAGTCGGGTGCTTATACTCGAATGGGCGCACCAAAGAAGTCTCGCAAGGCAACTCATCGTAAGGAAGTGGCTTCTCGTAGGTCCGGAAAGAGTTAATCATAACCCAATCTCTCGGAGGAACTCATGGGAATCGAAAAACTCCTGAACGAAATTCTTGTAGCAGTGGAAGTGAACAGGGATGATGCAATTATCATGTTCACTACTGCTTCTGGCAAAAAGTACAAGATGTATCACCAGCAAAATTGTTGTGAGTCCGTTTTCATTAAGGATATTGCTGGTGATATCGAGGATCTCTTACACTCTCCTATTACTTTGGCCGAAGAAACTTGGTCGAATCAAAACGAGAGCGAGAACACTCCAAACAGACGATTCCAATTCAGTGGATCTGAAACTTGGACCTTCTACAAACTTGCAACCGTTAAAGGATATGTAACTATCAGTTGGCATGGTTCTTCTAACGGATACTACAGTGAGAGCGTTTACTTCGAAGACCTTTCATGTTATGGAGAAGATGACTGATGAAACTTGGTGAGTTTGTAGGGTATCGGAAGAATCACTGGTGGCTAGAGTATAGTCTACTTAGTAAGTTCTACGGTGCCGCTCTTCATGTAGAATTTACTTTCCCAACTCCGAAGCAGAAGCAATTCTCTTTCGGAGTTACTCTTTTTACTCTGACTCTCTTCTTTATTGAGATAGCATATCTCTCTGATGAAGAAATTCCCATGCAGGATTACATCCGTGGCAACTGAACATAAGTGCCTGAAGTGCGGGTTAATCGCAGAACACTCTTGGATGAATCCCGTTGAGGAAGAACAAGAACTGAAGTCCATCAGAAACTCCGGATACTGCATTGAGTGCGTATCTATCGGAACACACGGAGAAACAAATGAAACTCAAACTGACTGAGATAGCCGACCTTGTGTTTGGTATTATCATTGGTGCTTGTGTCACCATGTTGCTGACTCTCATCTTCATGAACAACTATGTTGATGCGAAGGTGGCTATCAATTACAGCAAGGCCAGGAGTGCAGGAGTTCCTGTATTCATGTCCAAAAATGGAGAACTTCTGCTGTGGAATCCGTCTGCTAAGATCACCACCAGGATAGGCCACAAGGAACTGGATCTGATCGCCTTTCAGGTGAAGTAACTTAAAGACCTTTTGGAGTGGGATGGTTAAACTCCAGCAGTAAATAAAAATGCCCATAGATGTTAAATCCTATGGGCATCTTTATTTGCTACAGTAATACTAGAGGACTACATAGTTCACTATGCTGGTTTCGGTTCCGCTACTAACAAAGGTAATTGAAGTAGAGTCCTGAATAGACACAGAAATGTGACCAGGAGTTCCGGTTAAGGCTCCACGGCTACAAATAACCTTGTTAGTGCTCTTTACAGCGGTGTTAGCAACTACAACAGGCGTAACACCAGTTAGAACAACACTGGCAGGAACTAACTTACCAGTAGCGGCACCAAGAAGGCTATCAATCTGAGTTAGAGCGGAGTTTTGACCAGATGAAATCTCCCAATCAGGTAGATTCCAAGAGTAATTAGGCGTAGTAGACATATTAATCTCCTTTAGATATATGGTAGTTCGTCATAACTTAATTCAGGAGACTTCAGTGATCGTTAAACACAGGTTTTATCTTCTTGGGGTAGAGATAGTTCAAGTCTACTGGTATGAAGATCGGTATCGCTATGTAGTAAATCAACTTCGTTCGATTGAGTATCGTGAATTAGTCTGCGAACAACTCTCCTCTGAAGAAGAACTACAGAAACGAATCACTAAGGATATAGCAGATCATCCATACACTGAGGTTCAACTTAACTCCAAGTGTATCAGATGTTCAAAGCATGAGGGTGTGCCTAGAAAATTGTTCAACTTAGCACCAATTTGCCCTAGGTGTTTTGATGCAATGACCGATACTAACAATACAGCAGGTAACACTTGGTATGAGATCAACGAGAACGGGAGCAAGGGCAATGTCATCAAAACAGATTGATTCAATTGAACTACTTCGTGCAAGTATCTATCATCTGTTCAAGACAGATATGGACTACGCAGAAATGTTTGATGTATTTGTTAGTGGACAGGCTTCTAACAGATTCTGGATCTACGAACTAACCAGTCAAGATGGAACCAAAGAAATGACCATCGACTACTCTATTAATGGAGGCGGCGGGTGGTTAAATGTAGGTATGACCATCACTGAATTTAACAAATATGTCAACAAAATGCTTGAATGGCCTCTGACTCAAGAGATTAAGGAGACTCTCAGTAACGAGTTAGCGGATCTAAACAAGAAAGCAGAACAAAACAAAAGTCCAAGCGTTTAACCTCTGGCCCAATACCTCAACTGGTTAGAGGATCCGCCTTATAAGCGGACGGTTCCGGGTTCAAGTCCCGGTTGGGCTACCAATTACGAGCGGCGATAGACTAGATCCACGGCATCTTAGACTTTAGATAGTCAATCTATCACAGGGCAAGAGAAGAAGTAATAGACTGCTCCCTCTCAAAGAAGTTCGAATCTTCTGTCGCTTACCATTCTTGCTAATGTTTTACAGAGTTTCCCGTTTAGCAAGTCACTGCACTAAACTCTGTGTAGGGTGTTGGAATTGGCGAACCAACATCCGAAGGTTAAGCCCGTTTGGAAGAAGAATCCCTGGTAAGGTTTCAATATTCCATCATTCGTGGGTATATCCAGACCGAAAGCCCCGTAACAGCCTGGAACGCTGTCTAATCTCTTCTCGTTAACTTTCTATTCCAGTGGAGAGTTTCAGGGTGGGTAAATATATAATCCATTGCAACTGATTATATCTTTTAAACCGTCAAGCCTACCAAATTTGCGACTGTAACTCAAATGGTCCCATACCACCCGTAGCTGAGGGGATTTAGCATCGCTCTTCTAAAGCGAATACGCAGGTTCAAATCCTGCCGGGTGGACCAAAGTATCAATGCTTAACAAACCTTTATCAAACTCCCAATGACAATTTGGACAAAGTGCGATAAGGTTTGTTAAGTCATTGATATCAGATAGTAAATCAATATCTTTATGGTCTTTGAGTGCTTTAATGTGGCACACTTCATAGTGTTTATCATAACCACAATTAATACATTGCTTAGGCTTATCTGACTTAGCATAAAACTTTCTGGCTAAGTCTCTGATACGACTATGCTTTTGATAGTTTCTCTTACCAACAAGTTCGCCATAAGTAGTAGTTGTTGGGTCTACTAAAAATGCTGTCTTAAAGCAAGGTTTACAGTATGAACGACTTGCTGTAATCCCTTTACCGCACTTCTTACACTTACCTGATACACTTCGTTTAGGTGTGAGTTTATTGTTAATCTTTGCGGCACAAGACTTTGAACAGTATTTAGCATTTTTAGTAGCCTCACCGCAGCATTGACAGATATTCATTTGAAACCCCGAGTCATATATTTAATTCATCTCCGCAAAAAGTCGCTGGTTCGAGTCCAGCCAGTCGCACCATTACTTTGGAGAACCGATGAAACAAATTCTTTATATACCGACAGGAGCCACAGTTTCCTTTCACTCTGGAGAGACTTCTGGATTTAAGAACCTGCGAATTGATGCGGGAACCTATATTACATCCGGAAAGTTTAAGAAAGAGTTTGGAACTGCCCCCTTCTGGAACGATAATATAGATCCTTTTCAGTTATGCATCCTATTCTTATGTGGGAGAATCAAAGATTTAGACGGTGAACTTATCTTTGGTGATCATGTATATTCAGCACTTGAAATTGAATTGGAAGAAGATAACTTCGACACCCTAGAAACCGAATACGAAATCATAGAGGTATGAAATGTTAGTTAGTATATTGAGTGACATTCATCTGGAACATTATTACGATCCAGATAAGGCCATGCAGTTTCTTGAGCGCATCCGACCTGTTGAAATGGCGGATGTTCTTGTATTGGCTGGAGATATTTGGTCTTTAGGAAAGCAACCAACATTTAGATACCTTGATGAGTTCAGAAAATGGGCTGTTGATATAGTCTATGTTCCTGGAAATCACGAATGGTATGGAACAAGTCCACGATTGGAGGGACAGGATACTCTTAAAGCCTTACATGACGAAGGACTTAGAGTTTTAGGTCCAGGCTACTACGAGTCATTCTCTTACGATGGAATCAAGTTTGTTGGCACTACTTGCTGGTATCCTGACAATCCGAAAGTCAGGAAGCATCTTACCGACTGGAGTGACACCGCTTATATTAGAGGTCATATAAAGTGGTGGGAGAAGTTCCAACTTGAGGAACGCCAACATCTGTGGAACAATGTAGAAGAGGGATGTATCGTAGTAACTCACATGCTTCCTACTTGGGATTGTGTATCAGAACAGTATCTTGCAGATTCTTACAACTGTCTATTTGTTTCTAATGTTCAAGATCTCCTTCTTGCAAAGAAACCTAGGCTCTGGATTCATGGGCATTCTCATGATAAACTTGATATGATGATAGGAGAGACAAGATGCGTTAGAAATCCAATCGGTTATCCATCAGAACGAACTACACAGAATGCTACCGTTCTTCAACTTCATCTGTAGAAACAAACCTTCCCTTTCCCAAAGGAATTCAAATGCACAAAGAGTATATTGTTACTGACCCTTCTTTCGATCCCAATCATGTTCTGGTTGAGTATCTGAGAGACTACGAGAATCGACCTGTGGGTATGCTCATGTCCGTGAAGGATACGACCACCAATCAGATTCGCATTGGTTGGAGTCTTGTTCGTAGCAATTCTGATGACAAGTTTAACCGCAATCTGGCCTACAACATCACCTTGGGCAGAGTTGAGCTGGCTCACATTCACAACATCACGATTCCCTTTGATGTGTATGAGTCTGGTAAACTTGAAAACTTTGTGCTTCGGTGCATGAAGTATTACAGGTCCAACAATGTCACCGTCTTTGGAAAGATTCGAAAGGACAACGATCTTCGTAACAAGTTGGAATACACAGAGTATGTTTACAATCCCTCTGCCCAGTCCCACTACGAGTATCATGATTGATTCTTTTTAAATCAAGAGCAGGGAGATTAACACTCTCCCTGTTTTTTCTTAAGGAGAACCACCAATGAAAAACAAACTGACGCTATTGCAACTCTCTGCAATACTTCTAATCATCGCAGACATAATCTGCACCATCCTTCTATGGATCTATATAATCTAAGGAGAATACATGAGTGTCAAACTCAAGATAACAGTAGATCCTGCTCTTGATGGTAAGGAAGTTAAGTTCGGTTACAGGCCAGAAACTTTCTTTATTAAGTTGCCTGACTATGTATATGGAACCCTTCTCTCCATTGCGGAAGAACAGGGTATTACTTTCAATCAACTCTTTCTCAACATTCTTTCTGCTCGTATAAAGGAGGGTCAAGTATGAAAAGACATTATACTCTTGGACTATACCCCTTAGTTGGTCAGTCCTATCGGAAGTTCTGTTGGCCTTGGTGGAAGGAATTCTTAGATCCCAAGACCTACTGGAGAACTGTAAAGTATTTCTGCCAAAGAGGTTACAGAGGTTACGCTGACTGTGACGCTTGGGATGCGGACAGTTACTTGGAGAATGTTACTCTCGGAGTTATCAAGCGTTTTAAAGACAACACTTGCGGCTTTCCAATAGAGTTCTGTGACTACGCTCCAGGTGAAGAACCTGAAGGACACACAGAAACAGGTGCGGCCAAGTGGGATGCTGTTCTGGCAGAGATTATCGAAGGGCTTGAAGCATCGTATGAACTCAAGGCAGAAGATACCGTTACTGAGGGGGTTTACAGCGATGAACCTCTAGAGTTTATTGATATTGGAAACGGTTTCAGTAAAATCAAACCTCTTGAAAATGGTTCTTCGAGATTCAACGCAGATCTTTACAAACAATGGCAAGCACCGCTTCTCCGCAAAAGAAAGAGGGCTTTCTATCTCCTTCACAAACATTGGGGTTCCTTCTGGGATTAGTCTCATAATATTGGAGAAGTAAATGTCAAAACCTAAGTTTATCACGGTTCATTGGAAGGCTCCAATGGATGGAGACTTAACTAGAACGATCAAGTCCAGTATCAATATTGCTCACATTCGATCTGTTAATACTCAGGTTGGGTCAGAGAATTGCTACTGTCTGGTAGATGGCGTAGAAGTTAAGGAATCATATGAAGAAGTCATGAAGATGATTTATGACTTTTATTTTCTGGAGGAAGGATGAGAATCATTAGCGATTTCCACGATTATTATGATGGAGTTGCTGCTCAGGGTATTGACAAGTCGAGAGTCTTTCTTCGTAAACAGGATGACAGATTAGACTTGGCTGAACGGAAGTATGAGTCTGCGTTTATTGAGGGTATCGAATACGCTTACCCTACTAATAATAACACTCTCCTAACTCCCTTCGTTGTCTTTGTCGCTGGTAAGACTTATCCGGGCATTAAGATCAACGCTGGATTCCCTAACGGCACTATCTCTTTCTGCTACTCTAAGGAAGAGTTTGAAGCACACAAGAACGATGTAGGACTTGATCGTTACTTCAGGAAGGATAGATGGTCCCACTTCGCAATAAGGAGACTCGGAGAACACATTGGGTCTAAGTATAACTACAAGGGATTCTTTGATTATTGGACGAAGCAAGATAGTCCGTTAGTCAAAGAGTTGGTTGGAGATATGATTGAAATGAAAGAAACCATTTCAATTATGTCAGGTTTCCGATTCTTTATTCCAGGTAGTAACAATCGCATAGGTAACAAACCTGGAATGTTTCAAGTCTACTGTCCCCGTCTTAAAGATATTGAGTTCCAGAGAGTAGTAGATCCTTATACTCTTTTCCAGGATCTTGATATGTATGTGGGTGGAGTGTTACCTGAAGTGAAGTCTGTTGATGAAATCGCAGACAAATACAAGATCCAGCAACACGGATTCGATCCTATTTGGAGTTTTAGAAAACACAAACT
>Ga0208248_1000525_pt1 | contig 11321 bp, 6 predicted proteins | sample CryBogmetaGMA5M_FD_184545 | JGI IMG/M metagenome (GOLD analysis project Ga0208248, IMG submission 184545) | Freshwater microbial communities from Crystal Bog, Wisconsin, USA - MA5M (SPAdes) | ecosystem: Environmental > Aquatic > Freshwater > Lake | place: Crystal Bog, Wisconsin, USA | collected...
GCCTGGTCCAGGTGCGTAATTTTGATGCTATTGAATCAGTAGCTACTCGCGCACTGTTCTCAAGGGCTCTGGCCGATTCTGATGCTGAAGTGGCGATGATGACGGCGTCAAAGCGTTCATCCTGCACGCGCCACCGGGCCCCTTCGCACGCGACATTCTCAACACGCACGCCCCGCCGAATTTCTGCGCCGCGTTCTGTGACCCAGCGGGCGGCAGCGTCGGGAAATAATGCCGACAAGTCGCACCGGGGCAGCAGCAAGCGCGAGCCACCTTGCACGCCAAACAGCGCGTCTTGCAAAACTTTCAAAAAGACTTGGGCGCTGGCCCGGTCAGCGGGGGTGTTCAAGGCCGAGACACACAGCGGCTCAATCAGTTCGTCCATCACGCGGGGGCTTAACTCGTGGCATAGCGCGGCCACCGACATATTGGCAGCGCACTGAAAACCGCGCAATTGCCAGCCCGTGGCCACCCGCAACAACGTCCATTTGTCGGCCAGCGTCCAGCCACGTGCCGACACGATGCCCGCCAAAGCATCCAGCGGCGTCGGCCAGGCGGGGAACTGCAGCCCCAGGTCATCCGGAAAACGCAGTGTCATCGGGGTCTGCAGCAGGGCGGTTTGCGGGTCAACGCCCACCTGACGCATCAGACGCAAGGCCTCGGTGTAGGCGCCGATCAGGATGTGCTGACCGTTGTCCAGTGTCACCGGGGTGCCGTCAGGCAAATGGCCATTTAAGGCTCTAGCCCTTCCGCCAAGGGCGCGGGATGCTTCAAAAATAATAGCGTGATGGCCCGCCAGCGTGGCTTCGACCGCGGCGGCCATGCCCGCCCAGCCCGCGCCGATGATGGCGATTTTCATGCAGGGAAATGCTGCCGCGCCAAGCCGCTCCATGCAAGGCACCTCCCATTAAGGGTCAGCGCAGCACGCGCAGTTGCCAGTGTCACAGCTTGCCCAGCGCTTGCACCTTCCACGCCAGCCACAACTTGCGCATCGGCGTGAGGCTGACGCGCTGGTGCAGCACCTGGAAGTTGTCGTGTTCGATTTCGCGCAGCAAATCGCGGTAGATGCTGGCCATCATCAGGCCCGGTTTTTGCGCCCGGCGGTCGGCCGCAGGCAACAGAGCCAGTGCTTCGTCATACAAACCCTGGGCGCGCGCGGCCTGGAACTTCATGAGCGCGGTGAAACGGTCGGAATAGCTGCGCTTGAGGATTTCGTGCGCCTTGACCTCAAACTGCTGCAGCTCGTTGATGGGCAGGTAAATGCGGCCGCGCAAAGCATCTTCACCGACGTCACGCAGGATGTTGGTGAGTTGCAGCGCCTGGCCCAGTTTGTGTGCATAGACGGTGGTCTCAGGCTGGGTTTGGCCAAAAATTTGAGCCGCCACTTCGCCCACCACGCCCGCCACCAAATGGCAGTAACGCTGCAGTCCAGGGTAATCGAGGTAGCGGGTTTGCGACAAGTCCATCTGGCAGCCTTCAATGACGCACTGCAGGTGGCGTTGCTCGATCTGGTAGTCGGCGGCCAGCGGCATCAGCGCCTTCATCACCGGGTGGCTCGGTTGGCCGGCAAACGACTGGGCCACTTCGGCCTGCCACCAGGCCAGTTTGGTGCTGGCCACGCCGGGGTCGATGGTGTCGTCCACCACGTCATCGACCTCGCGGCAGAACGCATAAAACGCGGTGATGGCGGCACGTCGGTGCTTGGGCAGAAACAGGAAGGCGTAATAAAAGCTGCTGCCGGAGGCGGCCGCTTTTTGCTGAACATAGTCTTGGGGCGTCATGAGGGGTGTCTGGTTTGGCGCTTATTTTAGAGGGGGCTTATGACGCCATCCAGCAAGCCCGCCACAGCATCACCGCATAGTCCCAGAGGCGCAACTTGGGCCGCGCCCGCCAAGTGGCGAAGTCCATGCCTTCGATCTTGTCCAGAATCCGCAACCCGCCTTGCACCACCAGACGCAACTCCCAGCCCGCACGGCCCGGGATGCGGCACGCTAATTTAGAGCCTTTTAGCATGCTAGCCCTAGCGCTGCTTGCGTAAGCAGCTATTAATCTGGTAGCGTTATCGGAGTAACTATCAGCGTGCAAATCGGCATCGTGCACGCCGTGTTCCTGCATCGCCTGCACCGATACATACCAGCGGGCGCGCGGCACATCGACGCTGACGTCCTGCCAAAAGTTGATGAGTTGCAACGCGGTGCAGATCTGGTCACTTTGTGCCAGCGATGCTTCGTCATGGATGCCGTACAAGTGCAGCAGCAAGCGGCCCACCGGGTTGGCCGAGCGCGAGCAGTAGTCCACCAACTCGGCATCATCCTGGTAGCGTTGACCGGCGGCGGTGAAGCGCACGTCTTGTTCAAACGCATCCAGCAGTTGCGAAAGCAGGGTGACGGGCAAGCTGAAGTCGTGTAAAACCCGGCCCAGGGGTTCGAACACTTGCGGCCACCTTCCGCTGGTGCGCTGGCCTTGGGCGATGGCGTGCAGGTCGGCTCGGAAATCGGCCAGATCGTGCAGTCGCGTTGGGGCGGGCGCCTCGCCTTCGTCGGCGATGTCGTCCGCGGTGCGGGCAAACCAATAAATAGCGGCAATCGCCGGGCGCAAATGCGGTGGGCACAGCCAGGATGCCACCGGGAAATTTTCGTAATGGTCCACCGCTTGAGCGGTGGCTTGGGGGTCAGGGGAGTGGGTTGATGGCACGGTGGAAAAGGTTGAAATAGGGTGGGTTTGACAATGATTTGAAGCCATCTAAAATTACTAACCGTTTGGTCATTAATCTAAATTCCGTGTCTTTGGGACGCCTTCTGCCATGAATTCTGTCAAATTAATCACGTCATTGTCCACTGCTGTTGTGCCGGTGGTGCTTGCCCTTCTGGTGGTGGCCTGCTCCAAGCCGACGCCGGTTGAAGAGCCGATTCGTGCGGTCAAAGTGATAACGGTGGGACTGGAGAGTATTCAGGCTGCGCCCGAGTTTGCCGGCGAAGTGCGCGCCCAAGTCGAGTCCCGCTTGGGTTTTCGTGTCGGCGGCAAGATCACCCGGCGCCAGGTGGAGCTGGGTCAGCACGTCAAGGCCGGTCAGGTGCTGGCGCAGTTGGACCCGCAAGATTACAAGCTGGCGGCCGATGCGGCCCGGGCACAGTTGAGCGCCGCGGCCTCCAACCGTGATCTGGCAGCCGCCGATTTCAAACGCTTCAAGGAACTGAAAGACCAGAACTTCATCAGCGCTGCCGAACTGGAACGCCGCGACACCACCCTGAAAGCGGCCCAATCCCAGTTTGAGCAAGCCCAGTCGCAGCTGTCCGGTCAGGGCAACCAACTGGCCTACGCCACGCTGGTAGCCGACGTCGCAGGCGTGGTTACTTCGGTGGACGCTGAGCCGGGGCAGGTGGTGGCCGCCGGCACGCCGGTGGTGCGGGTGGCGCAAGATGGCCCGCGTGATGCGGTTTTTTCAGTGCCGGAAGACAAGGTGGCGGCGATCAAGGTCGGTTCGCCGGTGACGGTCAAGGTTTGGTCCAGCACCACCACCTTCAAGGGCTTGGTGCGCGAGGTGGCGGCCAGTGCCGACCCGGTCACTCGCACCTTTGCGGTCAAGGTGTCGCTGCCCGTCAAGGAGGCGCTGGCGCTGGGCACCACGGTTTCGGTGCTGCCGCAGTCGCTGAGCCGAGGTGCGGTGCCGGTCCTGAAACTGCCCACCAGCGCCTTGCGCCAGGAGGGTAATTCGACGGCGGTCTGGATGCTCGACGCCGCCAGCATGACGGTCAAGTTGGTGCCGGTACAAGTGGCCACCGCCGATGGCAACGATGTGGTGGTGATCGGTGGTTTGCAGCCAGGTATGCAGGTGGTGGTGGCTGGGGTGCATGTGTTGCAACCGGGTCAAAAAGTCACGGTTTATAAGCCAAATCAGCCTCTAGCCCCCGTTGTACCTGCCCAAGCAGCTATGACTTCAGTAGCAAGTTCGGCGCCTGCCAAGTGAGCCGCGCATGAACCAAGATCAACCTAAAGCGGGTTTTAACCTTTCCCGTTGGGCGCTGGAGCATTCGGCGCTGACCCGTTATTTGATGATTGTGCTGATGCTGTTGGGCTTGGCGTCTTACTTTCAACTGGGGCAGGACGAAGACCCGCCGTTCACCTTTCGCGCCATGGTGGTGCGCACCTATTGGCCTGGGGCAACCGCCCAGCAGGTGGCAGAGCAGGTCACCGACAAGATTGAGCGCACGCTGCAAGAGGTGCCTTATGCCGACAAAATCCGCAGCTATTCCAAGCCGGGTGAGTCGCAAATTATTTTCCAGATCAAGGATTCGTCCAAACCCGGTGACGTGCCCAACGTCTGGTACAGCGTGCGCAAAAAAATCGGCGATATTCGCGGCACGCTCCCCGGCAACATTCAGGGCCCGTTTTTCAACGATGATTTTGGCGACGTTTTTGGCGTGATTTACGCGCTCGAGTCCGATGGTTTCAACGATGCCGAACTCAAAGTCTTTGCCGACGACGCACGCCAGAAATTGCTGCGCGTGCCCGATGTGGCCAAGGTCGAATTGTTTGGCGCACAGGACGAAAAACTGTTCGTCGAAATCTCGCAAAAACGGCTGGCCCAATTGGGTCTGGACTTGACTCAGGTGCTGGCGCAACTTGGCCAGCAAAACGCGGTGGAGTCGGCTGGTGCCGTGCAAACCCCGCTGGATGTGGTTCAGGTGCGGGTGGGCGGTCAGTTCAACGCGGTGGAGGACCTGGCGGCGATGCCGATTCGGGGTGCCGGTTATGGCGCGGGCACCAGTGCCGGGGGCAGCCAATTGAAGCTCGCTGACATCGCCGAGATCAAGCGCGGTTATGTCGATCCGCCAAGCGTCAAGGTGCGCCATCAGGGCCGGGACGTGATTGCGCTGGGCGTCTCCATGGCCAAGGGAGGCGACATCATCGCGTTGGGCAAGGCGCTGGAAACAGCGACCCAGGCCATCGAAAAAACACTGCCTGCGGGCGTCAAGTTGGTGAAGATTCAGGACCAGCCCAAAACCGTAGCCAAGTCGGTGAATGAGTTTGTGAGTGTGCTGATTGAGGCGGTGCTGATCGTGCTGGTGGTGAGCTTTGTGGCGCTGGGTTTTCACCGCCGACCGGGGCAAAACCCCTTGTGGAGGCGCTGGTACGTCGATATGCGCCCGGGTCTGGTGGTCGGTATCACGATCCCGCTGGTGCTGGCGGTGACCTTTCTGGCCATGAATTACTGGGGCATTGGCCTGCACAAAATCTCGCTGGGCTCGCTCATCATTGCGCTTGGACTGCTGGTGGATGACGCCATCATTTCGGTCGAGATGATGGTTCGCAAGATGGAGGAGGGCTACGACAAGGTACGCGCGGCCACCTTTGCCTACGAGGTCACTGCCATGCCTATGCTGACCGGCACGCTGATCACCGCAGCGGGTTTTTTGCCAATTGGCATGGCGCGCTCCACGGTAGGCGAGTACACCTTTGCCATTTTTGCCGTGACCGTGATTGCGCTGGTGCTGAGTTGGCTGGTGTCGGTTTACTTTGTGCCTTATCTGGGGGTCATGCTGTTGAAGGCCAAGCCAAAAACGGCAGACCATCAAGAGCATTTCGACACGCCGTTTTACAAGCTGTTCCGGCGCGCCGTGAATGCCTGCGTACAACACCGCTGGCTGACCATCGGTGCCACTTTGCTGACTTTTGCGCTGGGCATTGTCGGCATGGGCCAGGTGCAGCAGCAGTTTTTTCCGGATTCGGCACGGCCTGAAATTCTGGTGGACCTCTGGTTCCCTGAAGGCACTTCGTTTGCCGCCAACCAGGAAACCTCCCTGCGCGTGGAATCGCGCCTGATGGGCGAGGCGGGCGTTGACAGCGTCAGCACCTGGATCGGTTCGGGCGTGCCCCGCTTTTACTTGCCTTTGAACCAGGTTTTTCCGCAAACAAATGTGTCGCAGCTCATCGTCATGCCCAAAGACTTGAAGGTGCGCGAAATGCTTCGCATCAAGTTTCCTGCCTTGCTGGCGACCGAGTTTCCCGAGGTGCGCGGGCGTGTGACCCTGCTGCCCAATGGGCCGCCGGTGCCTTATCCGGTCCAGTTCCGGGTGGTGGGGAACGATCCGAAAACGCTGCGTGAGCGGGCCAATGAGGTCACCGCCGTGATGCGCGCCAGCCCCAATACACGGGGCGTGAATGACAACTGGAACGAAGCGGTCAAGGTCATGCGGTTGGAGGTGGACCAATCCAAGGCGCGGGCGCTCGGCGTCACCAGCCAATCCATTGCCCAGGCCGCCCGCACCATGTTGGCGGGCTCAACCGTGGGCCAGTTCCGCGAGGGCGACAAGGTGCTCGACATCGTGCTGCGCCAACCGCTGGCGGAACGCAGCGCCATCACCGACATTGGCAATGCCTATTTGCCCACGGCGTCGGGCCGGTCCATTGCGTTGACTCAAATCGCCAAGCCGGTCTTCAGTTGGGAGCCGGGGGTTATGTGGCGCGAAAACCGCGACTACGCCATCACGGTGCAAAGCGATGTGGTGGAAGGGTTGCAGGGGGCGACGGTGACCCAGGAACTTTTGCCCCGTCTGAAAGCGCTTGAGGTCTCATGGCGGGTTGCCGGGCAGACCGGTTACCGCATTGAAGTGGCGGGTGCGGTCGAAGAAAGTTCCAAGGGTTCGGCCTCCATTGCCGCGGGCGTGCCCATCATGTTGTTCATTACCTTCACCCTGCTGATGATTCAGTTGCACAGTTTCAGTCGCGCCATGTTGGTGTTTCTGACCGGCCCGATGGGCATTGCCGGTGTGGCGGGTGCCTTGCTGCTGCTGAATCGTCCGTTTGGCTTTGTGGCTTTGCTGGGTGTGATTGCCTTGATGGGCATGATCCAGCGCAACTCCGTCATCCTGATTGACCAGATCGAGCAGGACCGTGCCAATGGCGTGCCGGCCTGGGATGCCATTGTCGAATCGGCTGTACGGCGCGCGCGCCCGATCGTGTTGACGGCTGCCGCTGCCGTGCTGGCGATGATTCCGCTCTCACGCTCGGTTTTCTGGGGCCCGATGGCGGTGGCCATCATGGGCGGGTTGATGGTTGCCACAGTATTGACCCTGCTGGCCCTGCCCGCCATGTACGCCGCATGGTTTCGGGTCAAACGTGAGGGGCCTGCAGCGGGGTAGAATTGAAAGTTGATTAATTTCATGGGGGTGGTCCAGTAGACCGCCCCCATTTGTTTTTAGCGCGGGTGGCGAAATTGGTAGACGCACCAGGTTTAGGTCCTGACGTCCGCAAGGATATGGGGGTTCGAGTCCCCCCCCGCGCACCACTCTGAAATGGCCTAAGTTCTTGATTTATAAGGAACTTAGGCCATTTTTACTTTTCAACGTGCTTCATCCTATTTCATCTAATTTCACTCAATTTCCTTCTGTTTCACCCTTAGAGTTTGGGAAAAAGTTTGGGAAATTTTGGGCGAGGTTTGGAATGCTGCGGAGGTTCCTGCGTGTCTAGACATTTGCCGATCCTGATGGCCAAGTTCCCTGGAAAAGTGGTGCTGAACGTGGACGACATCGCATCGTTGACTGACTATTCCAAGGGACACATCTACAACCTTGCCAGCGCAAAGAAATTGCCATTTCGTGTGGGTGACCAGTTAGGCGACCGGATTTTGGTGTCAATCATCGAGATGTCTGACTACTTGGATTCAAAGCTGCTTTCCAAGTCTTTGGAAGAATTACAGCCAGTTGATGTTGCTTCACCTGCCAAGCCGAAGGTTGGTAGACCGCGCGGTACGACCAAGGCGCAACTTGCCATTCATGGATTCCAAAGTGCGCTTCGCACCGCGATCTACAAGTATGAAGTCAACGGTATCTTGACGGAACTTCGCCAGACAGCTGAAAAAATGTCCCTTGGTGACGACGACTCTCTATCTTGCGCCGCAAAGTTCAGCGTGGCGAAAATGGTCCTGATGCACGGAGTTGGAGCGGCTGAGGCTCAATTTGCAGACATAGACATCAATCTAAGCACTCCGCCAGCGCTCAAATCAGATGTCGACTTAGTCCGTCAAAGAAGGACGCTGTAACCCGGAATATCCGACAGGCTGGGGCTCTTGGCCGCAGGCTTTCACTTTTCCGGAATGAATGTGCTAACCAGCTTTTGAGGGTGCATGCACTCTGCAAAAGAAATGTATATATACATTTAGCAAAAAACTATTAAACTGTTTTAGTTGATAGATTTAATTTGACATATGTGTGCAATTCGCATAAGATTGGCGCACTGTCTCAACCACCCCTTGCGGGTGTTCCATTCTCCGAATCACTAATCGGAACTGTTGAAAACTTACTGGGTCGCTCAAAAATTGGGTGACATTGGGGCCGGGTGCACCGTTACGCACTGAGGGTCGCAGTTTGGCGACCGACATTTTTGCTACGTGTCGATTTGTGGCCGACATGACGAAACCCATAGGGGAATGTCATGTCTCGTCCGTCCGTTTTGCGTACCGCATCTGCAAAGTCAGTTGCATCTTCCAGCTCCGTTCCTGCATCCGCAGCGACCAATGTCCCCAAGCAGGGGGAACACCTGTTCGAATCCGATGGCGTCAAGGCCATCATCCAGTTTGCCCAGCACAACGGGCAATGGATCGCTGAATATCGTTTTCGCTTCCGCTGTGGTGCGTTCCATGCTGGAACCATGCCGCTGACGCTTAACAGCGAGCAACACGCCAATTTGGCGACTGCGCTGCATTCTGCGGCCACCCGCATGGTGGCGGCGGTGGCCGCAGCCGTCAAAGGGCACAAACTCAACAAGCGTCAGAAACAAGCCGTTGAAGCCTTGACGGTGTGGACATCGCAATTCAAAGTCTCTCCGGCTACTGAGACAGTAAAGCCATTGCAACAACCCAAACGCTTCCTGGACTTGTTCTCCGGTGTCGGTGGCTTTCACCTGGCGATGAAGAAGGCCGGTGCCGCCTGTGCTGGTTCTGTTGAACTTGACGCTCACGCTCGCACGACCTATGCAGAAAACTTCCCCGGAGACTATGCGACATGCGAAGACATCCGCAAAGCCACCGCCGCCATGTTCGGCAAGGTGGACATTGTGTGCGGAGGCTTCCTGTTCCTTGGAAGGTCTTTCCATCATTGGCATGAAGATCAAAGTAGGTTCTGAGCACTGGAATGGTGTGCTTCATCACATCGGTTATTTCTTCCAGATCTAAACTATTCTTACCTTCATATTTGGCCTTGATCTTGTTGAATTGAGCGATTGCTGAATCAACTTGATCCTCGGTCGGCATGAGGATAGTTCGCGGCATATACCCATATTCAATCGCACCAAATATTGACCTTGATTTTTGTGACTTTGCAGGGTCGAATTTTCCAAGGTCTGAATAAATCTGGTTGGCTGCTGATTGGCCGCCTGTGTAGTACAGGGATCGGTAAGAGTTCTCAAATGGCCCAGTAGGTGCGCTCCCTTTTGACAAAGACGGGTTCATGGCCATCGGAGCACAGCCTGCTTCAACTAAGCCAATTCCCAAAACTGAAAGAACGTTCCTGCGATTTTTGTTCATGCCTATCTGCTCCCTATATAAATATTGTTGAGAAGTGTCCCACGGCGGCTTCCACTTTTTGCTCAAACGCCCCGTTTTGTGTCTTCGTGGAAGGAATCGTTGGGAAATCTCGACACTGGTCGTCCATCTCTGAAATCGATGGAAATGTGGTCATCCGTGGGAGGTGCTGCCCTGAGGACTCATTGGCTGACTACAAAGCGTTGTTTTTTGGCGCGTTGGCAAGCGAACAGTAACGCGTTTCAATTCGACCCCTATGAAGTTCGATCCAGCCAAAAGTTGCCATCTTCCAATCCTTCGGGACATGTTCCCAAAGCAGGTGTTCCTCTCAGTGGATGAGATCGCTCAAATTTTGGGGGGGAGCAAATCCCACATTTATAAGATGTGTGAGCAAAAAAGAGTGCCGTTCACGTTGGTCAAACTGACAAGCAATGTTCAGGTCAGCATTGTTGAGATGGCGAGGTACTTGGACACCAAGGTTCTGGTGGAAGTGCCTGCGACTGTTCCAGTGCCTGCCGCTAGCATCGTTGTGAAGAGGGGACGAGGGCGGCCTCGTAAGGGCGCAAATACTATCGTGCCACCAGCGATTTGAAGCGGTTTTTGACAGGTAAATTGGTCAAAAGCCCTCTGATAGAATGCTAGGTTACCTACCAAACAGCCAACCAAGAAGATTGGTGTTGGTGCTTTGGCACCATGCTCAAATTGTTTTCAGCCTGAGTTTGCCCTGCGAATTATGTTGAAAACGGTTGGTATTTTGTTTGGTAAATGATTTTTAACGGTGTGCTGGGGCTCGTAAGTCATTGATTTAAAATGGGAAATTAAATTCCCTATTATTTTTGGATTAATGTTTAGGTCCTGACGTCCGCAAGGATATGGGGGTTCGAGTCCCCCCCCGCGCACCATGATATTTAGGAGCATTACGATGACTGTTACTGTTGAAACACTGGAAAAGCTGGAACGAAAAATCACTCTGACCTTGCCGATTGGCATCATTCAGTCAGAAGTTGAATCGCGCCTGAAAAAACTCGCACGCACCACCAAAATGGACGGTTTCCGTCCCGGTAAAGTGCCCATGAGCGTGGTCGGCCAGCGTTATGGCTACTCGGTTCACATGGAAGTGATGAACGACAAGGTTGGCGAAGCGTTTGCCACTGCCGCCAACGAAGCTAAATTGCGCGTGGCTGGCCAACCCCGCATTACCGAGTCCGAAGCCTCGCCTGAAGGCGTGATGGCTTTTGATGCCGTGTTTGAAGTCTATCCAGACGTCAAAATTGCAGACCTCACCACCGCTGAAGTTGAAAAAATCACCGCTGAAGTCACCGACAGCGCCATCGACAAAACTGTTGATATCCTGCGCAAGCAGCGCCGCACCTTCGCTCAGCGCGCACAAGATGCCGCTGCCCAAGAAGGTGACCGCGTGACGGTTGACTTCGAAGGCAAGATTGACGGCGAAGTGTTTGCCGGTGGCAAAGCCGAAGACTTTCAGTTCATCGTGGGCGATGGCCAGATGCTCAAGGAATTTGAAGACGCTACCCGTGGCATGAAGTCCGGCGAGAGCAAAACCTTCCAATTGGCATTCCCCGCTGAATACCACGGCAAAGATGTCGCTGGTAAAACAGCTGACTTCATGGTCACGCTGAAAAAAGTTGAAGCTGCGCACCTGCCTGAAGTGGACGAAGCTTTGGCCAAGTCTCTCGGCATTGCCGACGCGACCGTCGAAGGTTTGCGCGCTGACATCAAGAAAAACCTCGAGCGCGAAGTCAAGTTCCGCTTGCTGGCCCGCAACAAACAGGCCGTCATGGAC
>Ga0208248_1000526_pt1 | contig 11271 bp, 9 predicted proteins | sample CryBogmetaGMA5M_FD_184545 | JGI IMG/M metagenome (GOLD analysis project Ga0208248, IMG submission 184545) | Freshwater microbial communities from Crystal Bog, Wisconsin, USA - MA5M (SPAdes) | ecosystem: Environmental > Aquatic > Freshwater > Lake | place: Crystal Bog, Wisconsin, USA | collected...
AACAGACTGGTAAACTGACAGTCCGGCTCCTTGCGGGCCTTCTCGGCTATCCGCTGCAATTTTGTTTCCACGCTCTCTCTGTTACTGAGCACAGTACATGTCTCCTTATCAACGGTTATACTGATGTGACGCCCTTTCCTCCAGCGGCATTACCCGCCTTCAACGGTAATACGGCGCCATCCGACTCCCTGATACCCGTTTGCCTTTCTTCCTTTATTATCGGTTGTCCGGCATACTTGCCTCCATGCAAGAGGTTCCAGGGCCTCCCGGGTTCCCACGTGTTCACTATGTCCGACATGCCATGCTCTCAGACCCCGGGGAAGCTCCGCCGGCTTGCCATTCTGTGCCGGTTTTGTGTTGATTTCCGCTATTCACAAAGCGTCATCCTTCCCATGATTGTATATTTCGAGGCTCAATCACTTCAACCTTGCGGCTTACGGCCTACCGACTTGCTGTCCTACGCTTAACCACAAGAGGTTACCCTCTTGGGTCCAAGGACTTGCTACCCGGTGGCTGGCTATCCCTTCCGGGGCGGGATTCACACCCGCTAAAACACGCGACCTTGCCCGGCCGCACGTGAAATTTTATCGTACTGGACACAGGGTGATGACGGAAAAATCGACAATTTATTTCGGAAATCGGGTTTGTTCCGTCAAAAATGGGACGAACGCAGATATGCAGACGGAGAAACTTACGGTCATGGAACAATTAGTAAAGCCATTTCCTTAACAAATAACAAAAATTCATCAGCAGAAATTAAACAGCCAAAATATAACCGTACAGAAATGGGTAATTCAGACCGTCTCGTTTATCAAAATCGTAAAAACATCAGGTATTGCCATGTGTGGAAGAGTTGGTTGATATGGGATGAGCAGCGCTGGGTGCAGGATAAATCTGACAAAATCAAATTAATTGCCAAAGAGGTGGTTCGGTCAATTTATTCCGAAGCAGAACTGGCATCGGATACAACCGAGAGACAGGAAATAGCGAAACATGCCATGAAATCAGAATCCAGTTACAATGTCAAAGCTATGATAACACTAGCTGAAAGTGAGGTTCCTGTTTCAATTGAAGAACTCGATAAAAATTCTTTATTGTTCAATTGTCAAAATGGCACGTTAAATCTTAAGACGGGAATTCTTCATCCTCACAATCGGGAGAATTATATTACAAAACTCTCTCCTGTTAATTACGATAAAAATGCTCCTCATTTCATGTGGGACGCTTTTCTGGATCGTATTTTTAATGGAAATAAGGACCTGATCTCATTTATGCAGAAAGCTATAGGATATGCTCTTACTGGACTCGCTGATGAGCAGTGCCTGTTTATCCTGCACGGCTCCGGAGCGAATGGCAAAAGTACATTTCTGCAAGCAATCAGTGAAATCATGGCTGATTATGCGATGCAAACACCCACTGAAACTTTGTTGGTGAAGGAGAGGGGTGCAATAAATAATGATGTTGCCAGATTAAAAGGAGCACGTTTCGTAGTCTCTTCTGAGGCTGAGGAAGGGCAGAGATTGGCTGAAAATCTCATCAAACAGATGACAGGCGGAGATACAATATGCGCACGTTTCCTGCATCAGGAATTTTTTGATTTCAGGCCCACGCATAAAATATTTCTTGGCACCAATCATAAACCGATTATTCACGGTACGGATTACGCAATATGGAGACGCATCAAACTAGTTCCATTTGAAATAACCATTCCTGAAGAAGAACGTGATCCAAAAATGCTGGAAAAGTTACTTCAGGAAAAAAAAGGAATTCTGTCATGGGCGGTCGAAGGATGCTTGCGTTGGCAGAAAGAAGGTCTTGAAATGCCAGATGCTGTGAAAGAAGCTACGACAGGATACCGCAATGAGATGGATGTTCTCTCGCAATTCATATCGGATACCTGCAAGACTAGTGGCGATTTACAGGTACCAAGTCAAGACCTGTATAATGCGTTTGAGAAGTGGTGTTCAAGTAATGGAGAACAGCAGATTACCAGGAGAAAGTTTACTCAACGTCTGCAAGATGCTGGATTTGAAAGTGTTCGTATCGGTTCTGATAGAAAACGAGGATTAAGGGGTTTGGCTTTGTATGCAGGGTGACCGCTTCTAGGGGAAAAAGGACACATGGACAGTAAAAAGGATGTTTTTTTATATATATCTCTCGTATATACAAAAAACCCCATTTCTTGTGTCCATGCGTCCTTTTTGACCTAGAAGTGGTCGGATTTCCTGAAAGACCCGGTCCAGTTTCTTTCGAAACCCGACCAGGTGAGGATTTTTTTCTGGAAAATCGGAAATGCTGACACGATAAAAATGATATTATTTCTGTTTTTTTTCATACCGTTCTCCTACCGTATTTTTTTTAAATTTTACCTGGTCGGTTTGTGATTGCGTAAACAGAGCGAACATTTTAAAGTAACCCACAATCGATTGTGGGTACGAAATTACGCCGGTGATATTTTGAGGTGTTTAATCGGCTGAACAATAAAAATACTGTCTTATTGAGGTGTTATGATTGATCCAGAAATAAACAAAGAAATTTTCCCTTTTTATTGTGGTAGTGATAATTGCAAAAAATGCTATGGAATTGAATCGTTTTTTACAATTTCAAGTGACTTTGGATTTATTTTTCTTTCAAACGGTGAATACAATCTTTTCGGATTTACATGCCCTGAATGTAAAACGACCACTGTTCGGAAATATATATTAAACACAAACATCCCCGATATTCCCCATCGTAAACAATTTAATTATTTCATTCCATTCTGCTCAGATAAAATTGTTGAACTTTGTGAGCATGACTTAAAATGTAATCTGTTCCGTCTGCCTCAACAAGTCACACTTCTCCATTCACTAGACGATTTTGAAATAGAAAAAATCCCCCGGTATACAGATTCATTTTTGAAAAAATGTTTATTATCCTTCTGTGAAAAAGATATTAGTAGCATTCTCACTTATGAAAATTTGAACAAGAAATGTCTTTTCCCACGCATATTCAGTGAGCACTCTGTTTACTCCCGTACAGAAAGATTTATGTATTATATTGAAGATGAAGGATATGCAAATCTTGATGATGACTGTGTTGTTGATACTTTCACTGGTTTTATGGAAGGTATCGCTGACAGATTTTTATATCCACAACTGATTAATAGTATTTTCACAATAGAAGAATATCGTGATCTTACTATGAAATACTCGTCAATAATCTCTTCTTTCCCTCCAGAATACGATGGGGAAACAGCTATTTGTTTTCTGAAAGAATATAAAGAGCAACGGAATGACTTTGATTTTCAAGTGACTTGCATACGTGGACTGTTCTATAAATATATTAAAAAATTATATTATTTGAAAGGCTATTTCAGATCCGAATTATATTTTAAGCGTAAGGATGAATATGAAGATGCTTTTGGCAAAGTATTCAAAGGTGGAACAAAAAATATGACGTGTGTTGATGATCCATACAATCATGAAATTCTTACTGCTAAAGAAGTGGCAGACAGATGGGGCAGAGATGTTAATATAGTGAAATCTTTCATCATGAAAAGGGAATTGCCAGCTTATGACCACGAGGGAGTTTGGTTTAGAATCGGAACTCCTGAAAATAAGGACATTGTAATAGACCTCCAGAATTATGTCTTCTTAAAATCAGAAGTAGAACAGCTTGAAGTCCTGACACCCTGGTTAAACCCAAAAAAACAAGGGAAAAAGAATGAACTGAAAGTCGAACAACCTGTTCAAAAACAAAGTCCAAGCACCGTTGATACAATTGAATGTCAGAAAAATGCAATCGAATCTCGACACGAACGGCGGAAAATAAAACGAGATGCGAATGAGAATGAGCATCATAGAGATCGTGTTCGGGAGGCGGAAAAGTGCTTTCCAGGGGTTGAGATCATTTCCTGTGATTCGGAGATAGATGATTTAAAAATCTGGATATCCCAATTGTCGAAAGTGGATACAGATCGTAAAGCATTTTTACTTCTGGGAGAAAGAGGTACTGGTAAAGGGGTGTTCGCTGAAGCCTTCCACAAAGCCTCTGGAAGAAAGGGTGGTATCATAAAGATTGATTGCGGGGATAGAGAAGATACGCTATTCAAAAGCGAGCTGTTTGGGCATGTAAAAGGAGCTTTTACAGGTGCTGACAAGGATCATAAAGGTGCTTTAGAGGAAGCTGGAAAAGGAACCATCTTTATTGACGAGATCGGTAATCTTTCCATGTCGCTTCAAGCAGCTTTGCTAGGTTTTCTTCAGACGTGGAAATTTCAACCTTTGGGCGAGCAGAAAACTACAGAGGTAAATGCAATGGTTGTTCTTGCCACCAATAAAGACCTCGAAGTAGAAATTAAAAACGGCAACTTCAGGGCAGATTTATATGACAGAATTAGTTCCTTTAAAAATATAATACCTCCATTAAGAAACCGAAAAGATGATATTCCAATTCTACTTCACCATTTTATTAAAAAGCATGACAGCAAAAAAGGTAAGGACCCTTCTTTAGAGGAATTTACTGTAACATCAGATTGTATAAATGCTCTGATGAATTTTGATTGGCCCGGAAATGTCAGGCAACTAGAAGGGGTGGTTGAATATATCATTATGACCAGAACCATGAGAAATAATAGATCGCAAATCGATGTGAGTGATTTGCCGTATTGGCTTTTCAGCGATTCCAACTATGAAGATAAGGTTCATCCAAAATCAGATAAATCTACGTCTATCGGGAAAAGTCAATATGGTCATTTGCCAAAAGATGATACAATCTTAACTCAACATAAACAGGACGGAATGACTAATAAAGCCATAGCAGAAAAGTACAATGTAGATCCAGCAACTGTATCTAGGAGACTTTCAGAAATTAATAAAAAAGCTCAAAATTAAAAACAACAAGTAAATGTTTTATATGAAAATGATCATTTTTTATCCTTTGTTGTGCCCGCCCTGGGCATGGGGGATAGTCTGCCTTCCCTTGAATTGATCATTTCTTCGAGTATTCACAAAAAAAATTCAGTCCATCCTCCTAAAAATCCAGTCCACCCCAAATAAATCCATTTGATCTTTTTGAAAAGGTCATGATGATAAAAACCTTTTCTTGAAAAGATCAAGTCTTTCCACCTTCCTTTGTTTCCTTTTTCAACCCCATAAATTATTCTATCTTATTGATATATTTATCTTATCAAACTTTCTTTTCTCCGAACATAGTTTTGGCACGATGTGTGAAATATGTACAGATCAAAAGCACGCATCTGAAAAAAACAAATAACGCAACCAAACAAATTATTAAAGGAGAAGAGAGCTTATGAAAAAAGAATTAAAAAAAGAAGTTTTGGTAACGGAAAGTGAAGACAAGGAGGCTTCAGGAATGGAATTAAAAACGATTGATATAAGTTTGATCATGACATCAAAACATAATCTCCGCACTGACCCAGGAGACATCAGTGCTCTGCAAGGAAGCATAAGAAAGGACGGCATGCAGGAACCTCTGTTCGTTTATGTAACAGAACAGGGTCTTTTGTGTCTTATTGATGGCACTCGAAGGCTTGCAGCTATTAAGGAAATGGGTTTTCAGTCCGCCCAATGTCTTATCACAAAAAACCTGACTGAAGCACAGGCAGCTCATCTTTCCTATGTGAAAAATTTCGAGCGAAAAACTTTGAGCGCAATTGAGATCGCTCAGCATATCAAAACCATGAAAGATGAGTTTGGATATACAGATTTTGAGCTCGAGTTAATGGGATATGGTTCGCAAACGAGCATCACAAACAAGAAAAAACTGCTGGATCTTCCCGTTAAGATACAAACCCAAATTCATAACGGGATTTTAACAGCCGCTCATGGACAAGCTCTGGTTAAACTTTCGAAAGGGGAAGAGCAAGAACGGATGGCGAAAAGAATTGTCGATTTCGACATGAGTGTAAAAAAAGCCGATGCACAAATTACTCATTATCTCTCTAAAAAACGTAAGGAAACAACGTGTAAGAAATCGGAAATAGTTCCATCAGGTGATGTCCCTGGTGTCAATTTCAAAGATGCCCGTGATATGAGCGAATTGGCAGATGATTCAGTTCACCTGATTGTTACAAGTCCTCCTTACTTTATCGGAAAAGAATATGAAATTGGAGTGACATTTAAGGAACATCTGGAAAATGTGGAAGCTGTGATTAAAGAGTGTGCTCGCGTCATAGTTCCAGGGGGGATTATCGCTCTAAATGTTGCAGACATAGTTGGCTTTAAGGAAACCACAGAAAGCAACAATACACAAATTAAACTGATGGGACATTTTTACCAGAACTGTATGAAAAAGCATAAAATTTATCTCACTGATGAGATTATTTGGGTCAAACGGGTTGCTTGGCGGAAAATATCCAAAACGGGCCAGTATTATACAGCGGATACAGTACACACATCTTATCCGATCTTCAATAACTGGGAGCCAGTATACATCTTCAGGGCAAGAGGGGAGAGAGAATTACCTTCTGAAGAAATAATATTGAAGTCAAAACTCACTAAGGCGGAATGGATAGATTTTTCAGACGGTGTGTGGAAAATCGAAGCAGTCAGAAACTCTGAAGAACATCCAGCCAAGTTTCCAGAAGAATTAGTTCGAAGACTGGTCAAAATGTTTTCTTATGAAGGAGAGACAGTTCTCGATCCTTTCCTCGGGAGCGGAACCACCGTGAAAGTCGCCCGGCAAGTGAACCGCCTAGCTTATGGGTATGAAAGGGAACTTATGTATAAGCCAGTTATCATGAGAATGCTTGGATTAAATCCTGATGAGGCTGTAGCCACCACAATGGTTGAATATGTCGAACAAACGATGCCGACTGAAGAGAAAGTGGTTCAAAAGATTGAACCGAAAGCAGAGTTTTTCGGGAGGCGGACTCAGTCTGAAGAAACAGAAGACGATCTGGATGATGAATCATACAAAGTATTTTCGGAATATGAGGCACTTGCAGCACTTGAGACATTTGGTTAATCGGAAGTGCAGGTGGCCTCTGATCAGCGGTCACCTGCCGAACAAAATAGAGGCTTAAAACATTGATGCAGATTGGGCGAAAAATGTTTATCGACTTCGTAATATCGAAGCATTCATCACCAAAACAAAATCACTTATTGAAAGGAATTAATATGAAGACGAATCAATATGAAAATTATACCCAGGAAGAAATCAACTTATCGGAACTTATTAAAAGACTGGAATCACAAGAACTGGATAAAGAGATAGAAGAGAGGATGTCAAAAATCAATATAGATGGAGTTGATGAAGAGCACCTGAAAACAAATAACTCCATAAGTGTAAAAGCTTGTGATAACGGTATTGAGATGACATTTGAAGACTTTCAGGAGACGTCTGAAACAATAGAAATTAGCTTGAGTAGAGAAAATGTCAAAAGGTTACTTAACGGCATGATAAAGGTCTGGGATGAGGCTTTCCCTGAGAAATTGCTGCCAAACAAAAAAAATTAAAAGAATGGAGGTGATGCTTATACAAAAGAAATGTTGTCTAAAGTATAAAATGATTTGCTTGGAAGTTCAGTACTTGCATGATGCAGGTTTTTCAATTCAAAAACGTAAATAAGAGAAAGGAGTTATACTATGTTAAATGGGAGAAGATATAAGGATGTAAGCGGTCGTATTTTTATGAGTGAGGAGGTTTACAATGATTTAATTGACAATCAATTAGATTATGACATGTCTTATGTGTCAATTAGAGATGATATGGTAAAGTTTGGCTTTGCACCAGCAAAATTAATGTTGAAGGACTATTTTTCTGAGATTAAATATATAGACGGCTATATGAAGATCGAAAGTTATGCGCGACATAGCGATCTCCGTCCGGTATTTAAGTCAGTGGTCAGTAAATTAGATGAAGACGACGTGGGCTATGTTGAGGCATTGGACGAAGATGATGAAAATAGGTTCTGCTTTTGGTTGGCCAAGAATGAGGTGATGTTTGGAAAATGGGAAGAGCAAGTGTTAGATTTCAAATTCGTATGACCAGAAACCTCTGATTGGTTTAAAGAGTAAAGATTTTACCCCCCGCTAACGAAAGTTGGCGGGATGAACATTTAGGAACTATCTCAAATTCATTCTGTGACCAAATTATCTGGCACAAACGCTCTATCGCAGAAACTTTTGAGATAGTTCTCTTAACCGGTGGTTCAATATGAAAAGCAAGGAGGTGATGAAAGATGTTTCAACCATTTTGCAGTAAGTTAACCGAAGTTACTTTTGAGAATGATAATTGATGGAAAAAAGGGGGATACAATGAAAAAGAACATGACTTGGGAGTTGGATGATAGAGTTTTTCACGCAAAGTGCCAGGTAGCCGTTATGCACGCGGTTTATGAACGAGTGAAGGAATTGAGGAAAGTTATTAAGGATGCTAAACAAGCTGAGGATGAAATAGAAGCAATGAGCGCATTCTGCTCAGATGAGTTCCTTTTTAATTACATAGGAGAAACTATGGACGATGTAAGTGTTTTAGAGCAAGATGCGGTGGCAGCTCAATACCATATATGGAAGGTACTAAATGACGATGTTTGTGCTGATTATAAGGAGTTAATCGGTGATAGTTAAGTAAAGTTAATAATTAATAAAAGGAGATAATCAGTAAACAGTGCAGGTGGCCTACGGTTTCGGAGGTCACCTGCCGAACAAAGAAAAATAAAAGATCGCGGGCAAGGAGATGAAAGATGATTGAACCAATTACAACAAAAGGAGACCAACAATGTCACTAATGCAAACAGCGTGCAATAAGGTTAAACCATACCGGGTGATTATGAATGAGCAGATACACCAAAATTTGAAAGATACGGCCAAGGAACTCCATATGACGAAGGGGGAGTTCGTTCTGCATTTGTTTAATTCGTTTGAATGTCAGCTTATAAAATACAGGCATAAAATTGGGTTTTCAGAATCAACAGGACGCGATGAATTAGATGTTAGGTTAAGGAGATTTATTATGTTTGAAGATAATGGAGTGGAAATTGAAATGAAATTAGAAAAAATTAGAAAAAATTATGAGTGGAACGTATCTATGACAAAAGGAGGCCAACAATGAATAAAAGCACTTTTTCACCAATTACAACAAAATTAGCAGGAGTTACTTTTGGCGATTGCCAGGCACAAATCCGCAAGTGGGGATGCGCAGACATCGGTTCTTATGCTGTCGATCGAGAACCAGATAATCCACATGATCCCGATGCTGTTAAGGTAAGTCTTTTCGGGATTCACGACATGGGCTACCTGCCCAAGGATGCAGCAAAGAAGATCGCACCCCTGATAGATGAAGGCAGGAGGTTTTTGGCGGAGTTCGTCTGCCGCAATGAATGTGCACCCCATAAAAATATCGGATTGACAGTTCGTATCATCGAAACCACATAACAATAACTTTTAACCTGCCCCCCCATCTGCGGGACACAAGCGGGGGGGGAGGTAGATGACCAAAAAGAAAACCCACTCCACTTCCCACACTTCCCAGCCAACCGTTTAATATTTCATCTGCGCCTTTGTTGTTGCATATAAATCTTGATACGATATAAAGTGAACGATTTTCAAAGTATCTACCTATCCAAACCTTACAGGCACCTAAAGAAAGGAAACCAGCATGAGGAAGACATGGGCTAGTGCTTTCGGTTTTATTATTTTGATGGTTACAGCGGTTGCTTTTGCATCGCCAGTTCCGGATACCGGACAGACGAAATGCTATAACAACACCGTTGAGATCTCTTGCCCCTCGCCTGGTCAGCCTTTTTACGGCCAGGACGCCAACTACAACATCAACCCGATGTCCTACACCAAGCTGGATGGCAGCGGCAATGCGCTGCCGGATTCTGCCACAGCCTGGGCTATGGTGAAAGACAATGTCACCGGCTTGATCTGGGAGATGAAGACCAACAAGGATGGAGTCGCAAACTACAACGATCCTCATGATGCAGACAACACTTACACCTGGTACGACAGCAACCCGGCTACCAATGGCGGCTTTGCGGGATACCAGGGCGACGGCACGGATACCGAAGACTTTATTAAAGCATTGAATGATGCGCATTATGGCGACTACAGCGACTGGCGAATGCCCACCCTCAAGGAATTGGCTTATATCGTCAACTACAGTATCTCATACTCGGAACCTGCGATAGATAGGGGATATTTTCCCAATATGCAGCCGTCCTTTTATTGGTCGTCTAATACTGGCGCTTACAGTACGAGCAGCGCGTGGGGGTGGGGCGTGGACTTCAGCTACGGCTACGACCACGGCTACAATATGCGCACCAGCAACTATGTATGTGCTGTTCGCGGGGGACTCTCTTGGTCATTTGATACTTTGGAAAGCGGAGCGATGGATAATTCTTCGGCCACTGCAAGTTATACGGATAACGGCGATGGCACAGTAACAGACATATCCTCAGGTCTGATGTGGCAGAAAACGGGTGCTACCAACACCCAGACATGGGAACAGGCACTGGCCTGTTGTGAGAACCTGAATCTTGGCGGCAATACAGACTGGCGATTGCCGACCATCAAGGAGCTACAAAGCTTGGTGGATTACAGCCTTTTCAATCCGGTAATTAGTAACACGTTCTTTCCGGATACGGTTTCATCCTTTTATTGGTCGTCTACTACCTACGCGTACGGTACGGACGGCGTGTGGTGCGTGAACTTCAGCTTCGGCAACAATAGCGGCGATTTTAAAGTCGTTGGCGGCAATTATGTGCGGGCTGTTCGGAGTAGACTGTCTGTGGCACCTATCCCACCAACACCTATCATTAAAGCAAATGGACAGGATGTGCAGATTACTGTCTCTTCCAGCACTCCTGTTTCCATAACCGCCAGTCTTGAGCCAAGAATCGAAGCCGGAAACCCCGCTGACTGGTGGTTTGCTTACAGCTCTCCTTGGGGATTGTATTCTCTTGATTCAAACGGATGGACTCCAGGATTTAATTTATTGTTCCAATATCCATTACTCAGCTTTTCCACGGTGGAAATTTTAGGCGGATTACTGCCAGTCGGAGACTATGCCTTCTACTTCATCGTAGATATGAGTCCTAATGGCAGTTTTGATTTGCCGTATTATTATGATTTTGTTCAGGTACATGTAGTCAATTAGAATGCGTTAACACTTCCCTTATCTCTTCCCGTGGGGTCATCGGTACCCACGGGAAGATTCAATTGAATCCTTCCGCCCACTTCCCGTCCAAACCCATCCAAATCTGAATGTTAACTTTAGTATATAAGTTAACATTCGCATAAATCCATTAAATATAAATATATT
>Ga0208248_1000527_pt1 | contig 11244 bp, 9 predicted proteins | sample CryBogmetaGMA5M_FD_184545 | JGI IMG/M metagenome (GOLD analysis project Ga0208248, IMG submission 184545) | Freshwater microbial communities from Crystal Bog, Wisconsin, USA - MA5M (SPAdes) | ecosystem: Environmental > Aquatic > Freshwater > Lake | place: Crystal Bog, Wisconsin, USA | collected...
CCTCTAAACCTTATTACATCAAGACAAATGCAGTTACCGACGATACCGAGGCGGAGCGTTTTGTCACGCGGGCATGCCTAAAGCTGCTGGTTTCCAACACTACCGTTTATGCCTGGGATCAAACCGATAAACTTGTTTCGACCAATTCTTTTTTCACAAACGTCGTATTGACTGCGTCAACCAATAATTACTTGGGAACAAAATACCCGGGATTCACTAAAACCAACATGGACACCTATATCGTGACGACCAACACCACGGGGTTTTACAATATCGGCACCTCACTTGCTAAAATAGGCACCAATATGGTCGTGTATACAAACAGATTTTATGACGCTCGTGAAAAACGATACGTCACCCCAATTGATATTTACGTGGACCGACTGGCTGCGGTCATCACTAATTTGATGTACGACATCTACAGCGACGGCTCCGGAGGTGTAACCACAACCAACACCCCCTGGCGTACCAATCTGGTATTCATCACGTTTGCAACGAACCAGGTGTTCGCCAATGGCCTGCCTGCCGTCAGATTGAGAAACGCCGAGAACATAGGCCTCGCACGCGGCCTCACCGTGATTTCCGACAAGCCCATTTATATTGAGGGCAACTATAACCTTACCAATCGGTTCTCGACTAACAACCTGCCGTGCTTGGTGGGAGGCGATGCAGTCACCATGCTTTCGACTAATTGGCAGGATGCGGTGAGCTCCAATTACTCATGCTCAGCGCGTACTCCCGGCAACACCACCTACAATACTGTCATCATGACCGGAAATTCGGATACAATTAAAGGGGACTCAGCCGCCGGGTACAATGGCGGTCTTGAAAACGTATTGCGGTTTCTTGAGGACTGGAGTACGGGCAGCAAGAAGGTAACCTACAACGGATCCATTATTGACTTGTGGACCAGTCGCATCGCCACAAACGCCTGGATATCACCCACTTCCTATTATGGAGCCCCCGTCCGCACATGGGCCTATGATCCGATTTTGCGCCACTCCGCCCCCCCGGGAATGACCCGTGTTTACGGAATGGAGGAGCTGGAGTGGAAAGTCATCACATGGCAGGATGCCGGCTGGTAATGGGTTTGCAATAATTGAAAGCGAATCAATGAAACATTTTACAACCTTGATTATCGGAGTATTCATTCTTGGTATCCCGGCCCTGTCGGCCACCCCGGACAGAATGTTTTACCGCCTCGTCGCCGAGACAAACACAACCATCACGGGATTGACCAGCAACGGCACTCTGACATGGACCAATGCGGCTAACACTATCTCATACTCCATTGAAGCCACATCAGATTTGGGCAATCTCAGCACCAGTTACTGGGGAATCATCGAATACGGGCTCGTGACAAATCTGATCATGACCACCAAGGTGCCGAATCTGGAGTCCCCGTTTCCCCCAACTAATTCCTCCGTGTTTGTTCCTGCGGGAAATTTCTTGATGGGTGACAGTTACAACTCTGACGCCTATTTATATGACGTCCCGTCACACCCCGTTCGAACCAGCGCCTATTTCATGGACCCCACAGAGGTTTCGCGAAAAAAATGGGAGGATGTGGTCGGATGGGCAACTAATAACGGCTATGTCTTTGAAAATGCCGCCACCGCTACGGACACGAACTTCCCAATCAGCACGGTTTCCTGGTATGACTGCGTCAAATGGTGCAACGCCCGATCCCAAAAAGAAGGTTATTCCCCCGTCTATTTTACAGATGACTCTCTTGCAACTGTTTACAAGGAGGGAACAAATGATTTGGCTTCCTCCTGCGTTCACTGGAGCGGAAACGGTTACCGTTTACCAACAGAAGCTGAATGGGAAAAGGCGGCAAGAGGTGGCTTGGTGCAAAATTACTACCCATGGACCAGTCCGGGAAAAACAAACGAATCGATATATGTTGACCCAACAAATGCGAACTATGAGGCCTCCGGCATTATGGACTCCACAATTGTTGCCTCATACCCACCCAATACCTTCGGGCTGTTTGACATGGCAGGCAATGTCAGCGAGTGGTGCTGGGATTGGTCGGACTCTTATTCGCCGTCATATTCAAGCGATCCCAAAGGTCCTGCAAGCGGAACTTCCCGCGTTGCCCGCGGAGGTTCTTACAGTAGCGATTTTAACGGATTGCGATGCTCAGCGAGAGACCAAGCCTGGACGCCATCATACACTGATCCGCATCTCGGCTTCCGCTGTGTTCGATCATGTCCCTGATGATAATGTCCATCATGCACCCCTGCTTGACACCCAGAAACATTGGCGTATTCTGTAGACATTATTTTATGAAAGCGGGGCCGCCATGACCAGTCGTGCATCCCAGACTATGCGTATTGATATTTCTCCCGACCTCAAGGAGACACTGAGAAGAAATGATGAAAAACGCGGAATTATGCCGCGCCCCGAAGCACCGCGCGCTGTCCCCGCAAAACCCGCACCCCAGTCCGCCATTGGCGACACTGACTTTCAGGAACTTTTCCAGAGCGTTTACGATGGCGCCATTATCACCACGCTATCCGGACAAATTGTGGACGCCAATGCACGTGCCATGGATTTCCTGCAATATGGCCGGAAAGAAATCATCACCCTCACTTTGACCGATATCATCTCGGGCGCCGATGCCAGCACCCTCTCAACCCTTCAGGCCGAGATTGAAAAGGAGCGATTTATCCTGATTCAAGCCTACTGCATGAGGAAGGATAATATCCTTTTTCCCGCTGAAATCGCCGTCAACCGGGTGAAACTTCGGGGCAATAATTACCTTAGTTGCTTTATCCGGGACATCAGCTGGCGCCGCCAGGCCGAGGAAATGCTACGAACCGTCAACAAGGCCATCCAGAACGCGGCCACCGGCATCGCGATCGCCGACCTGGACGGGCAGATTGACTACATCAACCAGGCTGGCGGGAAATTATTGGGCGAGGAAAAACCGGATATCATCATCGGAAAAAACCTCAGCGACGTGATCACCAACCAGGATGCCATCGTGGCGATGATTCGCAGTGTCAAGAAGGGTGAGAGCTGGACCGGTGAAATCATTCACCACATAAAAAACGGGGCCCTTACCCACATACAGCTTGCCGCTGCACCCAACCGGGATACCGACGAACAACTGGTCGGCATGGTACTTTCCTTGCTGGATATCAGCGACCGGACCCGGGCACAGGAAGCGGAAACCATGGCTGAAAGACAGCGGGTCATGGTGGAAAGCCTTGGGGCAGCCTGCCATCATCTGGGCCAACCAGCCACCGTTCTCCTGGCCAGCCTCGAGCTTCTGGCCCGGGTGAAACCTTCCGACAAGGCCATGAGCAATGAACTGCTGACCTCAAGCATTGAGGCGGCGGAATCACTGCGGAAAATGCTTCACAACCTTAATGATATCACGGAATACCGCACGAAATCGTATATCGAAGCCCAGACTCCCTCCGGGATTCCCGAATCCCGCATCATCGATGTCACCCGCAACAACTGACGGCTTCCCGCAGGACCTCGACAGTCAGGTCCGCTGTCCTATCCCAGGAAAACGTTGACGCCCGGACCTTGGCGCGCCGGATGACCTCATCGCGGGCCGGACCCGTTAGTCGCAGCACTTCATCAAGGCACCGGGCTAAATCCACGGGCGTTCCATCAAAATAACGGACGGCATCCCCGCCGATCTCCTTCATGGGCCCCCGGTGCGCGGCCACAACAGTCGTTCCTGCCGCCATGGCCTCCAGTACGGGAAGACCAAACCCCTCATACAAGGAGGGAAACGCAAACACTGCCGCACCCTGGTACAGGGCAATCAGGTCCCGCCGGTCCAAGCGCCGCAACCGTTTCACGCGCTCCCGGTACTGCTCCGGCATCCCGTCATACGCCGCCTTGACCATGTCCTCGCCCCGCCGCTCCACCCCAACAAGAACCAGATTACACCGGACACGCCCCGCCAGTATTCCGAAGGCCTCCATCAGGGCATGCACATTTTTATGGGGGTAGGTGTTCGCCACGCAGAGGATGTATGGCTCAGGCGGAATCAGAGCCGCTCGCCGAGTCTTTCCTTCATCCCCCTCAGGTTCCCGACTGAACTCCAGTCCGGCGGCAAGATGAATCGGGATGATTTTCTTCTCAGACACGCCGACGTATTTCACGATTTGCGAGCGACTAAAATCCGAAAGCGTCACTACCCGCCGGGCTGCACGCAAGGCAATGGGCACCAGAATACGGGTCGCCCACAAGGCAACAGGCGACAAGTCCTCCGGGAACTCACAATATTGCATATCGAGAACCGAAACCACCTGCGGACATGGTGCCCGGAACGGGGCGGTGTAACCAGGCGACCACAGGACATCGATCTTTGCCCGGCAGACTGCGGAGGGGAGGCGGAATTGTTCACAGAGAATACGTGCCGTCCTGTGCGAAGCCGAAACTTCCATCGGACACAAAACGACGTTCTCGGCCCCGGCATATGACTGTTCAAACGAAAAGTGGTTTTCGGTATTGGTAAACAGAACCCACTCAATTTCGGGATGACGGAAGACGGCATGACTCAAGATATCCCGCAAATAGGTCTCGGACCCACCCACCTCGCCAGGGATCAGGAATAGAGTATTCACGCCGACCCTGAGTCTGCTCATGATCCCACCACCTTGCGGAAGGCTCTGAACCCGGCGAGGGTCTCCCGCCATAGACGCGGATGAAAAGCAACATGACGGGCCTGGCGCCATAATACCCCCGGCCGGCTGTAGAAATCCTTGAGCAATCGGGACCGCGCGCGCTCAAGGTCCTCATGCGTCAAGCCATGGGGCACAAACACAGTGTTGATGACGTTCATCTGCCGCCAGTCCCGGTTGAATGTCCCGGCCTGATCCGCCATGGAATAAAGTTCACTCCCAGGAAAGGGCGTCATTTGCATCACGCTGATATCGTCCAGCGGAAGTGCGCACGCCAAATGACGGGTCCGCTCGAGGGTTTCAGGAGTCTCGCCAGGGAACCCGACGATAAAGAAACCCTTGGTCCGCAGCCCGGCCTCGCGGCTCCACTGGAGAGCCTGCCGGATCTGGTCAAGACTCAGGTGTTTGTGCATGGTTTTAAGGATATCCGGGTCACCGCTCTCAATGCCAAAGGACATCTGCCAGCACCCCGCACGCCGCATCAGCTTCAGCAAATCCGGGTCTACCCGATCGGCACGCCCCAGGCAGGACCAGCTTAGAGTCAACTTTTCCGCAATCAGCCGCTCGCAAAACTCACGCACACGATCCTTCACGATGACAAAGGTATCGTCCTCGATCAGCAGCTCGCGCACCCCGTACCGTTCATACAGGTCCCTGACAAGCCTGATCGCATAGTCCGGACTATAGGCGCGGCAATGATTCCCGAACACCGATCGATCGCAGAAAACACACTGGTTCGGGCATCCCCTCGTCAGCACGATGGAAGCGCAGGGCCAGCGCCGGAGGCGCGATGGCGACGGCTTGAACATACCGGGAAACCCCTCCAGGAGGTCCCACGCCGGCAGGGGCAGCAGGTCGAGATTAGCCATCAGGGGACGGGCCGGATGCCGTTTGACAGTCGCCCCTTTACGACTCGCCGTGCCGGCAATCCCTGCCAACACACGATCACCCGCATTCAACCGCCTAATGATCTCCGCCAGCGTCTCCTCCCCCTCTCCCAGTACCGCAAGGTCAAGGGCGGGGAAAGCCGCCAGGGTCTCCTCGGGCACGGCGGTGATATGGCAACCCCCGATCACGGTCAAAACACCAGGGATAAGGGCCTTTACCCGCACCGCGAGCTCTGCAATCTGGAATATTTCAGAGGTTGTGGCCGTAAAACCGACACAATCAGGCGAAAATTCGTTAATTTCTCTCAATGTTGACGCGGGATCAAGTCCCAAGGCTGAAGCCTCGATGACTTTGACGGCTGCACCGGCCTGGCGTGCCACAGCGGCGAGGCAAAGAAGACCGAAAGAAGGCTCCGAGCTTCCCGCACCCGCAAACTTACCATAGCGCTCCTCCCGGGAGACCGGCGCAGAAACCAAGGCCAGCCGGATCATTATGTTGACTCTCCACGATCACATTTTGTGCAGCGGCAGCTTTCCTCAAGAAGCGCCAATCGCTGGGTCAGCCGCTTGATCTGCCGTCGGTGCGCAGAAATGACCAGTGAAAACTGCAGACACATCAGGAGCACCACCATAAAGCCCAGGAGAAACAGCGTTGTCGTCTGCGTCACAGCGCCGATCCACTCAGACAATCTTGTCAGCCAGTCATAATGCAAGACGACCAGGAGGATTCCCGCGCCGACCCCGAGCCAAAGCCAGCAGTAGGCAATATCCAGACTCCCGCGCTGGACCAACCGGATAATCAGGACCAGTAACAGGACTCCCACCGCCACCGAAACAATGAACTGTTGATATAACATGAATCGGGTTCCTTAGAGGCTCTCCAGATGATGTTTCCATTGCCGCCATTGCGAACGGTTCAGTCCGACCATAAACAGGGCGAGCAACATCTTCATCCCATAGTACAAAGGGGCCCATCCTGCATGCATGGAAATCCCGCCAGACCGGGCCACCATCCGGACCGGCACCTCGCGGATCCTCAAGCCTGACCGATGGGCCATAAGCAATACATCGGCATCGGGGTAATCACAGGGAAACACTCCACTGGAAAAGAAACGGATCGCGCGGCGGCTCAATCCCTGGAAACCACTAGTCGGATCGGAAAACCGCTGTCCGGTCATCATCCACAACAGCCCGCCAAAGAAACGCTGCCCGAATCGCCGGATAAAGGAGGTCTTAAACCCTGACGCCCCCCCCGCAAACCGTGATCCAATCACGATATCAGCCTCGCCGGACTCCAACGGTTTCAACAGGGAGTGCAACTCCCCGGGAAGATGCTGCCCGTCACTGTCCATCTGAAGCACCACATCATATCCCTGCTGATCCGCATAGAGATACCCCGTCTCCAGACTTGCCCCATAGCCCATCCGGACGGCATGGGGCAGTACAATCGCCCCCGCGCCCTGCGCCTCACGAGCAGTTGCGTCGGATGACCCATCGTTAACGACAACGACATCGGCTGATGGCAGGATGGAAAAAACCTCCCTCACAACGGAACCAATACGCCCTGCTTCATTCAGGGCTGGCATCATCACAAGTATTCTGGGTTCTGCTTTCATCCAAACAAACGGTTTTACACGGTTTGATACAATGTATATGGTATTCCGGCTGTGTTCCACTGCATTTTATACGCCGATTTATGAACCCCATTAAAGGTCATTTCAGGATCAGGGCCGAAACCTGGTTCCCTTGGATTCTCATTACCGCCGGGTTACTGGCCTATGCCAACAGTTTCGCCTGCCCTTTTCTCTTTGATGATGCGGTGGTTATCACCGGAAATCACCACATTTTCCATCTCTGGCCTCCCTGGAAAGCCGTTCTCGTGCCCACCCGGTGTCTTGCTGATTACTCATTTGCGTTAAATTATGCCTGGGCAGGTTTTTCCCCTGCGGAATTCAGGCTGGTCAATATCCTCATCCATATCGGAGCAGGACTTTTGTTGTTTGGCACCATGCGCAGGACACTCCTGTTGCCCCGATGGAACAACCGCTTCAATCAAACCGCAGCGGGACTGGCCTTTGCCACCTCGCTTCTCTGGATCGTTCATCCTCTTCAAACGGAAAGTGTCACGTATATTGCCCAGCGGATAGAGGCCCTTATGGGTTTCTTCTTCCTACTGACCTTTTATTGTTTTGTGAGGGCCTTCGGTTCCGCCCGCCCGCACGGGTGGCAAGTGGCAGCGATAATCTCCTGTGCATTGGGAATGGCCACCAAGGAAGTCATGATCGTCGCCCCGGTTCTGATCCTGCTTTATGACGGTATTTTCATCTCATCCTCCTGGCGGGAATGCCGGAACCGGTGGAAACTTCATGCCGGCCTGTGCTCCACCTGGCTTGTCTTGGCAGGGTTGCTGGTCACGGCCACCGTTCTGGCGAAGTCAGGCAATGTCGAGTTGTCCAGCGCCGGCTACGGAGACGACAGCACGCGCCAGATACTGACGTCACAACCTGAAAACTCCGATCTTTTCACGCCACACCTGATTCGCTGGCAATACGCATTCACCCAGCTCAATATTCTCGTTCACTACCTTAAACTCTCCCTGATTCCTTCCCCGCTCTGCCTGGATTACATGTGGCCGTTTGTCCAGTCACCCATGGAGGCCCTGTGGCCGGGCTCCCTGACAATACTCCTCGGCTTGGGGAGCCTGTGGGCCCTATGGCGCCGCTCCTGGGTTGGTTTTCTTGGAGCCTGGTTTTTCCTCATCCTGGCCCCCACCTCAAGTTTCAGTCCCCTACCCGATGCCGCCTTTGAACACCGGATGTATCTTCCCCTGGCAGGCATTCTGGCACTTCTAGTCTTGGCCGCCGACGGGGCACTTCGCCGGCTATTCTCAGTGCCCAACATAAGGGCAACAGTCGGCTTGGCACTTCTGGCGATCGCAACGTCGATCTGGGGCGGCATGACCCTTCTGCGAAACGAAACCTACCTGTCGCAGGAACGCATGTGGCGGGATGTGATCCAAAGCAGGCCTAACAATTTCAGAACCTATATCGCACTCGCCAACTCCCTGATGGAGACGGAACAGTACCAGGAAGCCGCCTCGGTCTGTAGCAATATGCTGAGCCGCCTTCCACCTTTTGCCGACTCCCCCAACGACACGAACCACCCGCTGTTCAGTCGACCGGGCAAGCCCCCCCTTCCCCTCTATTACGCCATGGCGCATAACAACCTGGGAGTCATCGCCATGTCTGGAAATAAATTCAGTGAGGCAAAACATCATTACCAGGAAGCCATCACGGCATTCCCCGGGATTTACTGGGCACGCCGCAATCTTGGCCAGGTTCTATTCCTGGAAAACAACCTGGATGCCGCGATTAACGAGTTTCAGACCACATTGGTATGGCGCCCCGGAGATAGTCAAACACATTGCTTCCTGGGTTTAGCGCTGTCACGGAAAAGGGCATACGGTGAAGCCGCACGACACTACCAGGAAGCCGTGAACATCAAGCCTGACTTCTGGTTTGCCCGCACCCAACTCGCATGGCTGCTGGCCACCTGCCCATCCAATGAGGTCAGGGATGGACGCCAGGCACTGATTGAGGCCTTGGCACTTCTCAAGCTGACTGAAAACAGAAGCGCCAAGGTGCTGGACATCGCAGCGGCGGCCTATGCCGAATCCGGGGATTTCTCAAATGCTGTAAGCTTTGCCCAGCAGGCACTTGACCGGATCCGCCACCCCTCTCCTCCCGGTGAGGAGCGTTCATCCATCAGGGAGAGCGATATCATCTCTCGCCTGGAGCTGTATCAGAACAGAATGCCTTACAGGGAATAAAAAAAAGCGCAGCTCCTTTTGGAAGGAACTGCGCTCTCAACTTCCGGCTAGGCCGGAATTTAATCAGTTGGCCAAGACGTGCGCAATCGGGGTCGTGATATCGCAGGTCGCATTGGTTCCGATGACGTTGAACGTCACGGTCCCGCCACCGGGACAGTTCGTCACGGCTGAGGGATTCTTGATGTAGGCCATGACTTCCGTCGTCACCACGGGATCCGCCTGTTTCTGCTTGGTCGCCAGCGCCCACTGTTCCTTACCAGCTTCAATCTGGCGAAGGTTATTAATGCAAGCATTCGCCTGGGACTGCGTTCTGGCCTTCATGAAAGACGGAATGGCAATTGCCGCCAATAAGCCGATAATTGCAACCACGATCATGATTTCCACCAACGTAAAGCCCTGCTTCATCTGTTTCATTTTCCTATCTCCTTTTATTGACTTGTTAACCGTTCCATCCCCTACGCCATGATTAGTTAGCAATCCTCATGCCAAAATTCAACATCAACCTCAATTGACACCAAATTCAAAACAATTCGCCATAACAAACCTTAAATGATGTCTTCGCAACGATTCATATTCTCATTTTAGAAAAACCAGACGCTCAGCCTCCTAGGAAATGAGAATACCAGATTAATAGTATTTGAGGGATCCCTTGAACACGATCGATCAAGGGCGGGCACTACTTTCCGCACTTATCAATCTCCGCGTCGCACAAAAAAACACAGTTCCATGTGTATGGAACCGTGTTTTCAATAGATTTCTTGTCCTGCTATATTAATTGGCCAACACGTGAGCAAGCGGAGTCGCAATCGTGCAGGTCGCATTGGTTCCAATGACATTGAAGGTCACAGTTCCACCGCCAGGACAGTTCGTGGTCGCAGAGGGATTCTTAACGTAAGCCAAAACCTCAGTGGTTACCACAGTTGCATTCTGGCTCTGACGCTTTTCCAGCGCCCACTGCTCTTTAGCGGCCTCAATTTGGCGAAGATTATTGATACAGGCATTCGCCTGGGACTGCGTTCTCGCTTTCATAAAGGACGGGATGGCGATTGCTGCCAAGAGTCCTATGATCGCAACAACAATCATTATCTCAACCAGTGTAAAACCTTGTTTCGTTGTTTTCATGCGTTTTTCCCCAGTTAACATTCGTTTCAATTTATTTGCTCCTGCCGATGATATCTTAAGCAATGTCCGTGCCTACCTTCTTTTTAGACCAAAAAGATCCGGAATAGTGGAATCCTGAAGTCGGCGGGGTCTTTTCATTCTCATTTCTGACATTCCGGAGGGTGGATTTTCACACTTTCCCGGGAGAATCCGGCTCGTCAGGTAATTTCCTGTACAAGGTTGCCAGACTGATCTTCAGGGATTTTGCCGCTTTTTCCTTATCCCCCTTGGTAAGCGACAAAACCTTCTCAAGATATTCCTTTTCCCGCTCCCTTAAAAAGGCCTTGAGCGATATATTCCGGGGATCAACCGAACCTTCGAGGGTACCGGCACCGTGCTGTTCCATGGCCTTGACCTGATTCAGGATTCTAGGCGGCAGCACATCGGGGGTGATCTTGTTATCCTGGGCAAACGTAATCGCATGTTTGACGGCATTTTCGAGCTCCCGGACATTCCCCGGCCAGGCATACCGCTCGAACAACTCCTTGATCTCGGGTGTAACCTTAGGAAGCTCGCGCCCTTCCCCGACCTCACGCCGAAGAACATGATAAATAAGGGGAAGAATATCTTCCTGCCGCTCCCGTAACGGCTTGATTTCAATCGGAATGACACTGAGCCGGTAATAAAGATCCTCGCGAAAGGTCCCCAGCTTGATCATGGCTTCAAGGCTTGTATTGGTGGCCGCAATCACGCGCACATCCACGGAAATCGT
>Ga0208248_1000528_pt1 | contig 11243 bp, 11 predicted proteins | sample CryBogmetaGMA5M_FD_184545 | JGI IMG/M metagenome (GOLD analysis project Ga0208248, IMG submission 184545) | Freshwater microbial communities from Crystal Bog, Wisconsin, USA - MA5M (SPAdes) | ecosystem: Environmental > Aquatic > Freshwater > Lake | place: Crystal Bog, Wisconsin, USA | collected...
CAATTACCGCGCCAGAAGAACTGAAAACGTTATTTGTAAGTTTCAAATATGGATAGCCGCCTGCTCCAACAAAGGAAATGGCTGGTAGTGCGCCAGTAACGTAAAATCCTCCATTTATGGCAACTGTTTGTGTCGCTGCTACAGGCGCTGCACCTGAATTTTTAGTTGTGACAAAAGAAAAACAGGCCGATGTTGGATTCTCGTATTCGCCACCATCAATAACTAAGTTATTTACTCCAGTTACTCTTCCATGAAGCACGCAGCCGTTGAAATTGTTGCCTCTAAATTCATGGTCATAACCACCATCATCGATGATACATCCGCCTGTTGTTCCATTGAACTGGCACCCTTCAACCAAAATTTGGTTGGTAAACATTGGAGCGGCAAGGGCAGTGTGCTCTGCGCCATTGACAAGCCAAATACCAATGCTATTTACTGAGGCACCTAGTAATATTTCGCAGTCTCTAATCCTTACTAATTCAGATTGATCAAGAATGATTTGTATCATTGCCCCTTTAAATCTGCACCGTGAAAATGTCAAAAACGTTGATCCAACATCTGCAAAGTTAGCTTTTCCAGCTACTTGCGATGATGTTTGATTAAATAAAATTCCCTCTACATGTATATCTCCCCGTGTACTTGAATTTATCGGGTTATTAACCTGAATTTGGTCACTATTTCCTGTATATGTTAGTGTAGTGTTTGACTTACCATCACCAATGTAGGTGACATTATTTTTAAATATAAGAGTTGTGGAGTGCAAATAGTTTCCGCTTGGAAAGTAAACTTTCCCCCCATTGATAGCGGCTTTATTAATCGCAGCTTGAATGCCAAGATAGCTATCCACAACACCAGTTGGATCAACAGCCACACCAGATACACCATTCGCGCAAAAGTCCAACACACTAACACTCTCCCGAGCCTTATCCTGCACCGTCAGTGCTACAGCACCAGTGCCGCTTTGGATGAAGCCTATGAGGGATGAGCCGGTGGGGACGGAGAGGGTTGTCGGGCTGACATAGTCCGTTCCTGCGGCAGCGCCAGTGGTGCCCCCAAAGCCGTCCCCTTTGAGCATCAGTGTACCTACCGTGGCAGGGCAAGCGTTACCATTGGTTTGCGCTTGAATCCAAGAAAATAGGCTCATGACGACTGTTGCGTCCTCAACCTGACCATTGGCAATAGTGGCGGGGAATGTTCCGATGATTGACATATTAAGCCTGCTGTAGTGTGTAGCCCGTCTTTTGCGCGCGAGCAAAGAACGTGCCGATTGAAATGCTTGGTCCTGCTGGGCAGGTGACCTCGATTGCCATTTTATTGAACACCAGCGGTATGGGCCAGTTGATTTTGTATGTGTACGGTTGGTTCCTAGAGCCACGCCAGCGTGAACCGTCACCCCACACATTGGCACCCCATACTCCTCCACTTTGCGCCGTTGTGATCGACGTGGAGATGAGGTAGTTGGCTTGGTCGTCAAAGACCGTTATGCCGTAGGTTGCCGATGGTCCAACTGACGACAACTCAATGGTGGACTCCACAACCTGTTTCATTGCCATCTCATCGTGCTTGGGTAAATCGGCACTGAGCATGTCAATGTTGAAATCTACCCCGTTGTCGGTATAGACGGTCCCTGTAACAGGGAATGGGTTGGAAGCAAAAAGTTTTGCACCTGAGCCGGTGCCACTGACAATGAAATAGTTACCGGCCGATGAGGCACAGTCGTAATTGAACGTATGAGGGCCATTCCAACGCAATTTGCGGGTATCAAACCAATAGTCGTAAATCCCCGTCACACCATCAACAATGGTCGGCATACAAACGCGGTAGATGTTGCCTGCAAACGCCCCTGCCACACGGGTCGGAACGGTCACGTAGCCAAACGGTTGACGCAGGTGAGGGGTAGCCCCCGGCCCTGTCATTTCGCCCGTGACAGGCATCACAGCGCCCAATGCGGTCACCACATACGCGGCGTCCGGGCCAGCAAAAAATGTGCCCAAAGGGGAAGGGCAGATTGAACGGGGGCAGGCAGAGCCGATGTTGAGGGACAGATAGTTGAGCGCCAGCGAGCCGGTCACGGCAGCGTCACCCGTCACCTGCCAGATTTGGGTGGTTTTGAAAGCCAGCAAGGCACTGATGACGCCTCCGCTGGTGGTTTGCACCGGCAGGCCTGACAAAGCGTTGATGACCCCGTTGTCGCCCAAAGTGAGAGACTGTCCGGCGTTGGTCGCAGTGGTTGGCACCAGCACGTCGCTGTAGTAGACGGTATTGCCGCAAGCAAAGTATGCACGGTTGTTCAAATTAGCAACTGCTGTTGGCACGCTTGGCAATGCGTGTGTCGCCAGGTTCGTAGTGCTGTACGTCATGGTGCTCAAATTTATGAGCCCAAAGAATTTTGTCCCCGTACCTGCATAGCCGGGGTGTGTTATGACCAAATAGGTTCCGACTGCTGCAATTGTCGGAGGTGTCCATGCGCCCGTTGTCGCCGGACTGGCCGGTCGCCCATCAGAATTACCTGCTGTAACGCCGCTTATTGCAACAAAGCTGGATGTACTCAGGTCATAGCAAAAAGGTTGGTCAACACCGGCCGTCAACCCTGTGGCTACCATTCCATAAATACGTGTACCAATGGTAATTTGGACGCTGATAAATCCGGGGGTTGTGAATCCTGCAAAATTGGTCAGAGGGCCGTCCACACCGGGGCGTGCCACTACCAACTCGGGGTTAGACGGGTCAAATACGAGATTGGTGAGCTTGCGACAAGCTCCGGGGAATGTTTCGCTTGAGTCGTAGGCGTCCGCCAATCCCTTCGGAGTGAAGCGTAGCGTAGCACTCTCGGGAATTGGCATTGGGCACCTTTAATACGGTTCGACTTTGGTTGGCCTGAGTGAACCGCCAACGCGAAAACGCCGGGGGTCGAGTTGCACCTCTTTGACCACTTGCTGCTCATCCCCCTCCATAACGAGGTGGATGCCAATCATTTTCTCACAGATTTGTTCAAACCGGTCATACCGCGTGTCGTCGGTGATACGCATCATGCGCGTGGCCGTGGCCTGAATGAGGTAGTCCTGATCGTTGAACCACGGCACCGTCGAGCTTGTCTCCGGGGTCGTAATGTCGGCGCGCTGCACAAAGTAGCGGTGCTGGAGCGTCAGGCCGGTGTTGGACTGCGGGTAGATGTAGAGCAAGCCAGATGGCGTATTAGGGCTCAGTGCCTCGGGAGACAAATCGCTTGCCCACTCATAGGGGTAGTTGCTGGTCGTGCTCTTGTTGGGCTCAGAGTCGAACTGCTTTCGATTGGACGGGCTCAGAAAATACGGCTGGTCATTGATGTAGTACATCAACTCGTAGGTGCGCAGGTAATCGGCCTCAAGGGTAAATGGCCCATTGGTGTTGGCGGTCACAGGGATGGTCGTGCTGACCAGATTGACCTTGAGGTTGCGATGCAGCACCAAGTCCGAGAGGACGAGATTGAGTGCCCGTCCGCCCTGACTTGTGAAGCCGGGGCACTTGGCAATTGCCAAAGCGTCCGCGACTATTTGTGCTGCTGTGAGTGCCATTTATTTTCCAACTGCGGCACGTGCCGCTGCTATCTTGCCACGGCCAACTTCAATGTCGTCAGCGTGCTTTTTCACGTTAATGTCCATCACGTCGAGCGCTTGCTTTTCTTGAGTGGACACCTTGCCGCCTTGGGCCTTCTTTTGCAAGAGGACCGCGTAGTGCTGCTTGATTTCATCGAGGCGCTTGATGCTGTTCTCCAGCACGATTTCAAGCTCTGGAATCTCGGCACGGGTACGCTGACGGTCAATGGCGTCGTGCAGTAGGTCCACACGCTGGTTCACAGACTCAATGGACTCACCCTCGTACAGGTAGCCCGAAAAGGTCACCTGCTTGCCTTGGGGTAGCGTGGCTTGAATGGTGAAGTTACCAGTTACGGCGACACCGTGGAGGGGGGATTGGGCGGGGGCCTCAGTATTGGTCATTTTTGTACTCTCGTTGTTAATGCCGTGCACGGGCTGCGGCGGCGGGGCTCATGAGGTGCTTGGCCGTGGGTTTACGGTAAGCGTTCTCATTCTCGGAGTGGATTGACTTTTCGTGGTCCCAGCACCTGGCGACACGCGACTTCAAATCCACCAATGTGGCTTGGTCCACCTCATAGGTTTGACCGTGGTAATAGGCAATGCCGTTGGTCATCAGGTTGGTACCTGCACCCACGGGAATGTCAATGGTGTAGTAGAACGTAGGAAACTCCACATCCTTGAATTTTTGTTTGCGCTCATCCTTTTCGCCGGGATTGAGGCAGACGTTGATGGTGACGGTGTTGCCGGTGGGTTGCTCCTCGGCACTGCCCATGAAGCTCGACGCGGCAGCAATGCTGGTCGCCATCTCTTGGGCTTCGGTCTTGGCAATCTCGGCCTCGGCCAGCTTGGCCTTCAACTCGGCAATCTGCGCGAGCAAGTCTTTTTCAGCGGTAGCCATTATTGGCCTCCAAACACGGTTGTGACAGTGACCGGATGGTCGGCGGATGGTCGGCCAAAAGACCGACGCTCAACGGCGTGGATGACGTTCTCGGCAGCCGCAACGGCTTCCTGAGCGGCTTCCACAACCTCAGATTCAAGTTGGTCGAGCAAACTCTCGGCCGGTGCCTCAGTCTCAGGCGCAGGGTCGGGCGTGGTTGGCTCCACTGGAGCGGCCGGTGCCTCAGTCTCAGGCGCAGGGGTTTGAGCTTGTTCGTCCATCTTGATTCTCCTAAAAAGGGGTGGGAGCCATCAGACCCCCACCAAAGGCCCCGAATTATTCGGGCATATCAGGCCAAACCCGATTACCTTTGGCACAATTTTCACTTGCAGTTATCACTCTGAGGTTGAACTCGTTATGTAAACCACAAACCAATTTTGATTGTAAAGGTACGATGTGGTCAACGTGCCATTTAACGCCCGTCAACTTTGTTCGCACCCTCGCAATCTCATACGCTTGCGAAATGAAAAACTCATTGCACCAAGGTAGTCGCGCTTTCAGCTTTGAGCTTTTCCTGCGCGCCTCGCATTCAACTTTCGTTGCGCGAGGTTTGCGATTCATTGCGGCCACTTTCTCAGGATTACGTGCCCTCCAAGCCTCCCGGTATAACTTTCGTTTTTCCGGGTTTCTTGCAATCCACGCTTTCCTGCATTTATCCATGCAAGGAGAGCACTGTTTTCCTGAGAATTCAGTACCGCAGTTCTTGCATGTTTTCATGATGGCCTACCGCCCGTTATTCCGATGCTGTACCGGCAGTGTAGGTCGCACTGAATGCGCTACCGGACTCGGTACGAGCCATGTAAGCGTTATTCAGAATGATCGTACCGTACATCATCTTCCAGCTAACCACACGAGTTTGGTTCATGGGGTCAGACTTGTCAGCTTGACTCAGGTAGTTGTACTCCACGTCATCGAGCACCACTTGGCCGTAGGCGTCAGTGCCAAAGAAAAACGTGGGGAACACGGTCACGCCGGTCGCAGGGGCTGCGGGAGGCGTTTGCGATGCGCCAATACCGGTCACCACAACGGTTGCGCCAGAGGCCAACTGAGTCGCGTTGCCAGCCAGAGGGCCGGTAGCGGGACCAGAGGCGGAAAGACCCAAGTTGGTCGGGGCAGCCGAGGTACCAACGTACACGTTGAACACGTAGCCAGCCAGAGTGGGCATCGTCAAGCTGATCGAGCCGGTGGGGCCTGTCACAGAGATGGATGTGGACACCTGATAGATGCGTTGCTCAACGGAGGTTGCGGCGGGAGCGCCGGTCACCTGCACGTAGTAGGTACCAGTCGCCAGTGCACCGCCGGTTGTGGAGGCAGCACCGTTGATCTGAGCCACGCCGGTCCAGTACGGAATCATGTTGGACTTGCAGAAGCGCGCACCGCCCCACTCGCCAAGGTCGTTGTTGTACAGGCGGTTCAAATCGCTGTAGGACCATGCCGTGGCAATGGTGCTGTTCTGACGCAAATCTTGCGCAACCAGAGGGTGCACGAGAGACACGTAGTGAGGCATCACATTGGGGGCCTTCGACTTGGTGCTGGAAGTGAAGCGGGTTGTGGAGTCCGCGTCGAGCTTCATTGCGATGGCGTCGTCACCGTTGAAGGTGGGGGCACCAAAGGTTTCCAGCGCGCCGACGATCTTGCCGATTTCGATGGGACTCATCACATCGGTAGCGATCAGGGATGCGCGGTTGGCCTTGCTGTTGGCGTAGTTCACCTGCGTGCCGGTCAACAAGATGTTGAACACGTTGCGCTCAATGGTTTCCGGCTGCTGGATACCAATCAGGCGGATAGCCTGTTTGAACAGGGGGTGCTTGATGGTCATGTCGGCAACGTCAGTCACGCGGACCAAATCGCCCCACTGCTGGGCAGTAGCGGAAACCTGCGCAATTGTGATGGACTCACCGGAGGCTGCAACGCCTTCGGACAGTGGCGCAAACGGCAGGGGCAGGCGCTCATAACGCGTTGCGATGTATTGCACACCCGATTGCTTTTCCAGTTTCAGCGGCTGGCCGAATTGGTAGGCAACAAGCTGGCGCTGGGCAATGCGCAACACTTCCTCGCGGATGTGAAGCTCAATGTCGTTGGCGATGGTTTGACCAGACGAGCCGGGGCTGTAGTTGGTCAAACCGGGGGACAGGTAGCCGCCAAATGCGCTGGCGATACCGGACAGGATGCCCATGAGGGCGAAGTAAACAGTTTTCATGACGTAACTCCTAGATGCGGACATTTTCAAGCCGCTTCGCACGCTTTTCATGCTCGCTCATGCGTCCACTTCCAGAGGAGGGAACGTCTGACCGGGCCGAGGCGCGCGGGGCGGCAGCGGGTTTTGTACCTCCGCTTTTGCTAGGCTTCAATTTTCCCGATAGCATGTCCTCACCCACCAATATTGCCAGCAATTTTTCGCGTGGCGCATTGGCACCTCGGCTACGCATGTCCTTGAGCATGTCCTCCACACGGTCCTTGTACGCCGCGTACAGCTTCGGCTTTGTGGATGCCACGGCTGCAAACGATGTTTTGTCGGCCAAGTCCTCGGCACGCTGGAGAGCGTTCTGAGAGTTGGTGTTCGCGGAACGTGCGGCCCGGTTGGCCTGGATGGCATATTTCTGCCAATCGGTCGCCTCGGGATTGCGCAAAGTCTCCTCCTCTTGCTGCCAAAGAACTTGGTCGGCAGAGGGTGTAGCTGGCTGCTGGGGTGCGCGGCGTGACAGGGCTAGTTCTGCGCGAGCTTCTGCAAGCTCCCGCTCGGCTGCCTGAGCACGGGTACGGGCGTCAATGATTGCCTTCTGAGCCCGGCTAATACGCGGCGCAGGGGCTGGCTCATCGTCGTCAGGGGGCGGTGTGTCGTCGTCATCGTCCGGAGGGGGCGTGTCGTCATCGTCGTCAGGCGGGGTATCGTCGTCAGGCGGGGGCGTGTCATCGTCCGGAGCAAAGTCGTCATCGACCGCAGGGGAAAAATATGCCTTCAACAAAAGCAAAAAGTACCACAATTTCATCTCTATCTCCTAGTTGGTTACGCCAACAGTGCGGTCAGCGGTATATCCGCTCTCAGTGTTAGCCCTTAACGGGGGCTGTGCGAAAAATTTATTATGCACCAATTTTTGACGGCGCAAGTAATTTTGTGGATGCGTGGTCGAGCCCTTGCTTTCATCGCGCAAAAACCAAAGAAGCTCAGGCCCAAATCCGCACCTGGCGACATAAGCGTCGGCGCGATATTCCTGCCAGTGGCACAGCCACTTGATGAGAAATGGGCACAGCAACGCGAGCGCACGCCATTCGGTGTGGTGGCCCTCACAGTGGGCAAATTCATGCGCCAGCACGGCCATCTTTACGCGTGGCGGCAAGTCGGTGAACTTGGTACCCACGTAGATGCGCTTGTGCCAGAAACATGACACGGAACGAGCCGTGATTGGCTCGCCCGTTTGAACTACCTTCGCATTCACGGCTGCGGGGTAGGGTCGATAGTAACGTACACCAGAGTGGCCGTTGCTACCGGGATTTGCACCGGCTGACCGGGTAGGTCGGTCGGCACAACCGGAAACGCCGCGTAGGTCGGCGTTGCAGGTGGAGTCAGCGTGAAAGCCATGATTAGGCGCTCATGATGGCCGTGACGGTCGAGTACATGCCGGTGATCGTAATCAGGGGCGAGTACGTGGCCGGTGCAACGGCGTTGCTGGCATTCAGGGTGGCGGCAGTGGCGGTCCAAGCGGCGGCCGACACGGGGGCTGCGATCACAAACGAGGTAGCCGAGGTCACCTTGTTGATGGGGTACCAGCCAGCAGGCAGGGTACCAGCGGTCACGCCCAAATAGACCAACTGGCCTACGGTCGGGCTGATGGCGTTGGTGCCAAGCACCACGGTGTAGTTGTTGGTCGAGCCCACCTGCGTCAAAGAGGTGAATGTCGAGCCAGCGGTCAGGGCGATACCTTGGGTAGAAAACACCTGTGTGACCGTCCCGAGGTAGTTGCGCTTGGCGGCAGCCAGTACGGCGGTGGTACCGGCCAGTGTAACGGCGGTGTCGCTCAGGGTAGGTGTGGCAACGGTAGTGGCGGCAGCCGTGGTCACCTCAAAAGTGAATTGCTGGCCGACTGCCAGAGGGGCAGGCAGGCGCAGGCCCATGTTGTAGGCCGAGTCCAAAGTCACCGTTACAGCACCACCGTTGGTCAACAGGATGGAAGCGGCGGCCAGAGCGGTCAGGGTCAAGGTAGCGGCGGCACTGGCGGTGTACTGCACGTTGCCAGCCGAGGACGCACCGTTGGCGGCCAACTGATTGAGCGTGGTTTGCAAGTTGGCGTAGTCCTGCATTGCGCCGATGACCACAGGGGCCGAGGACGGGATGAGCTTGGGGCTGATAAAAGACAGAAGGATTTTGAGAGCACGGTTCATGAAATTTCTCCGGAGGGTTGAAGGGAAGGCCCCGATATGGTAATGCACTTCTAAAATTTAGCCAACAGGACCAGCTTGGGGCTGGGAGCCGGGTGGTTGCTGGACCGGGCGCTGGGGCGCTGGCTGCGCACCGGGTCGAGGTGTTCCGGGCACGCCGGGGCCTGCACCGCCAGGTACGCCGGGTTGGCCTTGCGGGGGAGGTGGCGGCATGGCCTTCTGCCGCTTCACTTCCATCGCCTTCATGTGGTTCTGGATGTGGGTGCGGATGAGGCCGGTCGGGTCACCGGACTGCTGGCCGGACTGCTGGTGCTGCTGGATGTGCTGCGCATCGTCGTCGCCCTCGTGCACCTCGACCATGATGCCGTTTAGCAACATCTCGTCCTCGATCTGCGGCGGCACGCTGTACTTGTTGCGGTCGTCAATGAGCACGCGCCCAGCCAACTCGGCACCAAACACGTTTTCGCACATGTTCTCCAAGATGGGGGTAATGTCGAGGCGGCGGCCGTTGAGTTGCTGGGGCGGAATGCCGCGCAACACGTTCATGAATGCGATCTGCTGTTGCATCCGGTTGAGGTTCATTGTGAATGCCGTGCCGGTCCACTGAAAGAAATACCGCTCACCCCATTGCTGGCGCGGTATCTTCTGCATGGAGGCCTTAACCCCAATGTCGCCTTGGGACACAACCGTCAATTCCTCGTCCCGGTACTGAGCATCGTACTCAAAGAAGCGTTCCATAAGCGGGTTGAGAATTTCGTCCTCAAAGCGCTCGGCGTGGTCGATCACGGCCACGGATTGCTCTTGCTGCTGGGCACCCATCGCGGCGCTATTTTTGCGCCCCTTGGGCATGGCCCCCATCATCATCTCGTTCACGTCGAGCGACTGGTGGATTTGCTGCTTGATGTTCTCGCACATACCGGCCGCGTCTTTCCACAGCGCGGGAAAGCTCTGGAATTGCGTGCTCTTGGGGTCCACGGGCCACACGGCGGCCAGCCCAAACACCATCATGGCGTAGTTGGGGTTTTTCTCCGGGTCGGTCATCACCACCGGCAGCAGGGAGTACATGGCCGAGTCTTGGCCCATGTTCCAAAAGTCGTTCAAATTCCACTGGAGGCGTTTGACGCCCTCAATCTTGGAGATGCCGTTGAAGCTACCGGCCACGCGGTCAACCGGCGCAGAAATGACGCTACGTTTTTGGCCCCACGCAGGTGCCTTGACGATGCCGATAATGTCTTTGTCACCGGCAAAGTAAATGTCCATCAGGCATTTGGGCTTGTCTTTGTCAGGCTTCATGTAGGCCTGAGCCCAATAGATCAGGGCGTACTTGAGCGTGCCCTCGGTCTTGATGCCAGCGTCGGATGTGCGCTTTTTGTCGGGCACCACTTTTTCCTTGCCCTTGCGGTCAGCGACCCACGCGCCAATATCGGACTCCTCATCGAGCACAAAAATGCCCTCGTCAATGAGCCCTTTGATCTGGTCTTTGGACATGCGCAACTTGAGGCATGAAATGTCGGCCTTGTTGAGGTTTGTGCAGGTGGGCGGCACCACAATGAAGTCCTCGGTGGCAAAGTCCACCACGTCCGGACCTTCCTCGATGACCTCCTCGTCCTCCATCTCATCGACTTCCTCAGTCACGTCCTCAATTTCAAGCTCGGCACCCTCAACGTCCGCGACGATGGGGTTGCGCTTGACCATGTTGGACACGTTGCGCGAGGTCTTTTGCCAGTCAACGTACACGTTCCACTGACCTGTCACGTCACCGGCCATGAGCACAGAGCGCACGATGGACCGGAGCTTGGTTTTGCGGATGTAGTGCTCTAGCAGGGCGAGTTGGGGCTGTGGGTTTTGCCCATCACTTCCAACGGCCTCGACGTGCTTGTACTTGGAGGGGAATAGCTGTTTGAGTGCCCGTTTTGAACGAGCCACAATAGCATCTCGTACCACCGGTAGGTAGCACTTGGAGTTGCCAACGTAGATTTGGTTGTCGTCCGGCGAGGCGTTGAATATGCTCCAGTATTCCTCGATGGCATCATCTGCCTCCTCCCGGTTCTGGTATCCCTTGAGCAGCGTGGGGTACATCTCCTCACACTTCACATAAATGTCGGAGTCAGGTTTGCTCGCCCAATTCTCCACCTTGTCGGACTTTGGCTTGGCCTCGGGCTTGCTCTTTGCCATGACTTAACCTTTTTTACGCATCATTGCGTTGCCACTGGTGCGCTCGCGCGGCTTGGTGACCGGCGCGGTTTGCTTTTTGCTGCCCTCTTTCATGGGGGCTTTTGGGCGGGGCTGGGTCTTTGGGAGCATGGCGTTACCTCTTGGGAAGTGCGGATAAAAAGAGCGTGCCTGTGGAGTTT
>Ga0208248_1000535_pt1 | contig 11181 bp, 9 predicted proteins | sample CryBogmetaGMA5M_FD_184545 | JGI IMG/M metagenome (GOLD analysis project Ga0208248, IMG submission 184545) | Freshwater microbial communities from Crystal Bog, Wisconsin, USA - MA5M (SPAdes) | ecosystem: Environmental > Aquatic > Freshwater > Lake | place: Crystal Bog, Wisconsin, USA | collected...
CTTGGCTACAACGTTCAGGCGTTCTGCTATCAGGACAGCCCCCGCCGTGCGCACTCAATTGCTGCACAGGGCGGTATCAACGCTGCCAAAAACTATCCGAATGACGGCGACTCCATCTACCGTCTGTTCTATGACACCATCAAAGGGGGCGATTTCCGTGCCCGTGAAGCTGACGTCTGGCGTCTGGCTCAGGTGTCTAACAACATCATCGATCAGTGTGTGGCACAGGGCGTTCCTTTTGCCCGTGACTACGCTGGTTACCTTGACAACCGCTCCTTCGGCGGTGCCCAGGTTTCCCGTACGTTCTTCGCCCGTGGTCAGACCGGTCAGCAGCTTCTGCTGGGCGCCTACTCGGCGCTTTCCCGTCAGATCAAGGCCGGTACGGTTAAAATGTATGACCGCCGTGAAATGCTTGACCTCGTCGTCGTTGACGGCGTTGCACGCGGTATCACGGTGCGTAACCTGGTAACCGGCGCGCTTGAAAGCTATGCTGCCGATGCGGTCTGCCTTGCTACCGGCGGTTATGTCAACGTATTCTATCTTTCCACCAACGCCATGGGCTGCTCGGTTACGGCTAACTGGAAGGCGCACAAAAAAGGCGCTTACTTTGCCAACCCCTGCTACACCCAGATTCATCCTACCTGCATCCCGCAGGCCGGCGATTATCAGTCCAAACTGACCCTGATGTCCGAGTCATTGAGAAATGACGGGCGTGTATGGGTTCCCAAGAAAAAAGAAGATTGCGGCAAGCATCCGAACGAGATTGCTGAAGATGACCGTGATTATTACCTCGAGCGCAAGTACCCGTCCTACGGCAACCTGGCACCGCGTGATATCGCTTCCCGCGCCGCCAAAGAGCAGTGTGACGATGGTCGTGGCGTTGGCCCTGGCGGCCGTGGCGTGTATCTGGACTTTGCTGATTCCATCAAACGTCTGGGTGAAGATACCATCCGCGAGCGTTACGGCAACCTGTTTGAAATGTATGAGAAGATTACAGACGAGAACGGCTACAAGCGCCCGATGCGTATGTATCCTGCACCGCACTATTCAATGGGCGGTCTGTGGGTAGACTACAACCTGATGAGCAACATCCCCGGCCTGTTCGTGCTGGGCGAGGCCAACTTCTCGGTTCACGGCGCCAACCGCCTGGGAGCTTCCGCTCTTATGCAGGGTCTTGCCGACGGCTACTTTGTCATTCCCTACACAATCGGCGGGTATCTGGCAACGGTTAAACCGGGCCAGGTCAAGGCTGACCATGCAGAGTTCAAGCAGTCTGTGGACGATGTTAAAGCAGAGCAGGACAAGTATCTTTCCATCAACGGCAAGAAGACCGTGTTTGAGTTCATGCGCGAAGTCGGCGGCCTGATGTGGGAAAACTGCGGTATGGCCCGTACAAAGGAATCTCTTGAAACGAACCTCAAAAAGATTCCGGCACTGCGCGAAGAATTCTGGAAGAATGTCAAGGTTACCGGCAGCGGCGCTGAGCTCAACCAGCAGCTGGAAAACGCCGGCCGCACTGCCGACTTCCTGGAGTTCAGTGAACTGTTGTGCCGCGACGCACTGCATCGTAACGAGTCCTGCGGTGGTCACTTCCGTTCTGAATACCAGGATGCCGGTGAAGCACAGCGCGACGACGTTAACTTCTGTTATGTCGGAGCCTGGGAATACAAAGGTGCCGGCAAGGAGCCGGAACTTCATAAAGAACCGCTTAAATTCGACAATGTACATCTCGCCGTAAGGAGTTACAAATAATGAGCGATCACAAGACCATGACTTTGACACTGATCGTGTGGCGCCAGAAAAATGCCAACGATCCCGGAAAATTCGAGACCTATACAGCAAAAAACATTACTGAGCACCACTCCTTTTTGGAGATGCTCGACTGTGTAAACGAAGATCTGATCTATGCAGGAAAAGATCCGATCGTTTTTGACCATGACTGCCGCGAAGGCATCTGTGGCACGTGTTCACAGGTAATCAACGGTGCACCCCATGGTGGACAGGACCGTACAACGGTCTGCCAGCTTCACATGCGCAAGTTCAAGGATGGTGATACCATCTACATCGAGCCATGGAGAGCACGTGCATTTCCGATCATCCGTGACTTGATCGTTGACCGTTCCGCTCTGGATAAGATCATCCAGGCTGGCGGTTATACATCCTGCCACACTGGTGGAGTTGCCGACGGTAATGCTATCATCATTCCGAAACCGGTTGCCGATGAAGCGATGGATGCTGCTGAATGCGTCGGGTGCGGTGCCTGTGTTGCCGGGTGTCCAAACGGAGCAGCCATGCTCTTTACCGGTGCAAAAGTTTCCCAGCTGGCTCTGCTTCCACAGGGAAAAGCCGAAGCTGCTGAACGCGTAAAAAATATGACAAATACCATGATTGAATGCGGTTTTGGTAACTGCACCAATCATTACGAGTGTATGGCTGCCTGTCCGAAGGGGATAAACGTCAAGTTTATTGCCAGGATGAACCGTGAGTTCCTGAAAGCGCAGTTTGCCTGATTCGTAGTTTGAATCTGTAGTATTCTTGGGGCAGCCATTACGGCTGCCCCTGTTTTTTTGGAGCTGCGCTACGGTGGATTTAGATTTTGTTCGAATAGAAATCGAGATTACAGCGAAAAGTCCTTCCCCTTTAACAACCGCCCTCTACAGCGTGCTGCGGAACTTTGAAGCGGAGTTCAGATCGGCGTGTTGTGACACTCCGCAGCGGGTCTGCGGTGTATGCCGTATCCATGACCTCTGCCCCTACCGGGTTGTATTCAAACAGCAACTGTCGTCTGATCCTGAAATTGTGCGCCGTCATCAGAAACCGTCATTACCCTTTTCCCTGTATGTGGACGGTGCAGAAGACCATGTGCTGTCCTGCAGTGCGGGCTTGGTAGTTATCGGCAGTGCGGTGAACTTTATCGGTTATTTTTACACAGCACTGCTCAGGGTGGTTACGTCAGGTCTTGGCACTCTGCCGGACCCTGATCCCGTTTCATTCCGTTCCTACAGTCTCGATTATCACGGTGTTAGGCATGAAATCAGTCATGACGTGTCTATGAACGATAGCGTTATCCTGCTCTCGGGCCAGCATCTCTTGGATAACACGGTTCATGGCAACGCTGTGCGTGTAACCCTGTTTTCGCCCCTGCATCTTATAATTAACGGTGCCGTATCCTATCAATTTGATTTTGCCCGTTTTTTCCGTTCCCAGTTACGGCGCTGCTCGTCATTATGCGCGTATTACGGGGTAGGAGAGCTTGACCTCGATTACGCCGGTCTGTCAGATGCCGCTCAAAATGTTGCTGTCATTGCAAATAAAATACACTATATTCAACCGGCCTGGTCGAACCGCCGGAACAGGGCTGGTCTGATAGGCACTGCAGAATGCACCGGCCTTGTAGAACCAATGGTTGCACTGCTGCTTCTTGGCAGCTGTTTTAACGGCGGGAAGGGGGCATCCTATGGCTCCGGATTTCATCACGTTGAGGTGATTTGATAATGTCATGTATAAGGGAATATATGCTGTTGAAGATCCTGCATCTGATACTGCTCTTATCACTCAGCGTCCTCCTTTCCGGATGTCTGACCGCACGTCAGACTGCTGAGGTGAATTATGTTAACGGTACAGTGGTTGACACACTTTCCAGCAATGTTTCGCTGCAGTATGCCTCTTCAGACCGGCACATCTCCGGCAGCGGCTATATCATGTACCGTCAGCCTGATCAGATACGTGTTGTAATTCTTTCCCCGTTTGGTTCAGTGCTTCAAGATGTATATGTTTCCGGTGATCGCGTTACGGTTATCGATCCCGGAAATGGTGTTGCGTTCAGCGGTTCGTATGCGGAACTGCCGGTTAAAGGCGATTTTAGCGGGTGGCGACACATTCATTGGCTTATTGATTTTGACCAGCCGGAACGTTCTCGTGTCAGCGCTACAATCGAACGGGTCAACAGGTTTGGCCAGTCAGAGACAGCGGTTATTGAAAACGGCCTTTTTACGTCCAAGACCACTGCAGAAGGGGGGACTGTCAGATACGCCAGATATACTGCTGTCCAGGGCGCTGCTCTTCCCCTTGAAATTGTGTATGAAACCGCAGCAAAAGAAGTGTTCACCATTACTCTGGATGAACCAGAGATTAATGTCCCTTTTGCTGTCACCGCCTTCACACCGAATGTTGGTAAACATCCCGTTTACCCGCTGTCCCGCTTGCGGTAATTTCCCGTATTTAAAACCCCACTCCAAAGCAAGGGCGCTTTTCTGACCTCTTTGCTCCGATTTATGCCCAGATTGGTTGACAAACGGGGTATATCGAAACTACTATGTGGCTGCGGTTCTTATTCTAACTTGAAAGGTTGTTATGAAGGTCATCATTCTGCTGGGCGACGGCATGTCGGACATTGTCTACAGCGAACTTGGAAATAAAACCCCCCTGCAGTACGCAGCGACACCTAATATGGATAGTATGGCCAGGCATGGTCAGGTCGGCCTGGCCCACACGGTTCCGGTTGGGCTTCCCCCGGGGAGTGACGTGGCGAATTTATCCGTATTCGGCTACGACCCCCGTACCTGTTACACCGGACGCTCTCCGCTTGAAGCCATAAGCATGGGGGTGGTGCTTGGTCCTGATGATGTTGCATTCCGCATGAATCTGGTTACGCTTAAAGCTCAGGGGAGCTCTGTCTATATGCAGGATTTTTCTGCCGGGCATATCTCCACTGTTGAGGCGCGTGAACTCGTTGAAACTCTCCAAAAGGAGATTGGTAACAGCGAAATTGAATTTCATGCCGGGGTAGGGTACCGGCATCTAATGGTGTGGCGCGGCGGCAAAGACGGTATGCGTTCTACCCCACCCCATGATATCTCCGGGAAGGGGATCCTTGACGCTCTTCCAAGCGGGGATGGTGCCGATATGCTGAATAACATCATGACCCATGCGCAGATGGTGCTGCACAGCCATCCGATCAACAAACTGCGCAAGGATCAGGATAAATTGCCCGCTAACTCTGTCTGGCTCTGGGGGCATGGCAAGACGCCCCGCATTGATACCTACCGGGAAAAGTTCGGCCTGTCCGGTGCGGTCATTTCAGCGGTTGATCTGATCAAGGGGATCGGCATCTGTGCCGGCCTGGATATCATCAACGTTGAAGGTGCCACCGGCTATATCGATACCAATTATCTCGGCAAGGGCCAGGCGGCACTTGCTGCCCTGGAAACGCATGACTTTGTGTACGTCCATGTGGAAGCTCCGGATGAGGCTTCCCACGCCGGTAATATGCAGCACAAGCTTCAATCTATTGAGGATTTCGATCGCCATGTGGTGGGGACAGTCCTGGAAGGAATCAAGAAATACAGTGATTATGCGGTTCTTTGTATGCCTGACCACCCCACACCGGTAAAGCTCATGACTCATACTTCAGAACCGGTGCCGTTTGCTATTTATCGGGGTGAAGTCGGTGAGGGCAATGGTGCGGCTTCCTATGATGAGATCCAGGCCAAAAGCACCGGCTTATTGCTGGAAGGGCACAACCTGTTGCCACGACTGCTTTCCTGAGCTGAAACATAATGTAAAAAAGAGGGCATCCGGATTTTCCGGATGCCCTCTTTTTTTATTTTCTCCCCTTCTGTTCCTTTTCGCCTTTTTGATCGGTAGTTGTTATCCTCCAGACCTTTTTCTCCTTTTGCACTGTCGGTTTTACACCCTGTACTCTCGCTTCGCCCTGACTACGGGAAGTGTTGGGTGATAGTGGGGGGTGTTCACTCCGTACCGGGGGTTGCGCCGATTGTTGTTGCGGGGTTAGTGCTACAGGGGGTCTGGTTGCCGCCGGTGCTGTTCTGACGGCCGGAGCGGATGTTTGCCGTTGCTTTTCACTGTTTGGTGCCAATGGAGGAAAACGGTCCTTCAGCACGCGGTTGTCCTGATAGCGGTGTGGTGGCGGATTGGATCCGGGGGCTGTTTGCCTGACGATTGGCATGCGTGTTTCCCGCACCGGCTGAATGCGCGGACTGCCAAGGACAATTGAGAGCGCAGCAGTGCCGGTATCTGAAGGTTTCTGGAAAACAACCCTCCCTTTCAGAAAATCATTCTGCAGTACAATATTCAGGCCGCCGCGCGCGCCCCGGTTTTTATATACAATGTTCGGTGTACTGATACTGGAGGTCGCAATATTGACACTATGCCGCCCGTACTGACCGTGTCCGTAAAAAATTTCATTCGGTGCCAGCGGTGTCCAGCCTATATGGGTTCCGGAGCGATACCAGCCGACATAACCGGGCCCCCAGAATATATCACCACGAGCAGGAGGCACCCAACACCAGCCGAAGCCGCTGACAACTGCCCACCTGCCGAAATGGTACGGCAGCCACCCCCAGTTTTCGTAGGAGATCCAGACATAATCTTGCCCTTTCCAGATCCAGCGCCCACTTCTGTAGGGTGCCCAGTCAACCGCCAGGATTATCGGCCGCCACACCATACCGTATTCCGGCACTTGCACCCACTTTCCGTTTGCTTCAAGTTCTCCTGAATATGATTGCAGCTCTTCGGGCAGGTGTAATGCCGTACCAGCCGTTCGTGACTGGAACCGGTCACGTTCAATATTCCACGTTTCCCAGCTATCCGGTGCGTTGAGCGGCAGCAGTTCGCTATGCCCCTCTTCAAGAGCAATATGCTCACCGGCACGAACTATCGTACGGTTGCCATTGCCCTCCACGTAGGCGGAGCCTTTGAAAATTGAAACATCTTCCTGAGAGTTCGCCAGCATGTCGATACGGAGCCTGGTGCGTGCCTCCGGAAGAATCGTCGTATCATCAGCATCAATCTGCAGGGAGTTTTTACCGGACTTCTGTGATGTGCGGAGATACATTCTGCCGCTTGCCAGGTGCAGATGTGTATAGCCGTCTTCAACCGCAATCAGATCAAGTTGTGAACCGCCGTCGAGCCGGACCACGGTGCCGTCGGAAAGCTGAACTTCAGTTTTGCCGCCATCGGGAATCCAGACGGCATCACCTTCGTCAAGAGGCGTATTAACTGACACCGGTAGCCATTCCTCAACGTCCGGAGTGCGAAATACTACATTGCCTTCGACCAGTAAAATTCTGGCCGGGCTGACAACCCCTGCCATGACAACCGATGGGAGCGTGAGAGATGCCATGAGGAACAACAGGATGATTCGTTTCATGTTAAGCCTCCTTGCCCATAGTCGGGCGGCGTATCCTTGTCGTGCTGTATATTCTATCGCAAGTTGCGTGCCGGTAAATATAAATAGTAATATCCTATGGTTAGATCTATAGAGATTAATCTCCATGTCGCAAATGAGGCAGACAATGAGCTATTTGGAGTTATTGTCAGTAACTGCCGGTCCAGATTGTCTCTAGCCCTTGACTCCATTCAAAAATATTACCATAATGCGCCCATGTTTCCTGCCGCCATATCTCCAAAAACTGTCTTCATCTACGCAATCCGCCTGTTCCTGTCAGCATTTTTATTCTGGTATCTGTTCTGTCTTTTTTCAGCTCCGGGAAGCGGCTCCCGTTTCTGTGACATTTCCTTTCCTCCGGGAAGCGGGATCCGTACCTTGGCGAGCCAGCTCAAAGCCGGCGGAGTCGTACGCAGTTCGTGGCATTTCATTCTCATGACACGTCTCCGGGGTGAGGCTCATCATCTGAAAGCGGGTGAATACCGGTTCAGCGATGACATGACTGCCGATGTGGTTCTTAAAAAAATTGTTTCCGGAGATGTGGACTACCGCAAATTCACACTGCCTGAGGGATATTCAATGTATCAGGCGGCGGAATTATTGGAACAGAAGGGGTATTTCAAAAAAGAGGTTTTTCTGGAGAAATGCCGGGACAGGGGTTTTCTGCTGCGCATTGGCATAAAAGAGGGCAGTGTGGAGGGGTATCTGTATCCTGCCACCTATAATCTTTCCCGGACCGGACAAGAGGAACAGCTTATTGAACAGATGACTGCGCGCTTCAATCAGTCTTTTACAGCCATACCGGAAGGAAAGGGGGGGCATCGTTTTTCCCGCCACGAAATAGTCACTCTGGCATCCATAATAGAAAAAGAGGCTGTTTCAGCTGACGAGAAGCCGCTTATCTCATCGGTCTTCCACAACCGTCTCCGCATCGGTATGCCGTTGCAGAGCGACCCGACGGCGGTTTACGGAATCCGGGCGTTCACCGGCAAGGTGAGTAAAGTCGATATTCAGCGAGTTTCCCCGTATAACACCTACCTGAACAGAGGGCTTCCTCCCGGTCCAATTGGCAATCCGGGCGGCGATGCTGTTCTGGCCGCACTCAACCCGGCTAAAACCGATTTCCTGTACTTCGTTGCCCGCCAGGATGGCACCCACCAATTTTCCCGAAACCTCGCCGAGCATAACCTCGCCGTATCCAGATACCTCAAAAAGTAACTATACCTTCCACCTCGCCGGTCCCACTGACCCAACGCACACATCAGTTCGGCACAATATCTATAATTGTCACTTCAGGCGGGGCAAACAGGCGCATGGGAGGGCCCCAGGTTCCGGTGCCCCTGGAAACGTGTATGCGTGATCCTTGTTTAGTTTTGCTTGTACCGCAGGGGATCGGATATTTGAGTCTGACAAGAAAATTGAACGGGAAAATCTGGCCATTATGGACATGACCGGAAAGCTGAAGGTCGAAGCGCCCGTCACTTTCCCGAGGCACTTCTGGACGGTGCTTCAGAAGGAGTTGAAACGAATCGGGTGGAGCTGCCGCAAGGAGTGCGATTTCGTTAAACGGTTCGACCCGGGTACGCTGGTTGACGGCTGGATCATCAACGCCTGTGATGGTTAAGCCGTTTTCCAGGGTAATGGACCTGTTTCTAAGCACGGTAAAGCCGGCAGCGCTGCTGAAGGCAACTGATTGTGGAATGCCGGCATATACCTCGTGGTTGCCGAGTACGGCAAACTTTCCGGCAGGGGCCGGAACTGAAGCCAACAGTGCTGCCAGTCCCTTGTGCTCTGAGATGCCGTAGATGCGGTTCAATTTGCCGTCGACCAAATCACCGGTTGAAACAAGAATATCTGGCCTGGCCTCTGCAATTATGTCCAGAACGCGTTTCTGCCGACGCTCTTGCGACAGCAGACCTATGTGCATATCCGATACCTGTACTACCCTGACTCGTGATATGGACGGCCTGAGTTTGGTGGTGGTGACCGTAACATGTTCACTGCGAATCTCCCCCGCTTCGGTAACGGCATATACGCTGGCCGCCAGGGACAGGGCAAAGGCACATCTGTAGCCATTTTTCTGAGACACAACAGTGGGTACTAGGCTGGAAAACGGATATTTCAGGGCCCGATACAGGGCTCGAATCAGGTCAGTACAGAACAGCAATGAGGAAAAAATAAACAGAAAGCCCATCCAGATGTAGCCGGGCCATGCAATATACAGAGCCGTCTGCTCCATATCCAACTGTTCTGCGGCCCGAACGAGAAGCGGGACAACGGTCATGACCATCATCCATAAAATCAGGGGCCATGACCGGCCTGGGCGTGGTCTGAATAGTTCACGCAGTTTGTAGAACGCATACAGATGCATGCCGCCGTACAGCAGCAGAAAAGTTATGAGGAAGAGGTACACGTTACGTACTCCTTCACGCCGCGAAACGTAAGCCGATGGATGGGGGAGGGGCCGAGCCTTTTGATAGCGTCCATATGGGAGGCACTCCCGTATCCCTTGTGGCCGGAAAACCCGTAGCCCGGATACTTTGTATCCATCTCCACCATCAATCGGTCCCGGGTTACCTTGGCGATAATTGAAGCGGCTGCTATGGACAGGCTCAGGGAATCGCCTTTTTTGATGGTTTTCTGACGAACAGTGCTGTCAATGGTAGTAATGCCATCGATGAGCAGGCAGTCCGGACGGATTGAGAGGTCGTTGACCGCAGTAAGCATGGCAAGGCGGGTGGCCTGCAATATGTTGATCCGGTCAATTTCGGCGGGGCTGACAATTCCGACCCCTACCGATAACGCCTGGCGCATGATGACCTCGTACAGGGTATCACGTTTTTCGGGAGTAAGCTTTTTTGAATCATCCACTCCGTTGATGTACAGACCAACGGGTAAAATCACCGCTGCAGCGGTTACAGGGCCGGCCAGTGGGCCACGTCCCGCTTCATCGATCCCGGCAACAGAGGTAAAACCGCTGCTGTAGGCGGTCTTTTCAAACAGCAGGATGTCGAGAGGTTGTGCCGAAAACAGTTCACCTTGAGCAGTCATATTAATCCTGAAAAAAAAGCCCCGCAGAAGCGGGGCTTTTTTTGTAAGCTATTTGGCAACAGGTACGTATTTCTTCTCGCGAATCCTGGCTGCTTTACCGCGCAGTTTACGCAGGTAGTAGAGCTTGGCGCGGCGAACGTGGCCACGAACCATGATTTCAATGTTTTCAATGCTGGGTGAATGGAGCGGAAATGTTCTTTCTACGCCGATGCCGTTAGAAATCTTGCGTACGGTAAAGGTTTCGCGAACGCCGCCGTTCTGACGAGCAATCACAACGCCCTGATAGGCCTGGATACGCTGTTTGTCACCCTCGACAATCTTTACATGCACTTTCACGGTATCCCCAACCTTGAAAGGGACAATATTCTTTTTCATTTGATCAAATTCCAGAAAATCGATGGTGTTCATTGGTTACCTTCCTCCTGTATTATGCTCGGTGTGTTAGTTTGTGTTTCTTCGTGTTCTAATCCTCTGAGTCGGTCAAGCATTATTGCTGCTGCAGAACGAACAGAGAGGTGATTGTATGTTCCGAATCCTGCCAGTGGTTCAAGTATAAGATCAGCTGCTGCAAAACATTCATCGGTTAATCCCCATCCGGTACCCAGAAGAAGCAGATACGGCTGATCGGATTCTTTCAGAAGCCCCCTGAATGTAAACAGCGATGTGGAACCTGGGCGACGTGCCGCGCCGGTTACCGCTACCTTGACCGGTTTACTGAAACCGAGCTGAAAATCAGATACAGCGGCCGCCACTGACGGAGTTACCCGGACAATATCAAGGGCCTGTCTGCGGTCCGGGTTATAATTAGCTCCCCATCCCTGCTGCCAGTGACCGCTTATCCGTTCGGCAAGTTTCTGCTGCTCTTCGGAAGGGGTCACAATGTAAAAACGTTCCAACCCGAACGTTTTCGAAGAGCGTGCAATGTCATGCTGATCCAGGTT
>Ga0208248_1000538_pt1 | contig 11148 bp, 8 predicted proteins | sample CryBogmetaGMA5M_FD_184545 | JGI IMG/M metagenome (GOLD analysis project Ga0208248, IMG submission 184545) | Freshwater microbial communities from Crystal Bog, Wisconsin, USA - MA5M (SPAdes) | ecosystem: Environmental > Aquatic > Freshwater > Lake | place: Crystal Bog, Wisconsin, USA | collected...
TCTTACCCTCTTCCTCGATGTGAAAGCGGAGATTCTCCAAAAGAACAACATCGCCGGGCTTCAGGGTGCCGGGCGCGCAGGCGGCTTCCACCGCGGGGCCGACGCAGTCGGTCAGGAACTTGACAGGACGGCCTAGTAGCTTCTCAAGCGACTCGGCTACCGGCTTAAGCGAAAACTTGGCAATCACCTTGCCGTCAGGACGCCCAAGATGGCTCATGAGGACCACTGACGCGCCCTGGTCCAGGGCAAACTTGATGGTGGGCAGGGCCGCCTCAATGCGCTTGGTATTGGTGATGGCGCCGGTGACCTTGTCCTGGGGTACGTTGAAGTCCACGCGCATGATGACGCGCTTGCCCTTCAGGTTCACATCGCAAACGGTTTTCTTGCTCATCTCAACAACTCCTTACAAAAAAAGAAGTTTGAACAAAAGCCGCAAAGCGCGCAAAGAGGAATTCTCCTTACCGCCTCCGGCGGCAAAAACAAATACCTTCGCGGCCTTTGCGACTTCTGTTCAAATTATTCTTCTACACAACCTTACTTCACGCCGTCGGCTTTGGCCATGAAGCGGATCAGATCCACGACGCGATTGGAGTAACCCCACTCGTTGTCGTACCAGCTCACCACCTTGAAGAAGCGCTTCTCGCCCTTCAGGTTGTTCTGGAGCGTGGCCAGGGAATCATAGATCGAGGACCGCGGATCGTGAATGAAGTCGGTCGAGACCAGCTCTTCCGTCGCCACGCCCAGGATGTCCTTGAGATAGCTCGTGGAGGCCTTCTTGAGGGCCGCATCGATCTCCTCGATCGAGGTATCCTTGGTGGTGCGGAACGTCAGGTCCACAACCGAGACATCCGGTGTCGGAACGCGGAACGCCATGCCCGTCAGCTTGCCCTTGGTGGCGGGCAGCACTTCACCCACGGCCTTCGCGGCACCGGTGGTGGAGGGAATGATGTTCTGGGCCGCCGCACGGCCGCCGCGCCAGTCCTTCTTGGACGGGCCGTCAACGGTCTTCTGCGTCGCGGTATACGCGTGGATGGTGGTCATCAGGCCGGTCTCGATGCCGAACCCTTCCTTCAACAGCACATGGACCACGGGGGCCAGGCAGTTGGTCGTGCAGGAGGCGTTGGACACGATGGCGTGCTTCGCGCTGTCATATTCCTGCTCATTGACGCCCATGACGATGGTCTTCACTTCGCCCTTGCCCGGCGCGGAGATGATGACCTTCTTGGCGCCCGCGGCGAGATGGCCCTTGGCCTTCTCGGAATCCGTGAACAGCCCGGTGGACTCGATGACATAGTCAACGCCCAGCGCCTTCCAGGGAAGTGCATCCGGGGTCTTCGTGGCCATGACGCACTTGATCTTGTTGCCGTTCACGATCAGGGTATCGTGCTCTTCCAGCGCGGGGTTGCTCTTCTCGGTGGCCACGGTGTGCTTGAAGCGGCCGTGAACCGAGTCATACTTCATCTGGTAGGCGAAGTATTCGGCATCCGTCGAGACATCCACGACGGCCACCACGTCAATCGCCTTGCCCAGCAAACCCTGGTCGCAAATGGCCTGAAAAGCCATGCGGCCAATGCGCCCGAAACCGTTAATACCTACCTTGATTGCCATTTTATTCTACTCCTCATTACTAGTGTTATTGGAAAAACCATGCCGAGAAATACCCCGCCACAGACTTCTCCGACTGAACGGGGCAGAGACAATACATAAGCACTCCCCTCACGTCAACAGTGGTTTTTTTCTTAAACAAACTGTTGACACCTGAATGGCATGCTGATAACTATTGCCCCCGTTTTAAGCGCACCCGTGGTGGAATTGGCAGACACGTAAGATTCAGGTTCTTATTCCGCAAGGAGTGGGGGTTCAACTCCCTCCGGGTGCACCATCCTTCGCTTTTCGCCCTTCGGGCTCGAGCTACGGATGGTCTTCGACCAAAGAAGGCTTTTCTCGCGCCATTACGTCAGCCCACCGCGCTTTTCTTCAACTGTTCATAGCGGCGGGTATATCTGGCGCCCATCTGGGATTCGCGATGATCGAAGCCGAAGGCACGGCGTTTCACGGCCAGCACGGGCGGCGCCTGGATCCGCTTGGCAACACCGAGCCCCTGATAATGATTCCACCAGCGCTCCAGATCGGCGATAAATTGCGCGGGACTATCAAAGAGGTCCTTCACTCTCCCGTTGTAGCCCAGGTGCTGCTCCAGGGTTCCCTCAAGGTACCACTCCAGGTTCTCCTCGGGCGTACTCCGGTTCCAATCCTCCACCCACGTGCGGAAGAGGCAGTCATGATAGGGATAATTCAGGGGATCCCCCTTCCCTTCATCCACCGCCTGCGCCGGGCTTAACTCGGCGGATGGCACCACGGCGAAACTGCCCTCGGGAATGACGGCTCGCTGAAATACCGTGTTGTTCAGATAGCGCCCCAGTTCATAAACCTCGCCCTTCCAGAGGTCGGCAATATTGGCCAGGTAGCCCCCCAGATCGCCGTACAACGTGGTATAGCCGACGGTCATCTCTGACTTGTTGGCGTTGCAGGTGAATACTCCGCCGAACGCCGCGGCCACAGCCGCCAGCACGCGCGAGGAACGGTCACGCGCCTGGACATTTTCAAGCAGGAAATCAGTAAGAGCAAGCCGTCGCGCGCCGCCGGGCCATTCCACCTCAATACCATCCACCTGGGCACGGGTCAGCTTCACGCTGTCCTCGATCGGGATTTCCACATAGCCGCACCCGAGATTCCGGGCAAGGTCACGGGCCAGATGAATCGTCGTTGTGGAGTTGAACCGGCTCGGCATGTTCACCAGCAGCAGCCGGTCCGCAGGCAGGATATGACGATAAATGGAAGCCACCACGGCGGAATCGATCCCGCCCGACGCACCCACTACCACACGCTCCACACCACAGACCTTCATGAACTTTTCGGTACCGTACAGAATGGCTTCAAACAAACTGGTGGACGGCGACCTGCGGGCGGCGTCTGCCCGCGCCCGGAGGTCGCGATCCACCTCGGGCGGCAGTGCCGAACCCAGAGTATAATCCATGACACCCTCGACAAATGGCGTCAACGTCTCCACTCGGTTCCCCTGCCCGTCATAAACGCAGGAGGCGCCATCAAAGGTAAAGACCGTCTTCCCGTTATTCTGGAGGCCGGTATTGTTGACATAGATGAGGGGGCGTCCCAATCGTTTGGCGGCGGCTGAAAACACCCGGTTCCGCTTATTGTCCTTGTTGAAGGTAAAGGGCGAACAACTGGCATTGACGGCAAAATCAACACCCTTGCCTCCGAGAATCTGGAGCGGCGACACCGCATAGTCCAGATCCCAGGCATCCTCGCACAACACCGCCCCGATCCGACCGCAGGCGGTTTGCACCGGGGCAATCAGGTCCGAGAGATGCCGCCCCAGTTCCGCAGCCAGTTTCCGCGCATCGTAAAAATGGCGGCTATCGTCAAATTGCCTGTAATTTGGCATCAGCGTCTTGACGACGAACAGGTAAGGCCCGCCTTCAGGCCCCAGGAACCGGCAGTTCTCGGCGATGAACAGGGCATTGTATTTCCGAACCCGGCCGTCCTCGTTGTGATGCTGCCAGTCAAGCCCGACATTCCCGAAGATCACGGTGAGTCCGGAGGACGCCGCGCGGATTTCGTCCCCGCACGCTTCACACTCGCGCAAAAAGGCCGCGCGTTCCCACTCGTCCCCGAGCAGATAGCCCGGAACGGCCATTTCAGGAAAGACCACCAGCTTCGCCCCGGCCGCCCGGGCTTCGCCGATCCGGGCAAGTATCGTGGCCGTGTTCTCCCGCGGCCGTCCGGGAAGGACTTCCATCTGGACCAGGCGAATAGTGACGCTGGAAGACATATAACCTGACAGTATCGGCATTAGGAGAAAACCGTCAATTTATATTGGTTATCCCGCCACTAACAACCAATGGCCGGCAACCAATAACAATTCAATGGATCCACCCCCACCGGTTCGAGAAGGGCCAGTACACAACCATGGCGGGGCCGACCAGATTCTCCACCGGGACAGGGCCCCAGTACCGACCATCAAGACTGTTGCGGGTGTTATCCCCCAGCGCCAGGTACTGCCCGGCCCCGAGTGTGATGGCATCATCCGATGAATGGATGAACAGCGCGTCCGGCCCCTCACCCACGCAATACCCGGCATATCCCGGCGCGCGGTCCTCAATCCGGCGAATGGCCGCGGGCTGCATGACCGGCTTCCCGTTCACGAGCAGTTCCGGCGCCCGGATGGAAATGGTTTCGTTGGGCACCCCGCACATCCGCTTGATGTAATGCGTTTTCTCCGTCAGCCGCGGGATCGGAATGCCATCGGTCCGGAACACCATCACTTCGCCCCGTGCAGGCTTGATGAAATTCCATTTCACCCGGTTCACAAAAAGATGATCCCCGCTCACCTTGTTACCACAGGCAATGATCTGCCCGGTAACGACCTCGGTGCCGGGCTTGACGGCCAGTGGCAGATTCGGGGGCACGCTATGGACCACCCCGCCGATATCATAGTAAGCCATCCCGTCACCCCGGCTTGCATACGGCCCCCGTACCGTGCCCGCGGATTGGGCCTTGATCTCCGTGTACCACTCGCCCGAAACCAGCCACTTGGCGAAACGGAGCGGCCCGCGATCGAAAAACCCGGGTTCAGCCTGGGGTGTGTAATGAATCCCGAACAACGTCGGCTGCATGGATCCCGTGGGAATCTTGAAGGGCTGCAGGAAATAGCACCGGAACGCCATGGCCACGGCAATGGCCACCACAACGACCTCCAGGTTCTCCCGGAACCCCGCAAAAGCCTTGGGCGGCATCAGGGTGAGTATCCCGGTGTGCACCCGGCCGACATGCTTCTCGATGAGGGGAACCTCCCGGGCTTTCAGGGCCTGAGTCAGGTCAGCAACCGCTTCATCCAACTGCTTGAGCGCTTCGGGGGCCGCCACATCCTCACGCAAATGACGGCAATGCCGGGCGTGTTTCAGCCATTCCTGCCCCGAGTTAACCGCCCTGCGAGTTTCAAAAAATCCAGCCATGGTTCGCATCACTTTCCGCTATCAACCCGTGCTCTTCAGCACCGAAATGAAGGCTTCCTGGGGCACACTGACGGATCCGAACTCCTTCATCCGCTTCTTGCCCTCCTTCTGCCGGTCGAGGAGTTTGCGCTTCCGGCTGATATCGCCGCCGTAGCACTTCGCCGTCACATCCTTGCGCATGGCCTTGATGGTTTCGCGGGCAACAACGTTCTTCCCGATGGCCGCCTGGATCGGCACGGTGAACTGATGCGCCGGGATAACCTCCTTGAGCGCCGCACACATCTGCCGCCCCCGGTACACCGCCTTGTCCCGGTGAATGATGCAGGAAAAGGCGTCCACCACCTCGCCATTGAGCAGGATGTCCATCTTGACCAGGTCGCTCGGCGCGTAGCCGGCATGCTCATAGTCCATCGAGGCATACCCCCGGCTGACGCTCTTGAGGCAGTCATGAAAATCAATCAGGATCTCGTTGAGCGGCATCCCCGCCGAAATCATCACCCGCTTGGTGTCGAGCGTTTCGGTCTTCTCCACCGTGCCGCGCCGGTCCATGACAATCCGCAGCACGTCCCCGATGTTCTCGTTGTGGCAGATGACAAACGCCTTGATCATCGGCTCTTCCATATGGTCAACACGGGTCGGATCGGGCAGGTGAACCGGATTATCCACCTCGATCATCGAGCCGTCCCGCATGAACACCCGGTAGATCACCGAGGGATAGGTGGTGATGACATCCAGGTCGAATTCCCGCCGCAACCGTTCCTGCACCACTTCCAGATGCAGCAGACCGAGGAACCCGCAACGGAACCCGAACCCGAGCGCGACCGAGGACTCCGACTGGTAGGTGAACGCGCTGTCGTTGAGCCTCAGCTTCTCCATGCTCTGCTTCAGCTTTTCATAGTCGGCGGTATTCACCGGATACAACCCGCTGAACACCATGGGATGAATATCCTTCATCCCGGGAAGCGCCTTGAGCGCGGGCTTGGTGTGCATCGTGAGCGTATCGCCGATCTTGATATCGGAGGCGCTCTTGATGGTGCCGATCATATACCCCACCTGCCCGGCCTTGAGCATGGCGGTCTGCTCCATCTTGGGGCGGAAGCGGCCCACTTCCTTGACTTCGGATTCAATGCCGCTGGCGAGCAGCCGGATGCGGTCCCCGGCCTTCAATTCCCCGTCGACCACCCGGACATAGGTAACCACGCCGCGGAAGGCATCGTAAACCGAGTCGAACACCAGCGCCCGGAGGTAGCCGTCATCACAGGTCTTCGGCGGCGGCAACCGTTCAATTGCCTCCTCAAGCATCTCCTTGATATTCAATCCGCTCTTTGCACTGATCCGGCAGGCGCCGTGTGCCGGGATGGAAAGGATTTCCTCGATCTGCTTCTCAACTACGTCGGGATCGGCACCGGGCAGATCCACCTTGTTGATGACCGGCATAATCTCGAGGTTGTTATCGATCGCCAGATAGGTGTTCGCCACCGTCTGGGCCTCCACTCCCTGCGCCGCATCCACGACAAGAATGGCTCCCTCGCAGGCCATCATGCTGCGCGACACCTCGTAGGTGAAGTCCACATGCCCGGGGGTGTCAATGAGGTTGAGCTCGTACTCGATGCCGTCCTTGGCTGTGTAGGTCATGGTAACGGGATGGCTCTTGATGGTGATGCCCCGCTCCTGTTCCAGGTCCATGCTGTCGAGAATCTGGTCGCGCATCACGCGGGCCTCGATGGTGCCGGTCAACTGGAGCAGCCGGTCGGCCAGTGTCGATTTGCCATGGTCAATGTGCGCGATAATGCAGAAATTCCGGGTGTGGGGAATCGTCCTGAGGTTGGCTTGGTCTTGGAGATGCATCGGTTCTTTCTTAATCTTTCATCGAGTCATACTGTTGTGCCGCAATGGCGCGCATGGCGGCGACACTTTCCTGCATGTCGGCGGAGCGGTACAATGACGTACCCGCTACAAAGACATTGGCCCCCGCGGCCGCCGCCGCCCCTGCGGTCTTGAGGTCTATCCCCCCGTCGACATTGATATCAACATCCACGCCCGTAGCCTTGATCCGGGAACGCAAGGCGCGAATCTTGGGAAGAACACTATCCATGAATACCTGTCCCCCGTACCCCGGGTGGACCGACATGAAAAGCACTTCATCAACATCGGGAAGAACGCCATACACGGCCTCGGCCGGGGTGTCGGGATTGAGCGTGATGCCTGGCCGCGCACCCAGCCGGCGGATCTGCCGCAACATACCGCCCACATCACCCTCGATCTCAATGTGGATCAGGAGAATATCCGCCCCCGCCCTGATAAAACGCTCCAGGTAGGCTTCGGGCTTGGACATCATCAAATGTACGCTGAGCGGGATTTCAGTGGTCCGGTTGGCCATGGCGACGACATCAGGCCCCATGCTGAGGTTCGGCACGAAATAGGCATCCATGATGTCGATGTGCAAGCCGTCCGCACCGGCATTATCCGCATGGCGGACACCATCGGCCAGATAGCCGACGTCCGCCGCCAGTAATGACGGCAGGATAATGATCTCCCCGTTTGCAGTTTGTTGTGCGTAATCCATAATAATCCCGCTTCCGCAGGCCGGATGAATTGGGCTCGGATTATGTCAGGAAGCGGGCTTCTATGCCATCTTTTTTGTGATTACGCTAAAATCTTAAAAAAACTGGCATAATTCTGAGCTTTATCTCATTATTAAAAAAAACATTAAAGTCTGTTGACGATATGGTCAGTAGCGACTATTTTCCCTCCATAAAGAAGGCGTCACCAGGCATACAAGATATAGGGGGTAGGATTTGTCTTACCCATCATCTATTGTGATGAACAATAAAGCGGCTATTCAGTCAGCTTTGACCGCCTGGTGACAATCAATAATGGACGACGAACCAGACCAGCGACAAGAAGGTAGAGCATCGCGACGGGCTTTGAAGACCCGGCAACGGTTATTGGATGCCGCTCTCTACATTTTCAACAGCAAGGGTGTTGAAGGCTGTGCCATCGAGGATATCACCGAAAGCGCCGATGTCGGCAAAGGCACCTTCTACCGCCATTTCATGGATAAACTCGATATCCTCCGGTCGTTGCTTGATCTCGCAACGGATGATCTGATCAAGCGCATGCCGCCGCAAAATTCCCCGGCGATTTCCTTCGAGGACCGGACAACCCAGCTCATCACCGCCCACCTCACCTTTTTCTCCGAGCGGTCCGATCTGTTTCTGCTGTTCCTCCAGGGGCAAACCATGGTGGCCACCCGCCCCGCCGCCGTGCCGGGCCTTCAGGCCCCCTATGCGCGCTACATCGCCTCCCTCGAACACCGGCTTGAATCCGCCCTCCCCTCGCCCGTACAGCCTGACCTGAAACGGCAGCTGGCCCTCCTGGTTGCCGCCGCCGCCTGCGGGCCGGTCACCGTCGGCCTTTCCATTTCCAGCAGCAAACATGAAGTGATACAAACCCTTGACCTGGCGCGGCAGTCGCTCCTGGCAGGAACGTCAAAACTACTTTTGAAGTAAACGGAAGGACTGAGGAGTTATCCAATGAACAACGAGAACATGATGCAAGAATCGGTATCCACCAACGACGAACCTCCGCCTAGTACCGAGGAACCTGCGAGTACGCAGTCTTCCTCACAACTTGCCGGACCCGCCACCCAACTGCAACCGAGGCAGAACCCCAAATGGAATGACTGGCGCTGGCAGATCCGGAATCGTATCCGAAACTTCAAGGACCTCGTTGACTTCTTCCCTTCATTGAAGTCGAATGCCGGAATCGGGCGGGTGGCAGAGAAATACCCGATGGCCATCACCCCGTATTATGCCTCACTGATCAAATCCACCGACCTGTCGGACCCCGTCTTCCAGATGAGCGTGCCGCAGGGGCAGGAACTGTTTGCCCCCGACTTCCTCCATGCCGACCCGCTCGAGGAGGAGGAGGATATGCCCGTGCCCGGCCTGGTGCATCGCTATCGCGACCGCGCCCTGCTGATGGCCACCACCATGTGCTCCATGTATTGCCGCCACTGCACACGCAAGCGTGTCGCCGGCTACGAGGAGTCGTGCATCGATGTCAGCCAGCTGAATGCCATCACGGACTATCTCCGCGCCCATCCCGAGATCAAGGACGTGGTGATTTCCGGCGGCGACCCGATGACCATGTCAACGTCACTCCTGGAGCGCATCCTGGCCGCCGTCCGCTCGGTGACCAGCGTGGACATCATCCGGATCGGGACACGCGTCCCGGTGGTGCTGCCGCAGCGTATCACGACCGAACTCACCACGATGCTTTCCAAGTATCACCCGGTGTGGATCAACACGCACTTCAACCATCCGAACGAGATCACGCCCGAATCCGCCGCAGCCTGCGCCAAGCTGGCGAATGCGGGGCTCCCGATCGGGAACCAGACCGTGCTCCTGAGGGGCATCAATGACTCCCCGCAGGTCATGGAAGAACTGTGCCGCGCTCTCGTCAAGATTCGCGTCAGGCCCTATTATCTCTTCCAGTGTGACCTGGTCCGGGGCGTGGAGCATTTCCGCACCCCCATCAGCCGCGGAATCGAGATCATGGAATATCTGCGCGGCCGTCTCAGCGGACTGGCCATCCCGACCTATGTCGTGGATACCCCGCACGGCGGCGGCAAGATTCCAGTTCTGCCCAACTACATCATCTCCTCAAGCCCGTCGCATACCGTGTTGCGGAACTTCGAGGGAATGATCGTGAACTACCCGGAGCCCATGGAACCGATGCCGCGCACCCCTCCCTCCACGGCGGCCCGCTCGGGCAGCCATGGAGTCTGGGAAGTCGCCGCCGGCCATTCCTCGGCCATCACGCCGGCCGGGTCACACCGGCAGAAGCGACGTGCGGCCCGGAAAGTCCCGCGCGGGGAACCCGCCCCGTCGCATCCTGAGTTCAGTCTGCTTCTGGAATCGATGATGTCGGAAGGCGGGGGATGAGGTCACCGTGAGCTTGAAAATTGGAATGACGTACGACCTCCGGAGCGATTACCTGGCCCTCGGCTACAAGGAAGAGGATGTCGCCGAGTTCGACTCCGATATCACCATTAGCTCCATTGCAGAAGCCCTGGCTGAACTCGGCCATAAACCCGTGCGGATCGGGAATGCCCGCGCCCTGTGCGCCAAGCTGGTGGCCGGCGAGCGCTGGGACCTGGTCTTCAACTTCGCCGAGGGAATGAGCGGCCGGAGCCGCGAGGCCCAGGTGCCCTGCATGCTCGAGGCCTATGACATTCCCTACACGATGTCCGACCCGCTGGTATGCGCCGTCACCCTCGACAAGTCGGTGGCCAAGCGTATCCTCCAGTCCGAAGGGCTCAACACCCCGGGCTTCCACGTGGTCCGGACCGAGGCGGATGTCGCCAATGTCAAGCTGCCCTACCCGCTTTTCGCCAAGCCCATCGCGGAGGGAACCGGCAAGGGCATTGACCGCGCCTCCTGCGTCAAGAACTCCGCCGAATTGCGGGCGGTCTGCCAGACCCTGCTCCTGAAATACGACCAGCCCGTGCTGGTGGAGGAGTATCTGCCGGGACGCGAATTCACCGTGGCCATCCTGGGAACCGGCGCCAAGGCGCGGATCCTGGGCGGCATGGAGGTTGTGCTCCGGCCCAATGCCAACACAGCCATCTATACCTACGAGATGAAGGAAAAATGCGACGACTATGTGGATTACCACCGCCTTCCCAGGACACCGGAAATGGAGGCGGTTGAAAAACTCGCCCTGGATTCCTACCGTGCCCTGGAAATCCGCGATTGCGGCCGGGTGGATATCCGGATGGACCGCGACGGAAACCCCTCGTTCATGGAAGTGAATCCCCTCCCCGGCATGAACCCGGTGCATTCGGACCTGCCCATCATCGCCAAGCAGGAGGGCGTGAGCTTCCTCGAAGTCATCAGGACGATCATCGAGAGCGCCCGTACCCGGATTCCCGCCACCGCATGAAGTCGCCCCGCGAACCGGTCCTCATCCTCCACCACGCCATTCCGCCACCCGGAAGTTGTCACCATGCCGAGAGCGATGCCGGGGTGATGGATGAGGTGAAAATCGTATCTGAAACGTTTCAGATGCTCAGGATCCCTTTTCGCGTCGCCGCAGTGGACTCGCT
>Ga0208248_1000539_pt1 | contig 11145 bp, 12 predicted proteins | sample CryBogmetaGMA5M_FD_184545 | JGI IMG/M metagenome (GOLD analysis project Ga0208248, IMG submission 184545) | Freshwater microbial communities from Crystal Bog, Wisconsin, USA - MA5M (SPAdes) | ecosystem: Environmental > Aquatic > Freshwater > Lake | place: Crystal Bog, Wisconsin, USA | collected...
GGAGACTACTAATGGCTATGTCTAGGTTCAAGGTGACGAAGGACGCTGATCGGTTCCCGGCGCAGGGCGTGATTATGTATAGCCCGTATATTGATGCGCGGGTGTTGGCTGCTAATACTGCGGAGAGTCATACGATTCCCACTGGCGCAAAGGTTGTCGTGTTTAGTGCTGACCAGAACTTCTATGCGCGGTTTGGCGCGACTGCTGCTATCCCTGCCGCTGACGTTACTGACGGAACTTCCCCGATGCTGAACCCGACTGCGCGGGGTATCGAGGACGGCGTGACCACGATTAGTTTGATTTCCCCGGTTGCCTGCACTGTCACTATGGCTTTCTACGTGTAGGCGGTAGATATGGACTTTTGTACTAAGCCTATTCAGACATACCCTGGCGCGTTGATTCTTGCGCAGTCTGCCGTCCCGGTCATCCATCTTCCCACCGGAAGCTTCACCACCGTTGACGGAGCGATGACCGTTGGCACGGCATTGCCGTATGTACCGTCTGGAACGGTGACGGTGTACTGCACCAACTCTAACCTTTCGGTGGCTGGCCTGTACAGTGCGACATTCTCTGACGCTACCCATTGCCAGATTTACAACTATGGTACGGTGGTTAAGCCCACAACGACCATCGCGGCGTACACTGCTGCAACGAGCATCGCCACGCTGGTAACTGTGCCTATACCCTCTGGCATTCTTGGCCTCAATGGGTCTATCCGTGTGTCCGCGCTGTTCTCGGCCACGAACAATGCTAACGTAAAGACGTTTACCGCGAAGTATGGAACGACCTCGTTCCGCACCACTCCCCTTACCAGCTTCCTATCGATGCGCGATCAGGTCAAGATTCATAATCGCGGTGATGCTGCGAAGCAGGTTTGCTACGCTATCGCTGCTCCCTCTGCCTGGGGTGGCGTGACTACCGCCAACGTGTATGGGACGGAGAATAGTGCGACCGCTCTTGACCTTACCCTGTGCGTCACCAAGGCTACTGCTACTGATAATATCATCCTTGAGGACTACACGGTTGAGATTCTCCGTAGCCCGCTTGGATAAAAGGAGGTTCCTCGCAATGGGTAAGAAGAAGCCTAAGCCCCGTCCCAAGCCCTGCTAATTTCACCTTCCTAGCGCGTTCTGTTCTGGAATGCGGCACCGCCCCGGTGCAATGCCGGGGCAACATTTCTTCCAAAGGATATATGTCAGACCTCACCGCGTTTAAGACCACCCGCGAGGACTTCAAGCTGTTCAAGCGCACTTTCATGGAGTGGCGCGCGAAGTTTGGCCTGAACGATTGGGAGGTCACGTTTTCGTGGGAGGAGCCTGACGGCCACGATGCTTGCGGCGGCATTGCAAGAAATGCGCCCGGCAGAAACGCCCATGTGTACTTCTACAAGACCTGGGGCCAGCCCGTTACCAAGAACGATGTTCTCCGTACCGCCGTACATGAGTTCTCGCATCTTCTCATCGCGGACATGGAGCATCTGGCTGGACAGCGGTTCGTCACGGAGAACGAGATTGACATCTGCCGCGAGAGTTTAGCGCGTAGATTCGAAAACTGGGCGTACCCGGTCAGACATGGCTAAGAAGATCACGCAGATTGCCTTGCCTCACGGATACGAACCGCGCTTCTATCAAAGGCCGCTGTTCGATTATCTCCTGAAGGGCGGCACACGGGCCTATTGGTGCGTTCACAGACGGGCTGGAAAAGACCTGACATGCTGGAATGCCTGCATCGTCATGGCGCACATGCGTATCGGCTCCTATTTCTACTTTTTCCCCACCTACTCGCAGGGCAAGAAGGCCGTGTGGGATGCCATCGATGGTTCTGGACGTTCGTTCCTGTCTTACATCCCGAAGGAACTGATAGCGTCCAAGAACGGCACGGAGATGAAGGTCTGCCTGACTAACGGCAGCATCATCCAGATCGTCGGCACGGACAACTTTGACAGCATCATGGGTACTAACCCCGTGGGCTGCGTGTTCTCCGAGTACTCGCTTCAAGACCCGAAGGCATGGGACTATATTAGGCCAATCTTGGTTGAGAATGGCGGGTGGGCTGTGTTCAACGGTACTCCCCGTGGCATGAATCACTTCTTTGAGATGTACCGCCAGGCGTTAGAGAACCCCGCGTGGTTCTGCTCAAAGATGAGCATTGACGAAACGGGTGTCCTGACTGCGGAACAGATTGAGGAAGAACGCCGTTCCGGGATGCCGGAACCGATGATTCAGCAGGAATATTACGTTTCCTTCCACGCCTCTGATGAACTTGTCCTCATCCCCTTGGAACTCATCGAGCAAGCCATTGGCCGCAATGTTTCGTACACCTATGCGCCTATCATCGCGGGGCTTGACCTCGGCTACTCTCTCACGGGCGACCCGACTGCCTTGGTTATCCGTCAGGGTGGCAGGATTCTCCATATTGATGAGTGTCGCAAGGATGACTATCGCGAGATAGCCGGGTGGGCTTCGGCGCGCATGACCGAGTACAACTGCCGAAACGTGGCTATCGACGCAATTGGTTGGGGTGCGGGCGTTAAGCAGCCTCTAGAGGACCTGGGATACGAGGTTGTTGCCGTAAACGTAGCAGAAACCGCGCCGACCAAGGAACGCTTCTCCAGATGGAGAGACGAACTCTGGTTCAAATGCCGCGAGTGGTTTGAGGCCAAGGCCAACTGCATCCCGGAGAATCTGCCGCTCAAGGGCAAGCTCATCTCGGAACTGTCGGGCGTTACATACGAAATGCTCTCTGCAACGAATAAGATCAAGGTGCAGAGCAAGCGCGACATGCGGGCAGACGGCAAGGCTAGCCCGAACATCGCGGACGCACTCTGCCTGACCTTCGCCATGCCTGACATGGTTGCGCTGAATCACTACGGGATTGAAACTAGACCGAGTTTCATCGCCTGCTAGGAGTCCTCCTCATGGGTCTACTGGAAACGCTTCAGGATATTCTCTCTCGGCCCTCTGCGCCGAAGGCAGAGTATGGCCCCATGTCGGATGCCCTACAGGGACAGGCGCAGTCTGGTGGTCTGTTAGGGGCTATTACTGACGTTTACGACCCGTACATCAAGGATTGGAAGAACAGCCCGGAACACAAGTTCCTTCGTGGCGAGATTGGCTTCACGCCGGAAGTCGCTGACAGGCTTGGCAATGCCATTGCTATGACTAGCGGTGGTGTGGGTGCAAAAGGAGTACCCGGCTACGTCGATGACGCTGCCGTTAGGGAAGCGAACTTCAAGAAGTGGTTTGGCGATAGCAAGGTGGTGGACGCGGAGGGGAAGCCGCTGACGGTGTACCACGGGACAGGGACACCAGGATTTTCGCAGTTTATGCGCGGGAATTACGGGTACTCGTACCATACGCCGTCACCAGAGTATGCGTCTAGATTCGCTGGCGAGAAAGGTGGCGTAATACACGGCAACTTGTCGCTTAAAAACCCGCTAGACCTGACGCATTTCGGTGATGATGGTGTCGGCGGGACAAGGCTTAAAGACTACCTGGAAAACAAACTTGACCTTGACATGCGCGGGATAGACTTCCGTGAATCGTCCACTCCGATATACAATCAGGTAAAGCATCCAGAGCTAAAGTATCGTCTTGAGAAACTTGGATACGATGGGATAAAACTGAAAGAGTCCGGCGAGACTGCATACCTCTCTTTCCAGCCGGAGCAGTTCAAGTCAGCGTCAAACAATGGCGCATACAGCCAATCAAACGGCGATTTCCTCAAGTCCCTCATCCCCGCCGCAGCAACCGCCTACGGCATCGACCAAGTGCTGCCGTATGACTAGTCACATTCGCACAGCCCGCCGTTATATGCGTATGGGCCACGCTCCCCTGGTGGGTCGTAAATGCCATAATGGTAGCCTGGCGTCCCGTACCAGTCGCAACCATCCCCGCAGCAATTACAAACGTCATTTTCCTCGTGTCTGCAACACCGGATGATAAACTCTCTTATTTCACGGGGAGACATGCCGTCGAACATGGGGTCATCTGCGTTTAGGAATCCAGTCCCTTGGCATTGGTTACAAATCTGCATTGTCTACCTCACAACTAAGTGTAATCATACCAACAACTTTGAGCACCAGTTCTTGTCGAAGTCCCAATACGCCGCCTCAGGCGAGTCACCGAAACCACCCACACCATCTTGCAAGTTCTCTCCGTGTAGGGCGCACCAAATGTTACCGTCGATAAAAACGCGTGGTTTCAGCATCATCGAAGGTCGGCGCAGCTCACACGCCCATGCGTAAAGCTCATTCTGAACGTGGCACGACATTTCCATTTATTTAACCCCCCAAGTTACTTTAAATTGTTTGTGTCTTGACCGCAAGTATATCCTTTTCGAGCCACGTTGTCAATGAGCTAATTAACTCGCTCATTCACCTCACCGCTGACTAACATCCGCTTCATTCTCGCGCAATCCCGCCCACTTGCATCACATTTCGTACACAAGTCGCGACTCGTAGACGTTTTGCGTCTATAGGTCAAGTATAACACGTCTTTCTTGCTTTAAAGCAAACCGGAGTACGCATGGCGAAGTATCGCAAAATCCCTGTTGTCATAGACGCAGAACAATGGCTTCGCCACGGGGACAATGGAAACGTCAACCGTGTTCCAGTCGAGGTCTGGAATTTGAAAATGCCCGGTCCTCATGGCTGCAAATCATGCGCCTGCCACATGGCCGATCATGGTTGGTGTGGAACACTTGAAGGGGGGCATATCGTTTGCCCCGGAGATTGGATGATTACTGGCATAGAGGGTGAGTTGTACCCGTGCAAGCCGAGAATTTTTCACAAGACATACGAGGCGGTTTAGCATGGCGAAATCAATTTCCATGACTGATGACGAGATTCTTGAACTCGTCCAGCCTGATATTGAACGCGCCAGGGCGCACCAGACCGAGCTTTCCGTGGAACGGCAGGAGTCTTACGACCTGTACCGTTTCCAGCCCCTTGGTAACGAGCGTGACGGCTTTTCCAAGGTTGTGGATAGCCTCGCGTGGAACTCCGTTGAATCGCTGAAGCCGAACCTTCACGCCATCTTCACGGGGGATTTCTTCTCTCTCACCTCGGACAATGAGGCGCGGGCGAAGAAGTTCAAGGATTATCTGCGCTACGTGCTGTTCCGCAAGCAGAACGGCAAGCGCATCCTCAAGGATTGGATTCACGATAGCCTGATTAACCATTTCGGCATCATCAAGTGCTGCTACCGCGAAGATTACGACTTGGAAACCAAGACGTTCCCGCAGCTTACCGCGCAGCAGTTTGAGGCGATGAACGCCGACCCGAACATTAAGATTTCCAAGTACACGGAAGTCATGGTCCCGGCTCCGCAGCAGCCCATGCCGTTCATGGACCCCGCCACGGGCCAGATGGTGCAGCCTGAAATGGCTACTGAGGTTAAGGCTTACGAGGAAGTGAAGGCTGTCCGTAAGGTTGTCACCTTCGCTGGCCCATCGGTAGAAGTCATCCCGGCGTGGGAATTCTTCTACGTTCCCGGCTATTCCGAGATTTCCGAGTGTCCTTTCGTGGCGCATCGGGTGCGTAAGACGCTCGACGATATCCGCAAGGGGGAGCGCAGCGGAAAGTACCGCAAGGGCGTGTATGACCTTGTGAAAGACAAGGTTGCGAACCGCACTTCTGACCCGTCCACGATGGGCGAGATTCAGAAGATGTTTGAGGTGGACGGCCTCACCAGCCCAGGTAACCTTTCGCCTTCCAAGAATTACGACTCCGACAGCATCCGCGAGGGCAGCAACGAGGTTGACGTTTGGGAGTGCTATTTCCTCGCGGACCTCGACAAAGACGGCCTGCTTGAGCCGACCATCGTCAGTATTTGCGAGGACGTAGTTCTTCAAGACCCCGTGGAGAACCCCTACGGTGGCCCCCCGTTCATCCTCGGCTACTGCAACCGTGAGCCGCACAAGATTGAGGGCTTCCCTCTGCCCCTTCAGTTGCGCCATGAGCAGTTGGAGCAGACGAACCTTCGACGCATAATGGTCGATTCTGCGGGTTGCTTCACCTACCCCACGGCAGTCACCAACGACAAGAATATGGCCCGCCAGTGGTCTGACCGCGCCCTCGGTGACATCATCGTGGGCAATCCTGACGGTATCCGCGAGATTGCCGCTGGTGCGCCGAGCCAGTTCATCCTTCGCGCTATGGAAGCGGGGAACGTGTCCGTCGAGAAAAAGACGGGCATTACCTCGTACAATCAGGGTCTTGACGCGAACAGCCTGAACAAGATGCTTTGCATCCATACCCCTGTCCCCCTTGCCGATGGTGAGTATATCCAGCTTGGTGAGGTGGAGAGCGGGGACAGAATCATTGGTTCTGATGGACTCCCGGTAACTGTTCTCGCCGCCCACGAAATCCACAACCCAGAACGTGCATACAGGATTGTATTCGCTTCCGGTGAAGAAATCTTTGCTGGCGGTGAGCACCTTTGGACTGTGCAGACCGAAAGCGACAAATTCCAAGGGAAAAACCGCACGATTGATACCGACACCCTCTACGCCAGAAAGAACAAGTTTGCAGAAAACATTTACATCCCCCGCGTCCAGCGTCCAGAAATTGAAAACCCAGAAACTCCCCCTATTGACCCGTATATCCTCGGCGTGTGGCTTGGGGACGGCCACTCTTGGTCCCCCCGCGTCACTACTATGGACGGGTATATCGTCGCTAGATTGACAGAGTGGGCCTCTGCTAACGGCTGCGAGGTTTCCCCTAGCAAGAATCAAAACGCTGGGAAGGCCACGACATATTACATCAAGGGAAGCCCGTTTTATTCAAAGATGAGGTCACTTAACCTCCTGCGCCGTGGCCGTGAAGATGACTACTCGGTTGTCGGGAAACACATCCCGGAAACATACTTCCACGCTTCTTATGCCGATAGGCTTGAGTTGCTGCGTGGCCTTATGGACACTGACGGTTGTCACCATTCCGGTTCCCTGTGCGTGTTTAGTCAGAAAGACGGTAGGCTGCTTGGCGATGTGACCCGCCTTATTGAGAGCCTTGGCGGGTGGTGGAACGAATCTACCGTTGACGCTGGCCCCCTAGCTAAAGAGGGCCAGAGATATGTGAACATTACATTCCACATCTTTGATAATCCGTTCTCTCTTCCGGTTAAGGCTGACAAGTGGCGTGCTCCAATTCGCAACACCACCACGCAGCCGATTGTGTCTGTCGAACCAGTTTCCATTCGGCCCATGCGTTGCCTCACCGTTGACTCTTCCGATGGTTTGTTCTGCGTGGGCCGTAAGTTCACGGTTACGCACAACACCGCGACAGGCATCTCCATGATTATGACGGCAAGCCAGATGCGGCAGAAGTACACCGCAATGGGCTTCGCTGACTCGCTTGAAGAACTCATTCGGCAGATGATTGCCATTACGCAGATGTTCCCGCCGCAGGATGTTGTGCGCCTTCTCGGTAGCCCCATTGAAGTTACCGCTGATGACCTTCAGGGCAAGTTCGACATTGAAATTGATGTCGGTACTGGCCCGCAGGAGAAGCAAGCCACGGCGCAGCAACTTGACCAGCATATCCAGTTCTTGACGCAAGTGGGCATCCCTATGGGTATCGCTACCCCCGTCCACCTCGCGGAAACCATCTACAAGAAATACGACACGCTCGACATCAACGCGAAGAATCTACTTCTTCCCATTGAGGATATTGGACAGAAGTTCGCCAACCAGCCCACGCCGACACAGACGCAGCAGATGCAGCAGCAGATGCAGCAGATGGACGCGCATATCAAGCAGTCCGAGCAGCAGATTCAGCAGATGCAGGCTGAACTTAAACGCGCAACTGATGCCGCAAATACCCTCAAGCAGCAGAATGATGACCTCAAGCGCAACGTCCAGTTGGATAACGCCGAATTCCAGATGAAGGCGCAACTGTCGCAAGAGGAGTTCTCGTTGAAGGTGCAGGAAGTACAGGCGCAGATTGAGTTGGCCCGCGAGAAGTTGAAGGCCGAGATGGAACTGAAAACAGCTATGGAAGCCGCGAAGATTCAGCTTGAAGCCGCCAAGATTCAGGCAGACCAGAACGCCGCGCAGACTCCTCCCGCCGAACCCAAGGAATCCAGCCCACAAGTCATCGTTGTGCCGTCACCTGGCGGGCAGCGTCAAATCAGTCTTAACCGAGTCAACGGGCAGATCGTTGGCGCAAGCATCGTGGAGGTCTAACGAATGTCCGCTACTAACACCTTTGAAACTGACCTGTTGACGTTTTCTTCAACAAAACGCTTCCGTCCTATCTCGGTACGCTGTCCGGTACGGGTGACACCGATTTCTATCTCGCCCTGTTCACCGCTGACCCCACCGAATCCGGGGCGCTGACCAACGAAGCGAATTACGGTTCGTATGCCCGTGTGGCAGTTGCCCGCACCTCTAGCGGTTGGGAAGTCACCTCTCCCGGTGGTGTCGGAACCGTCAAGAACAAGGCCCTCGTCCAGTTCGTCAAGTCCACCTCAACGGACGCGGACGTTACCTACGTTGGAGTGTGCAGCGGCGGTACTCGCGCCACGGGCACCTTGCTCCTGTCCTTGCAGTTGACCACGCCCACCCCGACCACCACGGGCATTCAGCCGCAGTTCTTGCCGACCATGCGACATCCGGGACAACTGGTCAGGCACTTGCCGCCGCTGGTAGTGCGGGCGACCCTTGGATTACCACGCTTCCCGGTTCTTACACCGGAGATCAGGCCGGGTCTGTCATCTCCACCATTTCCAAGGTGCTGCGTAACAAGTCCGTAACCGACTCGGTTACAGGCCGCATGACCGTGTACGACGATGACGGCGTGACCCCGCTGCTGGTGGCGAATCTCTATCAGGACGCGGCGGGAACTACGCCGTACGCGGGCAAGGGCGCAGAACGCAGGGAGCGTCTTGAATGATTGTCACGCGGGGTCTTGGGCTAGATGACACCACCCCGATCATCGTCACCGCTGGCCTTGGCCTTGGCGAGACAGCACAGGCCGACGAGCGCAGAGGTGGACGCAGCAAGAACCTCAAGAAGCTGGCCCAGGAACGCCGTAGACGCGTTGAAGCCCTCCTAGCGAACACAAGTAGCGCAATACACGTCCAGGCCGTCCAGACGCTTCCTACGGCACAAATAGGGGGTCTGCAACGGGCTACGCGAACCGCAGTACCGAACATCCCCAATGCAGTTCCGTGGACGTTCTACTCTTGGTCTACCAATTTCACCTATCCGACTGTCCAGGGCTGGTATCTCCCACCGGAGAACTACGTTGACTTTAACAATATAGATGACGAGGCGATAGCACTCTTGCTGGCCTTGTCCGTGTGAGGAACGCATGATTGAGGAACTTGAGGCCGAGGCTACTCATGGAGAGATGGCCCAACGGCTGCTTGAGAATCCCGACTTTACTACGCTCATGGGCGCATACGAGAACGCCCTGCATGAGCAGGAAGAACTATTGAACCCACTCGACGCTGGCAAGTTCACGGCCCTTCGTGCTGCCCGCCGTGGCGTGATGAACTTCCGCACATTCCTTGAGAGCGAAAAGAGCGGGGGCGAAATGGCCCGCGCCAAACTTCAGACCGGGGATACCGGGAAGGTTATCAGGATGAGCTAATGGAACCATTTGAAGTCGATGAACGAAGGTGGCGTGAAAGGGTGCGTGTCCGCGAACAGGAGATCCACAAGCTCCGCGCAGAACTGAACGCCTTTCTCGCCCACTCCGCAAACGCTGAACCAGACTCCGCCACCCTCGACGCAGAGATTGACGCTCTGAAAGAGGAAAACAAGAAACTCAAGAACGAGATGAGCGGTCTGCGTATGCAGCTTGGACGTTACCAGAAGAAAGAGAACAAGGGTTAACCCGAAAGGGAACCTGTAACCATAGGAGATTTCATGTCTGAAGATACCGCGCCGGGAGCCGTTGAGGCCAACCCGCAGGAAGTTACCGAGCAGGAAGCCCCCGAACAGGACAAGGCACAGTCCGCGATTGATGCACTGGCTAAAGAGCTTACAGGCAATGACGAGGACGGCGAGGAACCCGCAGGGGACACTCCCGCTGAAACTGTCGAACCCGAAAAGAAAGCCGAGCCGGATGTAAAAGTCAAAATCGGTGACGATGAACTGACCATTGATGAATTGAAAAACGGATATCTCCGCGACAAGGACTATCGCCAAAAGACGCAGGCACTTGCCGAACAGAGGCGCGAGACAGAGGCTTATCAAGCCCATCTGGACCGCCTCAAGGCCGACCCTGCCTATTTTGAGCATGTGTTCCGTGGCTACCAGCCGAAGCCCGCCGAGGCTCCCAAGCCGCCCGATGACCCTATCGAGGCTCTTAAATGGGAGATGAAGCAGGAAGTCATCAAGGAACTTGCCCCACAATTCCAGCAGTTGCAGGCGAAGCAGACCATTGACGCGGTGAAGGCGCAAGTCATGCGCGACCCACTGTTCGATGAAACGCAGGCCGCGATTATTGGCTACGTCAAGGGCTTGCCCGAAGATGAACAGGCGTTGACCTATAGATTACTGGATTCCAACCCCGCCGCCTATCAGAAGCGTTACGCACATGCCCGCGAATGGGTTGTGTCGCAGAAGGCAGAGAAGGCCAAGGGCGAGACTGCCACGAAGGCAGAGGAACAGGAACCAGTTGCACGTAAGGAACGCGCCCCGTTGCTGGAGCAGTCTGGACGCACAGTCCCTACCGCGTCTGAAGAGTCCGAGAAGGCAAAGGAAAGAAAGCGCCTGTACAACAAGGTAAAGAGCGGCGGGGCATCGAATGATGACCTGGCTGACTACCTGATGACCATGCCAGGCTTCAGTAAACTACTCTAACCTAGTCCCGAAATGGGTCTAGGCCGAAAGGATAGACCACAATGACCACCACTTCCACTTATTCCACTCGCATGGGCATTACCACTGGAGTCATGAGGGAAGACCTCTCCGACGTAATCAAGACCATCGACCCCATTGAAACCCCCTTCCTGAACGCCATTGGTACTGGCACCTGCACCAACACCACCCCCAATTGGCTCGTTGACTCCCTGGACGCTGCCGCTGATAACGCCGCTGTCGAAGGTGCTGACGTTTCCAGTTCCTACACGGCCCGCAGCGGTGCCGTCCGTCTGTCCAACGTGACCCAGATTCTGTCCAAGCTTGTTGAGGTGT
>Ga0208248_1000540_pt1 | contig 11144 bp, 11 predicted proteins | sample CryBogmetaGMA5M_FD_184545 | JGI IMG/M metagenome (GOLD analysis project Ga0208248, IMG submission 184545) | Freshwater microbial communities from Crystal Bog, Wisconsin, USA - MA5M (SPAdes) | ecosystem: Environmental > Aquatic > Freshwater > Lake | place: Crystal Bog, Wisconsin, USA | collected...
GGGGGACCCCCTCCCGCTGCCGGGAGCCCGCTTCCCGAGGCGAGTCGGCGCTGCCGTAGAAGCGCTGCTCCGTGCCACGGGTCCACCGGAAGAAGGCCGAAGCCTTCTGGACCACCACCCGAGCAAAGGCCTTGGCCTCCTCCTCCCGGATCCGGCCATCGTCATCCCGCAGGGACCGGGGCAGAGGATCCATGGCCTCCACCACCTCCATGGGGTCGATGGCATCGACCCAGAGGGGCTCGGAGTGGCCGGGCTGGACCAGGCGGACCTGGGCCGAGATCGCCTGCGGGAGGTAGCCGAGGCGACCCATTACCCGATCCCGGTGCAGGGCGGCATGGCTGCCCGCAAAGAGGCCCCAGAACAGGCCGTCGACCACGCCCATGCCGCGGTTGCCCGAGGCGGCACTGAGGATGCCTACGGTGGCCCCCACCGCCAGGCCCACGGTGGCAGGGTTGGCGGAACCGGACCGGGGCGAGACCTCCCGGAGCTCCACCAGCAGCTCAGCCGCCCCTGGCGGCGGCTTCACGCCCTCGGACACCACCTCGGCGCGGTAGGCCAGGCGGGACCGCAGGATGGCGGCGTATTCGCTGGCCAGGCCATCCCGGTCCTCCAGCCGCTCAGCCAGGGCCACGCGGACAGCGATGGGCGCCGGTCGGAGCCGGAAGGCCTCCACCTCGGGGCGGGTGCAGGCGACCAGGAGCAGAGCAGGAACCAGGGACCAGGAAAGCGAGCGCCGCATGGAGACCTCCAAAAGCAGGGGTGCTGCCAAGCCCAGTGTGGTGCCCACCCCCAGGGCCTGTCCAGGCTCCCGCTGCTTTTCAGGGTGCCTCTGGACGGTCGTTCATGGCAGACTAGGTGGTTGGAGTTTCCATGAACGGCCTCGCCCTCGCACTTCTGATCCTGTTCGGCGTCCTCCTCATCGGGGCGATCCTGTTGCAGCCCGGCACCAAGGGCGGCCTCGGCGCGTCCTTCGGCGGCGGCGGTGCGAACAGTGCCTTTGGCGCCCAGGGCGCCACGCCCTTCCTGTCCAAGGCCACCTACTGGCTGGCAGCGGGGTTCCTCGGCACGACCCTCTTCATCGAGGTGCTCATCATCCGCCAGAACCGCTCCGTGCTGGAGAAGACCGCTGACCGCCCTGCCTCCGTCGCCCCTGCCCCGACCCCGGCACCGGCCCCTGCGGTCCCCGGTTCCTCGCACGCGACCGACGCTCCCAAGCGCTAGGACCGTCCTCCGGGAAACCCATCATTGACCGTATCCGGCCTTTGAGCGACACTTGAATTTCCTCGTTGCCCGCGTGGTGAAATTGGTAGACACGCCATCTTGAGGGGGTGGTGGCCACAAGCCGTAGCAGTTCGAGTCTGCTCGCGGGCACCAAAGAAAAAAGCGCCTCCGGGCGCTTTTTTCTTTTAGCTACTGGCTATCAGCTGTCAGCTATCAGCCAAAGCAGATGGGTGCAACTTGGGCGCTTGGGGCGGTTCCTAGGCGCTAAGCAGTTGGCTGATAGCCAAGACTGATGGGGACACCCTGACCGCTGGGAGTTGGGCATTAGCCGATAGCTGACAGCCAACAGCTGATAGCTTTTAAGGCATGCCCTGGCCCCCCGCTGCTGCTCTGCTGGCCCCGCTGGCGCCCTGGTTCGACCGGGTGCGGCGGGACCTGCCCTGGCGGGCTAAGGACTTGGACCAGCCCCACCCGGACCCCTATGCGGTGCTGGTCTCGGAGCTGATGCTGCAGCAGACGCAGGTGGCCACCGTGACCCCCTACTTCGCGCGCTGGCTGGACCAGTTTCCCACCCCGGCTACTCTGGCTGCCGCCAGCGAGGACACTGTGCACAAGGCCTGGGAGGGGCTGGGCTACTACCGCCGCGCCCGCTTCCTGCAGGCCGCTGCTGCCGCCGTGGCTGCCGAGGGCTGGCCCAGTGATCTGGCGGGCCTGGCGGGGCTGCCGGGCCTGGGCCCCTACACCGCCGCTGCAGTGGGCGCCATCGCCTTCCAGTGGCCCACACCAGCCCTGGATGGCAACGCTTTCCGGGTGTTGGCCCGCCTGCTGCGCATCGAGGGCGACCCCAAGCTCGAGGCCGCCAGCCTCCGGGACTGGCTGGCCCCGGCCCTGGCGGAGCTCGGACCCTCTCGTCTGACCCAGGCCCTCATGGAGCTGGGAGCCACCCTCTGCCTGCCCAAGCCCGCCTGCGCGGGGTGTCCCCTCGCCCAGGCCTGCCGGGCCTGCCAGGAGGGCTGCACCGCCAGCATCCCGCCCCCGACCCGGCGGCCCACGGTCCTGAAGTCCGACCTCTGGCTGGTGGCTCTGGAAGCGGCCGGGAGTCTCCTCCTGCGGGAGCCCGCTGCCAAGGGCCTCCTGGCGGGCCTCTGGCGCTGGCCAGCACTGCCCGCAGCGGACCTGCCAGCCACTGCGCCAGCCCCGCCTGGCCTGGTGGCCTGGCCCGGCTGGACCCAGGTCTACACCCACCGCCGGGAGGCCGTCAGCCCCCTGCACCTGCAGCTGGAGCACCCCTTCTCCGCCCCCAAGGGCCTCCGCTGGGTGCCCCGAGCAGAGCTGGCTGCCCTGCCTCTGGGCAAGCGCGACCAGCGCCTCCGCGACCTCCTGGACACCCCAGGCCAGAACCCGCTCCGGGCACCAGACCCCGTAGCAGTTGTCGAGGCGCTGGGAGATATGGGCGGGCAGAACAGCAAAGGCATTTTGACCGCAGAGGAGAGCTGAGAAGCGGAGGAAAGCGGAGAACAGCTTGTCTGTTTTTCTCCGCTTCCCTCCGCCCCTCCGTTTTCCTCCGCTTATAGGCTTCTTATTCTTAAGGAGCTCGAACCCTACAGCCCCAGGTCGCTGAGTTCCTGCTGGGCGGTGCGGGCTTCGGCGCTGCCGGTGAAGCCACTCACCAGCTCCTGAAAGGCCTTCACGGCCCCGGGCTTGAGGCCCTGCTTGAGCAGGCACTGGGCGCGCTTCAGCTTGGCGGGCAGGAACTGGCTCGAGGCCGCGTGCTCCTTGATGATCCGCTCGAAGACCGGCTGGGCCTTGTCATAGGCGCCCTGGTTGTAGTGGCAGAGCCCAAGGAAAAAGAGAGCATCCGGCCGCTTGGCGCCCTGGGGGTAGGTCTTGAGCCAGTGCTCCAGGCCCTCCGCCGCCAGGGGATAGCTGCCCCGGTTGTAGTCCACGACCGTGGCATTGAAGGCCCGCTCGTCCTCGCCCGCCGGAGCGGCCGGCTGGGCAGGCTCGGGGCCGGGCTTCACTGGGGTGCGCGGCAGGCTGCCCAGGCGGTTGTTGAGGGCCCGGGTGCTGTCCTGCACGCCCCGCAGGCTCTCCTGCAGGTCGGCCTGGAAGCGGCGATCCTGGACCCGGGCCTCAGTGGCGGCCTGCTGGTCCGTCTGGGCGCGCTTGTTGCCGTCTTCCACCTGCTGGCGGAGCTTGAAGACCTCCAGCTTGAGGTCGCCGACTTCCTGCTCCACCCGGCGAAGCTGATCCTCGCTGCCGCAGCCCACGGCCAGCAGGGCCATCAGGGCGGGCAGGATCACGGTGCGGTTCTTCATGGGAGCTCCTGGGTGTCTTCATCGTAGGAGCCTGCTGCGCTCGGGGGTAGTCCCACCGGAATCCAGCGGCCCGAAACAAAGAAGCGGGGGCATCGGCCCCCGCTTCTTTGTGCTCCAGCGTGGGACCTATTTCAGCTTGAACTCGCCGCGGCGGTTCTGGCTCCAGCAGCCTTCCTTGGCCTCGGTGCAGAGGGGCTTTTCCTTGCCGAAGCTGATGGTGCTGAGGCGAGCCTCATCCACACCCAGGGTCTTCAGGTAGGCCAGGGCACCAGCGGCGCGCTTGTTGCCGAGGGCGAGGTTGTAGTCGTTGGTGCCCCGCTCATCGCAGTGGCCCTCGATCTGCACCTTGGCGGCGGGATAGGCCTTCAGGAAGTCCGCGATGCTCTGGAGGATGGCGCGCTCACCGGCCTTGATCTCGGCCTTGTCGTAGTCGAAGTGGATGTTCTTGAGGGCGGCTTCAGCAGCGCGGCGGTAGGCGGCGGCCTTTTCGGCGTCGGCGGCACGGCGGGCAGCATCCTCGGCGGCAGTCTTGGCATCAGCGGCAGCCTTTGCCTCCGCAGCAGCTTTCGCATCCAGAGCGGCCTTCGCATCAGCAGCAGCCTTGGCATCGGCAGCGGCCTTGTCGGCAGCGGCCTTGTCCCAGCCGTCAAACCAGCCCTGCTTCTTATGCGGGTTGTCCTGGTCGTTCATGTAGGGATTGGTGGCGCGGGCCTTGCCATCCTTGAAGGCCTGGTAGCCCTCGTTGAAGGCGGCCTGGGTCTCCTGCTTGAGCTCTTCGGCGGACTTGGGGGGCTTGCAGGCCAGGCTGCCCAGGGTCAGCACAATGGCTGCGGGTACCACATAGATTCCGTATCGCATGAGATGTTCCTCCTTGATAAGCCTGAGTATAGAGGGTGCATACCCAGGGAATTGGCAAAATTTTTCAGCGTCCCCGAATCCAGCGGGGGCTCTGGCAGGCGCCCAGGTCCGACAGGCGCACGGTCTGGCGCCCGGAAAGGTCCGTGGTGAACAGCTGGGCAGACCCGAAACGGTTGCTGGTAAAGACCAGGCGCCGCTCGTCAGGGGACCAGGAGGGGGACTCAGAGGTGCTCACCCCCGTGGTGATCTGGTAGGCCTTGCCTTCCCCCAGCTTGTGGATGAACAGGTCGAACTTCCCCTCGAAGCGGGAGACATAGGCCACCATGGCCCCATTGGGGCTCCAGGAGGGGCTGGCGTTGTAGGAGCCCTCCTGGGTCAGCTTGCGGAGATTGGAGCCATCATCCTGCATGAGGAAGACCTGGGGGCCGCCTTCCCGGTCCGAGGTGAAGGCGATCTGGGTGCCGCTTGGGTTCCAGCAGGGCTCCGTGTTGATGCCTGCGCCATCCGTGAGGCGCCGCACCCGGCCCGAGGCCAGCTCCAGCACCATGACATCCGTGTTGCCGCGGCGGTCGCCCTGGACGAAGGCCAGGCGCTTGCCATCCGGGGACCAGGCCGGGGACGAGAGCATCATGCCCGCCGGGCCGGTGGGGTACAGGCGCTCGTGGGGGCCGTCCTTGCGCTTCTGGCCCCAGATCTCAGGAGCGCCCCCCTTGTAGGTGACGTAGGCGAGGCGGCCATCAGAGGCGAGGGTGGGGCTGAGGGTGAGGCTGCCATGGCGGGTCAGCTGGATCAGGCCAGCACCGTCCCGATCCACCTGGAAGATCTCTTTGATCCCATCCCCCAGCTGCCGCACGAACACGACCCGGCTGGAGGCCACGCCCTTCTCGCCGGTGAGGCGCCCCACCAGGTCATCGGCCAGGGTGTGGGCCACCTGGCGCAGGGGCACGATTCGGTTGACGTTGTAGGTGCGGGTGAACACCCCCTTCTCGGCGGAGGTGTCGAGGACGGAGGCATCCAGCTGGAGGTCCCCGCTGGCAGACTTGGCGATGCGCACGCTGAGCAGCCACTGGGCCCCGGCTTCCTTCCAGGCGGCCGTGGCGGCCCCCTCGGCGGGCAGCCGCTCCTGGAGGGTGGCGATGACGCCGGTCTCGTCCAGGTCACGGCGCAGCACCGCTGTGAACTCTGCACCCACACTGGCCACATCCAGTCCGGTGAGCTTGGGTGGGGTCATGCCCAGCACCAGCTTGGCGCTGCTGCTGGCGGTCAGGACCACCTCGGTCTGCTGGGCGCGAAGCCCTGCCACTGCGACGAGGCAGAGGAAGGTCCGTATGAGAAATCGCAGCATGGAGGCTCCGGCCTTGGGGCTTCAGACTATCAGATGAGCCGGCGGGGTCCGAGGTTCCGGCCCCTGCGGAAGCCCAGCCAGGCTCAGGATCAGCGGGTGGTTCGCCGGCGGCACCGCCAGGCAGCGCAGCTCTTCCACCGTGAACCAGCCCCAGGCGAGCGCCGTCCGCGGCGCCCCAGCCACCGTGACCAGGAAGGGGCAGAGGCGCACCGGGCCCTCGATGGCGGGCCAGGGCTCGGCGGCCTCTAGCTCGGTTCCGGTCTCCTCCCGCCACTCCCGCACCAGGGCCTGGAGGGGGGTCTCGCCGGTCTCGACCTTGCCGCCGGGGAACTCCCAGAGGCCCGGCAGCACGGCGTTGGCGGGCTCCCGACGCTGGAGGAACCAGCGGTTCCCGCGGCGCAGGAGGCCCAGGGCCACCACTGTCACTGCGCCTGGCCTTCCGCTGCCCCTAGCTGGGCCAGCCGCTCGGCATAGCGCCGCCGGAGGGCCTCGACCCAGGCCAGCTTCAGGCGACCGTAGGCCGGCCGCAGGGCAGTGCCCACCCAGGCCTGCAGCTCCGTCACGGAGGCACACTGGTCCAGGCTCGCACCCAGGAGAGCAGGCAGGCCCTCGTCGGGCCGCTGCCGGGCGGCCACCGGCGCATAGCTGATGCGGTGTATGGGACTGGCCCCCAGCTCCTGCAGGCCGGCCTGGTGCTGGGGGGTGCCGTAGCCCTTGTGGCGGGCCAGCCCATAGCCCGGGTGCTGGTCCTCCAAGGCCACCATAAGGGCATCCCGGTGCGCCTTGGCCAGGATGCTGGCGGCACCGATGGCGCAGCTGAAGGCGTCCCCATCCACCACCACCCGCTCCAGGAGGCCCGTGCCCGGGGCCCGGTTGCCGTCCACCAGCAGGATGCGGGGGCGCACGGCCACCTGGGCCACGGCCTGCCGCATGGCCATCATGGTGGCCTCCAGGATGTTCTCCCGGTCAATGGCCATGGCCTCCACCTCGGCGATGCCGTAGGCGGGGAGGATGGCCTTCAGCTCGGCGGCCAGGGCCTCACGGCGCTCAGGCTTCAACTCCTTGCTGTCCCGCACGCCCCGCAGCACATGGCCCCACTTCTGGACCGTGGCGGCGTCCAGCACTGCGCAGGCCGCCACCACCGGCCCCGCCCAGGCCCCACGCCCGGCCTCGTCCACACCGCCCCAGGCCACGCCCGGCGGCACATTGCCCAGGTCCCAGTCCAGGGGGTTCAGCACTTCAGCGATTCCCAGGCAATGAGCCAAGTCAACCCGGATCTGGACCGAGCTTGGCGCCGCGGGGCAGCGCCAAGTGACCAGGCCAGACCGGATTGAAGCCAGCTCAACATTTGAGGGACTCCCAGGCGATGAGCCAAGTATCCAACACCCCGCGAAAATGACTCCGATGCACCCCCGGTCGGTAGATGGCCTGGATGGGGATGTGCGCCCAGTGGAGCTTCCAGTCGGCGGCCTTCATGGCGATCTCCATCTCGATGGCAAAGCCCTCGGAGCGCAGGTCCAGCCGATCCAGGACCCGCTTGCGGATGAGGCGGAAGCCGCTCTGGCTGTCCTCCCACACCACACCGGCGATGCGACCCAGAGTCCAGCTGCCCAGGGCATTGGTGCGCCAGCGCCGGGGGGGGATGCGGGCCCGGTCCAGCCGCCGGGAGCCGATGAGGAAGTCGGCTTCAGGGTGGGTGGCAAGGTAGTCCAGGAAGCGCTGCAGGTCGGCCGGGTCATGCTGGCCATCCGCGTCCAGGAAGAGATAGAAGTCGAAGGCATCGCCCCGCAGGTGGGCGATCGCCGCCCGCAGGGCCTGGCCCTTGCCACCGCCTTGGCCAGGCTCCAGCCGCAGCACCTCGGCCCCCGCCGCCGCCGCCACGGTACCGGTGCCATCAGCGGAGCCATCGTCCACCACCAGCACCCGATGGAGGTCAAAGGGCCGCAGGCCTGCAAGGACCGGGGTGATGTGGTCCGCCTCGTCGTGGGCGGCGAGGATCGCAGCGATCTTCACGAGCGACTGGAGCGCTTGGCAGCGACGGCGGGAAAGGGCAGACCGTAGGAGGAGCGGAAGGCAGTGCGCTGGGCGGCGCCAGCCCGGGGGTCTGCCACCAGGCGGTGGGTGCGCTCAGGGCTCTCCGCCACCTGGACCACGGTCTCGAAGACCCGGCCCCGATCCGCCGCCAGCACCTGGGCTGTGCCGCCGGGGCCAGGGGCCGCCAGGGCGCGCTGGACCTCAGCGGCGCTCTCGGTGCGCCAGCCATCCACGGCGAGGATCTCCATGCCGAAGCTGAGGCCCGCCGCAGCGGCCGGACTGCCCGGCAGGACATTGGTCACGGTGGCGGCGCCGCCTGAGCACACGAGGCCAGTCCAGGCCCGGGCTCGCCGGAGGGCATCCGGTCCGGTGCGCTCGTCCTGGGAGAGGCCCTCCCAGGGGGCGCGCAGCTCCAGCTCCAGCCCGAAGGCCCTGAGGATGAGGTCGGGATCCAGCTCCGCACAGCCGGAGATCCAGGCCTCCCAGAAGGGGGCGGCAGGCTGCCCCGAGAGCTCCTCGAAGCCCTGGCGCACCTGGGTGTCGCTGAGGCCGGACTCGCCATGCCGTCGCCACAGCAGGGCAAACAGCTCCGCCAGGCCACTGCGCCCCTTGCTGCCTTCCCGCAGGGCGGCGTCCATGAGCCAGCCCACCAGCTCCCCCTTGTCGTAGTAGCTGACGCTGCTGTTGGGGCTGAACTCAGTGGGCTTGTAGAGGCGGATCCAGGCGTCCCAGCTGGACTCCTCCAGGCTCTGCTCCAGGCGGCCCGGGCGCTGGGTCTGCTCGCTCCAGCAGCGGGCCAGCTCGCGGGCGGTGTGGCTCCAGGGCACCACGCCGGCCCGCAGGACGATGGCGTGCTCCATGTACGAGGTGAGGCCCTCGTGGAACCACAGCATCCTGGTGGGGTTCTCCCGGCTGTAGTCGAAGGGACCCAGAATGGGGTCGTGCAGGCGCTTGACGTTCCAGGCGTGGAAGAACTCGTGGGCCACCAGCTGGTAGAGCGCGAAGTAGCCCTCGGGGCGCTCGAAGGCGTGGCTGTCCGCGATCAGGCTGGTGCAGTCCCGGTGTTCCAGGCCGCCGCGCAGCTTGGGCGTGAAGGTGAACAGGAACAGGTAGCGCTGGAAGGGGAAACCCCCAAAGATCGCCCCGCCTGCCTCCACGATGCGGCGAGTGGCCTCCACGATGCGGCCCTCATCCCCATTGTGCTCGCCGGTGAAGGCCAGCTCGAAGGCCGTGCCCCCGGAGGCGAAGCTGCGGGTGCGGAAGGTGCCCAGCTCGAAGGGCGAGTCCACCAGGGTGTCGAAGTTCGCCGCCAGCCAGGTGCCGCTCTTTTCGGGCAGGGGCGAGGCCACCTTCCAGGCCGGGGGCCAGCCCTCGAAGCGCACCTCCACGGGCCGGTCCAGCTGGCCCTCCAGATAGAGGAAGGTCGCCGCCGGGATGACCTGGGCGTGCCGGGTGTCCACATCGTTGGTGCGGACAGTCAGGTCGTGACCATAGACCCGGTAGCGCACCGTGAGGGGCTTGGTGGACACCGGGAGGGCCCAGCGCTGCTTATCGAGCTTCTCCAGCGGGCGCTCCCGGCGGGCCTCCTGGACCCGCACCCGGTCCACGAAGCGGGCATAGTCCCGCACCAGGTAGGAGCCGGGTGTCCAGGCAGGCAGGGCCAGCACAGCGCCTGCAGTGAGGGCCTCGGCGGGCAAGGTCAGCTCCACCTCAAACAGGTGCTGGGCCAGATCCAGCGGCCGCAGGACGGCACGGATGGGAGCGGGCCCGCGCATGGGGCTCAGGCCCGCAGGCCGCGCAGCCAGCGCTGGGTGACCCACCGGACCTCGTCAGGGGTGATCTGGTACTGGGGGTCGCGCAGCTTCTCCTCCACCAGCGAGCCCGTCAGGGAGGTGAACAGCAACACTTCCTTGCGGGCAGCTTCGAGGGGCACCCCGAAGACGTGGTGGATGAACAGGCCGAGGGGGCTCAGGCCCCGCTCCACCAGCGGCATGAGGTCCCGGAAGTTGGAGTCTGGGGAGGGCACAGCGACGGAGCGCAGGATGAAGCCCGTGAACTCCTGACTCTCCAGGAGCATGCCGAGGTAGGCCCCGGCCAGCTTCAGGGAGGCTGCCTCGGCCTCCGCCTGGTCCTTGATCGGGGCCGCCAGGAAGGGCTCCACCATGGCGTGGATGCGCACGGCCATGGCCGTGAGGGAGACCAGGCAGAGTTGCCGGAACAGGCCTTCCTTGCTGCCGAAATGGTAGTAGAGGGTGGGCTTCGAGACCCCGGCCTCCTCGGCCACTTCCTTCACCTGCACCCCATCATAGCCCTTGGCTGCGAAGTGGCTGAGGGCGGCCAGCAGGAGGCGCGCCTTGAGATCGCCGCCCTGCCCCAGCCGCTCCAGGCCGGCGCGGAAGCTGCCATCGGCGCCCACACCCAGGGCCTCGGGGCCGAATACCGGCACCATCTCGCGAAGACCGTGGTCTTGGACAGTGGACATGGGTGGCCTCAGGTTTGAACCAGGATGCCATGAACCCCGGCCGCTTGGGAGTCCGAGGCCAGGTGGCGGGGAGAAAGGACTCAGTCGAGGGCCTGCCCCAGGTCCATGAAGATCCGCCGCCAGGGGTCTGGCAGGGCCTGAGCATCCCGGGCGATGGTGGCACCGTCCCCCCGGGCGAAGGGGCCGGTGCGACCGGCGGCACCCAGCTCCGCCAGGTTGCGGAGGGTGGCCTCCGCCAGGGGCAGCAGGCCCCGCCCGGGCAGCGCCACGCCCCGGGCTCGCAGCAGGGCCTCGGCCCCCAGCCAGAGGGTGGCGGCGTGCCCGCAGGCCAGGACCGCTGCGGCGTGGTAGAGAGGCTTCGCCTCCGGGGCCAGCTCGAAGGGAAGGAAGCCCAGGCTGTCAAAGGCGGTCCGCAGAGCCTCGGGGACTGGACCGGTGAGGGCCAGGGGGGTCCCGGTCCAGTCCCGGGCATGGCCGTCGAAGCTGGTGAGGGGATGGGCGCAGGGCACCTTGGGCAGGTGGAGGCTGCCGGACATGTGGACGCAGCGCCCCGGAAAGTCCACGGCATGGGCCGGCACGGCATCGTCCGGCACCGCCAGCAGGACCAGGCCGTCGGGCTTGGCACTGCTCTCCACCAGCGCCACCCGGTCCCCCCAGGCCGCCGCCAGCGCCCGTCCCGCTCGTCCTCGTCCAAGAATGGTGAATTCAGCAGCCATTTTTTGAGGCTATCAGCTATCGGCTGTCGGCTGTCAGCTATCGGCTGTCGGCTGTCAGCTATCGGCTGTCGGCTATCAGGTGACTGGCTTGGGGTGGCTGCAACAACCCGCCGCTACCCGCATTGGCTGACAGCTGATAGCTGATAGCTGAAAGCCAACCTAAACTAACC
>Ga0208248_1000542_pt1 | contig 11132 bp, 9 predicted proteins | sample CryBogmetaGMA5M_FD_184545 | JGI IMG/M metagenome (GOLD analysis project Ga0208248, IMG submission 184545) | Freshwater microbial communities from Crystal Bog, Wisconsin, USA - MA5M (SPAdes) | ecosystem: Environmental > Aquatic > Freshwater > Lake | place: Crystal Bog, Wisconsin, USA | collected...
GGCGCTGTGCCTAAAAAACTGGCCTTGATCGGCTCAGGCGTGATTGGTTTGGAAATGGGTTCTGTTTGGCGTCGTCTGGGTGCCGACGTGACCATCCTTGAAGGTCTGCCCACTTTCCTCGGCGCTGTGGACGAGCAAATTGCCAAAGAAGCCAAAAAGGCGTTTGACAAGCAAGGCCTGAAGATCGAACTCGGCGTGAAAGTCGGCGAGATCGTCAACGGCAAGAAGGGCGTCACCGTCAACTACACCAATGCCAAAGGCGAGGCCGTGGTGTTGGATGCTGACAAGCTCATCATCTCCATTGGTCGCGTGGCCAACACGATTGGTTTGAACCCAGAAGCCATTGGCCTGCAGCTCGACGAGCGCGGCGCCATTGTGGTCGACGGCGATTGCAAAACCAACGTGGCCGGCGTTTGGGCCGTGGGCGACGTGGTACGTGGACCTATGCTCGCGCACAAGGCGGAAGAAGAGGGCGTTGCTGTGGCCGAGCGCATTGCGGGTCAACACGGGCACGTCAACTTCAACACCATTCCTTGGGTCATCTACACCAGCCCTGAAATTGCTTGGGTGGGCCGCACCGAGCAGCAACTCAAAGCCGACGGCGTGGCGTACAAAGCTGGCACGTTCCCGTTCCTCGCGAACGGCCGTGCACGCGCTTTGGGTGATACCACCGGTATGGTGAAGTTCTTGGCCGATGCCACAACCGACGAAATCTTGGGCGTGCACATGGTGGGCCCTCAGGTTTCCGAGTTGATCTCTGAAGCCGTGGTGGCGATGGAATTCAAGGCCTCAGCCGAAGACATCGCACGCATTTGCCATGCGCATCCTTCCTTGTCTGAAGCCACGAAAGAAGCGGCTTTGGCCGTGGACAAGCGTACATTGAACTTCTAACATCGTTCATTGCTTTGCTGCTAAAAAGCCCGTTGAACCAACGGGCTTTTTTCATGAGCAAGGCACAATAGAGGCCTTATGTCAGCCAATCAGCCCGTTCATCATAACTACCTCAAAGAACTCAAAATTCGAGGTTTTCAAAGCGACCCTGCGCAGCTGCGTGCCATCGATGCGCTGGAACGCTGTGCCAGCGAGTGGGCTGTCTACAAAGAGAAACGTTCTAACACCCTTAAGAAGTTGGTGAATCGCCCCTCGATTCCGCGTGGCGTTTACATGTATGGTGGCGTGGGACGCGGCAAAAGTTTTTTGATGGATTGTTTTTTTGAGGCAGTGCCCATCAAGCGTAAAACGCGCCTGCACTTTCACGAGTTCATGCGTGAGGTGCATCGCGAGCTGCGCGAGTTGCAAGGCACGGTCAACCCATTGGATGTGCTGGGCAAGAAAATGTCCAAACGATTCAAGCTGATTTGCTTTGATGAATTCCATGTGGCGGACATCACCGATGCCATGATCTTGCATCGTTTGCTGGATGCTTTGTTCGAAAACGGGGTGGGTTTTGTGACGACCTCTAATTTCAAGCCCGACGATCTCTATCCGGGTGGCATGCACCGCGACCGAATTTTGCCTGCGATTGCGTTACTCAACAAAGAGTTGGAAATCATCAACGTGGACAACGGCACGGACTACCGTCGCCGCACCTTGGAGCAAGTGGAGCTGTATTTGCGCCCCTTGGGTGAGAAGGCGGATGCTGCGATGACCAGTGCATTCAATCGATTGGCAGAGTGCCAAGACGAGGCGCCAGTTTTGCATATTGAATCGCGCGAAATCAAGGCCCGTCGTCGCGCCGGTGGTGTGGTCTGGTTTGATTTCAAATCGCTTTGCGGTGGTCCCAGGTCGCAGAACGATTATTTGGAAATAGCCAGCCAATTCCACACCGTGTTGCTGAGTGATGTGCCTCACATGCCGGTGAATAAAGCTGCCGAAGCGCGTCGCTTTACCTGGTTGGTAGATGTGTTGTACGACCGCCGTGTCAAGTTGATGTTGTCGGCGGCTGTACCGCCGGAAGAGCTGTACACCGAAGGTCCGATGTCGCATGAGTTCCCACGCACGGTGTCGCGGTTGAATGAGATGCAATCGGCTGAGTTCCTGGCGCTAGAGCGTCGCACGGTGGATACGGGGCTGACATGAAGAAACAAGTGATTTTTTTAACTGTTTTTTTCTGTGTATTCGCATGGAGCGCTGAGCTGGTTTCAGGTTTTCCCTCCGAGGCCCAGCGGGACGAAGAGCGGACCCGTTTGACCCTTCAGCGCCAGCAGTTTGAAGAAAAATACAAGCAAGAAATGAAGCAGTGTTATCAGAATTTTGATGTCACCAGCTGTCGCATAGAGGCACGTGACCGCCGCATTGAAGCCAATAAAATTTTGCGTAAAGATGAGCTGCGCTTTAATGCATTAGAGCGTCAGATCCATGCAGAGGAGACGCGAGGCAGCATTGCTGAACGTAACAGCGAAGCGCAAACCAAAGATGCTGAAGCACGTCGTGCAGCCTCCATCGCGGCATCCAAAGAGACGGCCGATGAGAACGCAAAAAAACAAATTGAGCATGCGCTTCAAGGTACCAAGCGCGGCGAGTATGAACAGCGCCAGCGTGAGGCCGCTCAGCACAAAGCGGACCTAGAAAAGAAACTGCGAGAGCGCAACAAAGAGCCTGCAGGCCCGCTGCCGCGACCCGGCGAATGACCCATCCTTTGCGTGACATGGTGCAAGAGGCCTTTGCACCTTTAGGTGTGTTGGCGCGTGCCACCGACCATTTCAGCCCACGCCAAGGGCAAACTGATATGGCTCTGGCTGTGGCCGATGTGGTTGCGCATGGGGGCAGTTTGGTAGTGGAGGCTGGGACTGGCGTAGGCAAGACCTTCGCTTATTTGGTGCCTGCGCTGCTGAGTGGAGAACGTGTGCTGCTCTCTACGGCAACCAAGGCCTTGCAAGATCAGCTTTTCTCGCGTGATTTGCCACGCTTGGTGCAAGCGCTCAACTTGCCTGTTCGCTTGGCTTTGCTCAAAGGCCGCTCCAGCTATTTATGTACACACCGCATGGAGATGGCACGACGCGACACGCAGATACCTGACCGTCACACTGTGCATTTGTTGTCGCGTGTGGAGACTTGGTCGCTCAGCACGCGTACGGGGGACTTGGCTGAGTTGCCTGGATTGGACGAGCGTTCGCCGCTTATTCCACTCATCACCTCCAACCGTGAAAACTGTTTGGGCTCCCAATGCCCCAAGTTCAAAACCTGTCACGTCAACGCAGCACGTCGTGAGGCCCTAGGCGCTGATGTGGTGGTGATCAACCACCATTTGTTTTTTGCCGACATGGCCGTTCGTGAAACGGGCATGGCCGAGTTGTTACCGAGTGTGCGTGTGGTGATCTTCGACGAAGCGCATCAACTCAATGAAACCGGCGTGAACTTCTTAGGCCATCAACTTGGGACATCCCAGTTATTGGATGTGACGCGTGACATGCTGGCCACCGGTCTTCAATTAGCGCGTGGCTTAGTGGATTGGCAAGGCGTTTGTTCTGCGCTTGAGCGCGCTGCGCGTGAACTTCGGTTGGTGGGTGGCAAACGCCCGGGGGCAGTGAAGCTACGTTGGACAGGTGATGCGCCTGAGGGTATTCATGCTGGTACATGGGAACAGTCGCTCCAAGATGTGGGTGCGGCCTGCGTGCAAGCCTTGCAATCGCTGGACACCGTCAGTGAAATGGCGCCGGACTTCATGCGCCTGCATGACCGCGTATCCGAGATCGCCAAACGCGTGGATGCCTTCTTGAACCCGTGCGCACCCGATGCCGTTCGGTGGATGGATGTGAGTGCCTCGCAAATGCGTTTGATGGAGGCGCCTCTTGATATCGCGCAAACTGTGCGCGAGCGTTTGATGAAGCAAGCCCCCTCGGGCAACACGGAGGAGGCTTCTGATGAATTACCCCCTTGGCACGACGAACCCCTGCTTGAGGACGCCTTGGAAGGGCGTGTCATCGCAGCAGAGTCAGACACACGTCCCCGTAGCTGGGTCTTCACGTCGGCCACGTTGGGGGATGACCCACGTTTGCGTTGGTTCACAGAGCCTTGCGGCCTCGAGTCTGCCACCGTGTTACGGGTCAGTAGCCCGTTTGATTACCCTGCACAAGCATGCCTCTACGTGCCACGCGACATCGTGAAGCCGAACGATCCGGCACACAGCGCACAAGTGGCGACCATTGCCAGTGATGCCGTGCGTCGCATAGGCGGGCGTACCTTGGTGCTCACCACCACGTTGCGCGCGTTGCGTGCCATTGGTGATGTGATGAAGCAGCAGCTCGAGGGTTCAGGCATCGAAGTTCTTGTGCAAGGCGAGTGGCCCAAGCGGCATTTGATGGAACGGTTTCGTGAGGGCGCGCAAGCCGGCGAGGGCGGTTGCGTGTTGGTGGCCTCTGCCACTTTCTGGGAAGGGTTTGATGTGCCGGGTGATGCGCTGCAGTTGGTGGTCATCGACAAGTTGCCGTTCCCTCCCCCCAACGACCCGTTGGTAGAGGCCCGAAGCAAACGCTTAGAAGCCCAAGGCCGCAGCCCCTTCAATGATTACTTCGTGCCAGAAGCGGTGGTGGCTCTGAAGCAAGGGGCTGGGCGTTTGATTCGCCGCGAGAGCGATCAGGGCGTGTTGGTTTTGTGTGACAACCGCTTGGTCACGACTGGCTATGGTCGCCGTTTGATGGCTTCGTTACCGCCGATGCGTCAGCTGCAGACGCCCGAGGCGTTGGCTCAGTCTTTAGACGAGATCAGCCAAGCCAACCTCACCAAAGCTTCCACCACGGCTTTTTAACGATCGCGCGCTCTGGATAGAGAAACAGGGTGTCGGGATAGGTCTTTTCAAGCACACGCTTGGTGTCATCACGCAACTGGTTCAACCCTAATTTGTCGTAACACTGATACATGATGAACAAGGCTTCTTCCACTGCAGGGACGTCGCGGTATTCCTGTACCGTTGTTTGCGCACGGTTGATGGCCGCTACGTAGGCACCACGTTTGTAGTAGAAGCGTGCGACGTGTACATCGGAACGAGCCAATGAGTTTTTGATGAACGCCATGCGAAGGCGTGCATCTTCAGAGTATTTGGAGTTTGGAAAGCGGGTCACCAACTCACGGAAAGCTTCGAACGATTCTTTGGCTTGTTTGGGGTCACGTTCGGCCAAATCTTGTTCGGCGACGGAGGACAACATACCGAGGTTGTCATTGAAGTTGACCAAACCTTTCAGGTACAGCGCGTAGTCCAGAGCAGGGCTTGCGGGATGCAGCTTGATGAAGCGATCCAGTGTGGCCACGGCTTGAACGGGCTCGTTGGTTTTGTATTGCGCCCAAGCTTTGTCAAGCTGTGCCTGTTGCGCGAGAGGGGTGCCTGCGGCACGGCCTTCGAGCTTTTCGTACATGCCGATGGCTTTGTCGTAACCGCCTGCAGCCATCTCGTCTTTGGCTTCGTTATAGAGCTTGTCGACACTCCAATCTTTGGTGGGGTCATAGGTGCTGTTCGCACAGCCCGATAAAAGAATGGCACAGGTCAGTCCAATGGACGGCCATACAGTCGATAATTTGAGTCGTAACACCACAGGTCAACCTCTTGAAGCAAAGTAAATCCATTCTATCGGCTCCGCCGCCATCTCAAACACCAACGCAGGAGGATGTTTTGCTGGATGAGCATGTCGACCCGATGGATGGCCCTGAGGTGGAAACCCGTGAGCTCTCCATTCCATCGGAGATGCATGGCGAGCGCCTCGACCGCGCTTTGGCCTTGTTGCTGCCCGAGTTCTCGCGCAGCTTTTCGCAACAATTGCTCAGCGAGGGCTGCGTGAGCTGTGTGATGCCGACGTCGCGCGTGATGAGCAAGGCCTCTGCCAAGGTTCGCATGGGTGAGCGTTACCAGCTCATCTTGAAGCCGACGCCGCAAAGCCAAGCCTTTAAACCTGAAAACATTCCTCTGCACGTCATTTACGAAGATGCCGAGCTGCGTGTGCTCTTTAAGCCCGCCGGATTGGTGGTTCACCCCGCCCCAGGTAACTGGAGCGGCACGTTGTTAAATGGTTTGTTGGCGCTTGACCCACAAGCCGTGATGCTGCCCCGTGCGGGCATCGTCCATCGTTTAGACAAAGACACCAGTGGCTTGATGGTGGTGGCACGCACACGCCGCGCCATGGATGCCTTGGTGGCCATGATCGCCGAGCGGCATGTGCACCGCGAATACTTGGCAGTGGCCTACCGCAAGTGGAGTGGCGTCCTTGTGCGTGATGTGGTGGCGGCCATTGGTCGCGACTACCGCAACCGCCTGCGCATGGCGGTGGTGGACCTTGAGCGTTTGCCTGGCAAAGAGGCCCACACCACATTTGAATGCTTGAGTAGCCAAGAAGAGGCTTGTTTGGTCAAGTGCATCTTGCATACCGGCCGAACCCACCAAATTCGTGTCCACATGGCGCACTTTGGTCACCCGTTGGTGGGCGATTCGCTCTATGCAGGCCCCATGACACTGGGGATTGGCCGCCAAGCCTTGCACGCCTTTCGATTGAGCTTTGACCACCCCATCACCGGTGAGCCGCTTCAGTTTGAAGCGCCTTTGCCTGAGGATATTGTTCAGTTGTTAGATGGTTTGGGCCTGAAACAACCGGCCTAAGGGTATTCCGTAGCGTCTCCGTTACAATAAGGGTTCACGCTTGTGAAAGCGGTGGGCCCTTTGGCTCTGACTTGGCGATATATCGCCCCTACTCGCCTCGAGATGAATTTTCGGGGCCCTTTCCTCGACCCTTGACCCGGAACTCTCACGATGAACACCGTGGATGCCAAGCGCGTACTTGAGACCGCCCTAATTTGCTCACACCAACCGATCCAGATTCGCGATTTGCGCGTGCTGTTTCAAGATGCCTTGGGCGCAGACACGATCCGCACCCTGTTGGAAGAGTTGCAACTCGACTGGGCGCAGCGTGGCGTCGAACTTGTCCAAGTGGCCACGGGTTGGCGCTTTCAAAGTCGACCTGATATGCGCGAGTTCTTGGACCGTTTGAACCCCGAAAAACCCCCTAAATATTCACGCGCCGTGATGGAGACCTTGGCCATCATCGCCTACCGTCAGCCAGTCACGCGCGGCGACATGGAAGACGTACGTGGCGTGACGATCAACTCGCTGGTGCTTAAACAGCTGGAAGACCGGGGATGGGTTGAAGCCATTGGTCATCGTGAAACCGTGGGTCGTCCTGCGCTGTTTGCCACCACGCGTCAGTTTTTGGATGATTTGGGGCTCGCCTCGCTTGATCAATTGCCCGTGTACGACACCGCCCAAGCCCAAGCCAATGCCTTTGCTCGTTTGGGCCAAGACGAGCCCACGCCGCAAATGGATATGGCCCTCGAATCGCACGAAGGCGAGGTGGTTGCCCATTCAGATGCCGAAGGCAATGCCCCAATTTTTGAACTTTCCTCACCCAGAGACCCCGCCCCAAAAGGCGATGAACCGAATGAACACTAAAAACCACGACTTGGGTGATAAGCCAACCACTGCGCCCCAAGAGTTCTTGGATGACGATGACACCGTTTTCGATTTTGATGACGTCGTATCCGGCGAATTCGATGCTGAGCTGATTCGCGCTGACGCAGCGCCTGAAAAACGCGTGTTGTTACCTCAGCCTGAATCACCTAAGTTGCACAAAGTCTTGGCTCAATCAGGTTTGGGGTCTCGCATTGAGATGGAACGCATGATTGCAGAAGGCCATGTGGCCGTGAACAACGAAGTGGCCCACACCGGTCAGCGCGTGCAGTTTGGCGATCAAATCAAGGTCAATGGCCGTCCGGTCAAGGTGCGCATTGCACCACCACCACCCCGCGTGATTGCGTACCACAAGCCTGCGGGCGAAGTGGTGACGACCGATGACCCGCAAAACCGACCCACCGTGTTCCGTCGCTTGCCGCGCCTGTATCAGGGCAAATGGCAATCGGTCGGTCGCCTGGACTTGAACACCGAAGGTTTGTTGTTGTTCACCAGTTCGGGTGAATTGGCGAACCAACTCATGCACCCCCGCTTTGGGTTACAGCGCGAATACGCCGTGCGCTCGTTGGGTAAGCTCAGCAAAGACCAAAAAGAACAGCTTCTTACCGGTATTGAACTCGACGATGGTCTCGCCCAATTTGGCTCGATCGAAGAGGGCGGTGGTGAAGGCTCCAATTGCTGGTATCGCGTGACTATTTCTGAAGGCCGCAACCGTGAAGTGCGACGCATGTTCGAAGCCGCTGGCCACGCCGTCAGTCGCCTGATCCGTATTCGCTATGGCGCCATGGTGTTGCCACGTGGTTTGAAGCGCGGCGCATTTGTCGAGCTGGGCGAGCGTGACATCCGCGCCTTGATGGAAGCTGCGGGTGCGGAGGCGCCAATGCAAAGCGGTCCATCACACAACAACCGCACCGAGCGTGCCAGCAGTCGCCGTCGCGGCAATAGCATTGGTCCTCGCCCGTCCACGCCACGCGCGCCTGAAGAGCGCAAGAGTGGCCCCGAGCGCTTGGTGCGCACGGAGCGCCGCCGCGGTGGCAAACCACCTGAACGCGCGCCTCAGCCGGATCCGATGCAAACCTCGGTTGGTTTCATTGGTGGCGACAGCTACGCGATCGAGCGCCAACGTAAAAAAGACGGCCAAAAAGCCTTCAAAGCCGGCTTGGTCGGCGGTTCTCGTCCTTCGAGCAGCACGGCACCTCGCCGTGGTGGTACGTCTGGCGGTAGTTTTGGAGGTGGTCGATCAGGTGGCGGCAGCTCTGATGGCGGCAATCGCGGTCGTGGTGGGCGCTAATCACACCAAATTCGCCTGCGCGTCCAAGGGAAATCCCTTGAAACGGTTAAAATAGCAGGTTACGCATATCGCGCACAAAAGTTTCAATAACAGTCAAAACAGGGAAATTCCAAATGACCATCGAACGTACTCTCTCCATCATCAAGCCTGACGCAGTTGCTAAGAACGTCATCGGCCAAATCTACGCTCGATTCGAAGCTGCTGGCTTGAAAGTGATCGCTGCGCGCATGGCTCACCTGTCACGCGGCGAAGCTGAACAGTTCTACGCAGTCCACAGCGCACGTCCTTTCTTCAAGGATTTGGTTGATTTCATGATCTCTGGCCCTGTCATGATCCAAGTGTTGCAAGGCGAAGGCGCTATCTTGAAAAACCGTGACTTGATGGGTGCTACCAACCCTAAAGACGCTGCTCCTGGCACCATCCGCGCTGACTTCGCTGACAGCATCGATGCCAACGCTGTGCACGGTTCCGACGCTGCTGAGACTGCCGCTGTTGAAATCGGCTTCTTCTTCGCTGGCATGAACGTTTACGGTCACTAAAAGCCATTCGACGCGGTTGGCGACAACCGCGTTGGCGAATAAAAATGACGGCCAACCTGCTAGATTTTGATCTCGACGGTTTGGCCGTTTTTTGTGAGCGCTTGGGCGAGAAACGCTTTCGTGCCACGCAGCTGTTCCGGTGGATTCACCAAAAAGGCGCACAAGACTTTGATCAGATGTCTGATCTTGCTAAGTCATTGCGCGAAAAGCTGAAAGCCTGCGCTCAGGTCCAGCCATTAACCCCCATTTCCAGACACGATTCCGCCGACGGCACCATCAAGTGGTTGTTCGACGTGGGTGACGGCAACGCCGTCGAAACCGTGTTCATTCCCGAAGCCGATCGCGGTACGCTTTGCATCTCATCCCAAGCCGGTTGTGCCGTGGGCTGCCGCTTTTGCTCGACGGGTCATCAAGGTTTTAGTCGCAACCTCACCACCGGCGAAATTTTGTCGCAACTGTGGTTTGCCGAGCACACCCTGCGCAAGCAGTTCAACACCACTGACCGTGTCATCTCCAATGTGGTGATGATGGGCATGGGTGAGCCGTTGCAGAATTACAGCGCCTTGGTTCCTGCCCTTCGATCGATGTTGGACGATCATGGCTATGGCCTGTCGCGTCGCCGTGTCACTGTGTCTACCTCGGGCGTGGTGCCCATGATCGACCGCTTGGGGCTGGATGCGCCCGTGGCTTTGGCGGTGTCATTGCACGCACCCACTGACGCCTTGCGCGACAACTTGGTCCCGCTCAACCGTAAATACCCATTGCACGAGTTGATGGACGCTTGTCGCCGCTACTTGGCCCATGCGCCGCGCGACTTCATCACCTTTGAATATTGCATGTTGGATGGCGTCAACGACCAGCCAGAACACGCGCAAGCTTTGATTGATTTGGTCAAACCTAAGCGTGGGCAGGGCGAGCCCGTGCCGTGCAAATTTAATCTGATTCCCTTCAATCCGTTTCCCGCATCGGGTCTGACACGTTCGAGTGTTGCCACGGTCAAGGCGTTTGCCGAGTTGCTCAGCGCCGCCGGCATCATCACCACCGTGCGTAAAACGCGGGGTGATGACATCGATGCGGCCTGCGGCCAACTGGCTGGTGACGTCAAAGACCGCACCAAGGTGGATGCGCGCATGGCTAAGCAGCGGGTGATTCCGTTGATACAGGTGCCGACATGAGATGGCCCCGTGTTGTCGCCTGCATCGGGTTGTTGTGCTTGGTCTGCTTGGGTTTACAGGCCTGTAGCACTGAGACGTCACGCCTTGACACGCTCACGCAAACCGAACCCGACAGCACGCGCCTACGCGCCATGCGTCGGCTGAGTTTGGCAAGCGCGTATTTCGAACAAGGTCAAAACGACATCGCACAACAAGAAGTTCGGGCGGCTTTGCAGATCGACCCCAAGTTTGCCGAGGCCTACAGCTTGCTGGGCTTGATTCACCAGCGCGACAACGCTGTCGTCTTGGCTGAGCAAAGTTTCGAGCAGGGCTTGCAGTTGGCTTCTTTGCCGCTTGTGCGATCGGCTGATTTGGCTGCGATTGAACACAACTATGGTTGGTTCTTGTGCCAACAAAACCGCTTCTCTGAAGCTCAAATCCAGCTGACACGTGCTGTATCGCAACCCGGCTATCGCCAAGTTGGGAAAACTTGGATGGCCTTGGGGCTTTGCCAAGTCCGTGCGGGTGCGACATCTGAGGCCCGTCTGAGTTTCCAACACGCCTTGGCCATCGAACCAAGCAACGCTGTATCTCGCTACCAATGGGCGTTGCTAGATTGGCAAGATCGTCAACTCAGCAACGCGCAAGCCACACTCGCCCCCCTGAATGCCGGCGAACAAGTCAGTGCCGAAAGCTTGTGG